>Ga0123355_10016114_pt1 | contig 11769 bp, 11 predicted proteins | sample TergutEmb28metaG_3_FD_89872 | JGI IMG/M metagenome (GOLD analysis project Ga0123355, IMG submission 89872) | Embiratermes neotenicus P1 segment gut microbial communities from Petit-Saut dam, French Guiana - Emb289 P1 | ecosystem: Host-associated > Arthropoda: Insects > Digestive system > Gut ...
ATAGATAGATGTAGACAGTGACACTGAGTGGTAAAGGTACATAGATAGATGTAGACAGTGACACTGAGTGGTAAAGGTACATAGAATCTGACATGCTTTGTGTATTAAGTGTATGAAGGGAATGGTAAAATGTTTTTTTATTGGAAGATGTTTTATTTTTGAGAGGTTGTCTTGCATTCATATGAATACTGTACACCTAGACAGCACACAACTGTACGAAGCTAGCAACATGATACAGCAAGGCCACCTCTCAGTGACAAATGACAGTACACACCACACATAATTAGTACCTGTTAAAAGTATGACACATGACAGAAATTACCTGCCATAAATCACAACAGACACATTACTGGCAAGTATGGACAAACATTAAAAGCCGTAAGTCTCACCAGACATTCCTACATAACCGGTTAAGCACCTTGCCCCAGTTGTATGGAACCCGAAGGTTCTTTACTGCATTCACAACCGCACACTACCTATCTCTATCCTTAGCCAGATTAATCGAGTTCATGCCTCCCCATTCACACTCCTTAAATATCCATTTTACTAGTATCCTCCCATCTATGAGTGGGTTTTCCAAATGGTTGCCTTCCCTCAGCAATCCTCACTAAAACCAAGTATGCACCCTCTTGTCCCCCACACATGCTACATGTCTTGCCCATCTCATTCTTCTTGATTTGATCACCTGAATAATATTTGGTGAGTACAGATCATTAAGCTCCTCATTATGTAGTCTTCTCAACTCCCCTGATACATCATCCCTCTTAGGTCCAAATATCTTCTTGAGCACCCTGTTCTCGAACACCCCTAGCCTACGTTCCTCCCTCAGTGTAAGAGACCAAGTCCACATCCACACTAAATAAGAGACAAAATTATAGTTCTGTAGATCCTATTTCTGGACAGCAAACTGGAAGAAAAAAGATTCTGCACCAGATGATAGCATGCATTCGCCAGCTTCAATTTGCTCTTCATTTCTTCTTGAATGGAATTTTGATTTGTTAGGGTTATTCTTAAATATCTGAACTATCCCATCCTTTCAAAAGGATTACCGCCTGTCTTTATGTTGTGACTTTGCACTGCAGGCTGATCTTGAGACATGACCACAAACTTAAATTTCTAAGCACTTACTGCTAGGCCAGGCTCTTTATGAACAACTACAAAAGCTTCAGTGTTTTTCTGAAGACACCCAGTTCTGTTTAATACCCTGTTTCACACTATTCTGCATGCTGAAATTCTGGAAAGCAATAAATTAAGCAATGAATCATGCTCACCCTGTAGGTGACATAGTCTGTCCAGGCCTTCCACCAGTCCATAGCGATCAGATACCAGAACTGACCAATTCTATAACCACGACGTTCTTCCCGTTCCAGCCATCCTTTCACAATGTCTCCCTCTTCCTCTCGTGATACAGGTCGTAGACCAAGAACAATGTGACACACCTGCAACAGTACACAGTGGTGAGGTAGCATCTTTACCTTCTTTTGGTAGACGTGACATTATAACGAGGCCCTTCATACTGTGACCTGTTGTACCAGACCTGGTTGATAAATGAGTACCAAACAGTTGAAGAATAAAAGACCAACTTGATGTCACTTGCTATTTTATTTCACTTCTTATGTGCTCAACATTTTTCGGACATTAATATATCCATCATCAGAAGCTTGCGACTATTCTGTTGAACTACCACATTGGTCGTATTGTTCTGTAAAGACGGAGGATTTAGCATTAGCATAAATTATGGTACATAGTGGTGTGTGTTTGTTGTGACATGCTTAGTCGCTTTGTTGTAGTTGGTAAGTGTATTTCTGTTTATACTGACTGTTGTGGTATTTTCTGCTTTGTAATTATTGTGTTCTCATGTGTGTAGTTAGTTTTATTGCTTGACTGGTAACGCTTTGTTAATATACTATGTTACTGTGAATTTGAGATTGCACATACCTTGGTTCACAATAACATAGTATATTAACAAAGCATTACCAATCAACCAATAAAACATACTATACACATGAGAACACAATAATCACAAAGCAGAAAACACCACAACAGTCAGCATCAACAGAAATACGCTTACCAACAACAAAGCGACTAAGCATGTCACATCAAACACACACCACTACATAACATTATTTACGCTAATGCTAAATCCTCCATCTTTACAGAACAATACGATCAATGTGGTAATTCAACAGAATAGTCGCAAGCTCCTGATGATGGATATATTAATGTCCGAAACATGTTGAGCACATCAGAAGTGAAATAAAATAGCAAGTGACATCAAGTTGGTCTTTTACTCTTCAACTATCACAATGATGCACGGTCCAATAAACATAAGAGTACCAAACACTGAGCAAATAACTAGTTGGGAAGACCTGCCCCAGTAGCACCCTGTCTGTCACAAATTCCACATGAATGAACCTGGCACTGAGCCCAAATCTTTGTATTTACCACCTTATATTTGAGGATCCGGGTATTCTGGAACATGACACTGTCTCAGGTGAGTGTTTCCTGATGTTTATAGGATCATGGTGCCTTCATCCCTGAAGGTTAAGCAATCCAAGAAGACCACTTAAGCCTTCACGGTAAAGGCACCTGGAAAAAAAAGAGACCACTTGATTGATTGACTGATTGATTGATTGATTACAAATGGGTTTTGGACCTCATGGTCCCGATGCACCTTGGCCTTAATTAACGGGCCCTTTGTGCCCCATATCAATTTACAGAAGCCCTGTCGCTTTGCTAAAGTTCCAGATGGCCCCCAAACTTATACTCTTGATGTCCTCTGACTCCAAGAAGGAGCCCAGATACGCATGTCTGATTGAAGCCAAAGCTTCACACTCACAACGAATGTGGACTGAGGTTTCTTCCTCTGTTCCACATCTCCTACACAGTGGACTGTCCAGCAGTCCTAGTAGGTGAAGACATCTCCTAAGTGTGTTATGTCCAGTGAGAAAGCCAGTAACAGCCCTGGATTGAGTCCTGTTAAAGGACAGAAACCTAGCCTTGGCACCCAGACAGGGTCCTGAAATTAGTGCTTGAGCCTGTCTTTGGGTATCACCAAGACCTCGAAGAGACCACTCAGAAGACCAAGGTGCAGATTGGATGATATTAAAATGGATCTCAAATAATCAGTATGGGATGGTGTGTACTAGATTCATCTGCCTCAGTGGAGGGATATGTAGCAGGCACTTGAGAACACAACAATAAACCCTCAGGTAGTAGCCAAACATTGTTGATACATTTGTTTATCAGGTAAAATGATTGCCAGACTTCAGTTACAGGCAGTTTGAAGCCATCCATTTAGTCAGAATAACAAGGAGGTGTAGCAGTCACATTTCCAGTCCTTGGCATCTGTGATAAGACTCACACAGAGGTCCATTCAAGAAACCTTCAATGAGGGGCACAAGGTCATCGCTCCAGGAATCATTAGGTTGCACATACCCTGTGAGCAACTAACAGAGGAAATGAGAGTCTAGTTGACTATTTCCTATGATGCATATGGAAGGAAACAAGAGAAGTTTCCACCCTGTCATATGGGAGTTCAAGGCTCCCATTCAAGTAAGCACTGTAACCATGATAGGATGTTCCAATAGATCAAGGAAGCAGACTCAGTTCATACCATTCAGCGATATACTACAATTAATTGTCCTCATAAGAATGTGTGTATGGTTCATAATTAACACTCAAGGAGGATGGGTGTCTGCTGATGTGCGCTAGAGATCAGATCAATAAGCAGTTATGATGATTTATTGTTTGATGTACCAAGTATTTCCTAATGAGTTAACTGCACTTCATAAACAGAAAGACAGTGTAACAGAATAAAAATTCAGATGTAAACAAAAGACTTTATCAGTTTCAATGAACCCCACCCTTTACCCAAAGAAGTCTCACCGACTCTACTGAGCTAGAGAGGGCACACAACGCACATGGGGTGAGCATGTACAAGGTTCCATTGCATGCAAGGAAGTTTGTGATTAGCTGAATAACTATTATGTTCTCAAGAACGATTCTGCTCCAAGTAGTCAGTTACTGCATAGACTTACTTGAAATAAGAGATTTAGAAAGTCCACTGGCAAAGGATTATTCACCGTCCACATAAGGTACTCCTCAGTTGTCAGTCCAACACCACTAGCATATGTCCGGATGTCAGCCAAGATTGCTGATGTGTCTGTTAATGACAATAAACACAAATGTACACGCTGCTGCAATGATTAGTTCCCACTTTTCAAATACTGTAATCAGCACATGAAGGGACAAGACTATTAGTGCAACTCTGACTTAGATGTGATGACAATATTAAAATGGACTTAAAAGAAATATAATTTGTGGATGAAGTGTTGGTTCATCTAGCTCAGTATAACATTCAATGGTAAATTCTTGTGAACAAGACAACAAATTCCAGTTTCCAAAAGAAGGTCACAAATTTCTTCACTAGTTAAATGAGTGTTACACTTCTAAAGAAGAACCCTGCTGCATGTTGTTAGTTGATTAAATGCTGTGATGTGATTCAGATTTACTGAAAACTTGACACCAGGCTCTTTGTTCAATTACTGCACAACTTCATACCTATAGATGTGCACAAAAAATAAATATATGATTCAACAAACTCTTTATTTCCAACCATTGGAAATAAACTGAGACATGCACACATTTATACAAATAAAACTGCAAAACATGCAACCAATAAGACAGACGATCACTCCACCCAGCACCTTGCACAGCAGTCTTGGGTTTGTGATTAATTAAGCCCAATAAAACCACAATGATCATCAGAATCCATTTTCAATGTGAAATATCGGTAATAAAATATAAAATAACTTCAAAAAGAATATAAAGCATGAAAGTACATTTTTAATAAAATACAAATTACTGATGGAGAGTGTCATTCCATAAAGCAAAAAAGCATTTAACCTCACTCAATGAAATACAGAGCTTGAATTTGCTGAAAGTGATCTGCACATCAGCAGGGAACTGTTGGATGCCAACTCACCAACCACATGGTCTCATCCTGATTTGTCAAAACCACTCAAAAATGGTCAGAATAATGGTATTAAAATGTGTGAAGATGCAACATCATAATGTGTGAAGATGCAACATCATAATGTGTGAAGATGCAACATCATAATGTGTGAAGATGCAAGGTCAAAGTCGTGACCGATGAGCTTTACAAACAATGCACTGTTCATCACATCACTTACCAGCTTGCCCATAAGGATCACTTGCAAGTTCCTCTGCAGACTTATTTTCATGACAAACAAACAGCAAAACATCAACCATATGTTGCAGTTCTTCTTCTGACAGAACTCCATCCCTATCAATGTCAAACACCTTGAAGCAAACTGGGGGCAAAAAAGAAAAAGAAGAAAGCAGATTTAGTATGAATTCTACAATAAATGGTCACATCAACTCAATTTCACACAGGTCTGCCTATTCACTACAGACAGCACTGTGGTATTACCCAGCAAACAAGGGTTCCCTCAACTGACACAACACCATGTATGCATTCCTTTTATGCACATCAACAAACAAGGCATAATAATGACTAGCAGAGAAATTATCAGCTTGTTAAGAAGAATTCTGCTCTATGCAGTTATTCCAGCATAATAACAAATTTAAAAATTAAAATAATCCAGGATATCAAGGGTAACAGGAAAAGGCATGGTTAGCTATAAAATGAACATTAACAGAAACTAACAGTACATAGCTATTTACAGAAGTAATGGGGGAAAATAACAACACAGTAGGCATGACACATCATCACAAAAGATGTTGGTAAAGAAGATGCTGAGTAACACAGAGAATAAAAACAGAAGAGTGAGCTAGTGTCAATGACTAATACTTGAGGCACCTTGTTTTTATACATGAATGTAATGATAAAGTTACAACAAGAAATACAACGAAGTACAACAGTTACAAGAAAGCACTGATGCAAATATGTAAAATCATTAAGGTTACAATACCACAACATACACTTCTGTCTCTCTGTCAGCGGTCCTCTGCAAGCTGCCGATATGCCACATGCCATTTCCTTGAAGTCAATATGGCTGTCCCGGTTCTCATCAAAAGCTCCAAACACCCCTGGACAAACTGACAATGGAACTGGGGGACTGATGAGTGGAACCAGTGTCTCCAAGTCCAGCTTTCCAGTGCGTGACTGCCCCTTCAACAGCCAGTATCGTTTCTCCAGCTCCATGATATCAGTCTCCTCCACTAAACACAAACAAACATTTAGCATGATTACACATTTCATTAAACTCAAATAAAAGAAAATGAAATTACGTTCATTATAAGAAGATTCCAGTCTTATTTGGACGTCATGCTGTGTAAGTGGGACAGTTCCCAACATTCTGAAACACCACAGTGCCTTCATCTGCTGGGTCCAGCAGTCCAAACAGAGCAGTCATGCTTGAAATGACATAGGTGATGTGGACAGTGAAAGGACAGTGGATGGCAAGCCAATGGGGTGGCAGTGATAAGCACTGGGTGGGAAGCTGGTTTACAGGCTACGATGGGTTCACAGTTTGGATGTTGTAGTGCAAGCTAGAAGTCAGAAATGAAGGTTCAGCTACATGTAATGTTCAGAAATTGACAGGCAGCTGCAGACTCAGTAGTTTCTTGGCACTGCGAAATTCTGGGATTGTGTACCGCCAGTGGGGATTTCAAATGATCTAAACCTTCATATTTAAACAAAAAACATCCAAGACCTTTAATGTGTTCAAGTCCCATCTATTGAAGAGGTATTAAATAAAGGTAAATGTAAATCAGTCCCGTTACAAGCCTGGAGTGGCCCAGAGGGTTCCAGGAAGTTAAGGTTCCCAGATTTCATGACAACAGCACAGGATGGTGATAAGGTTGTCAGCCTTACGCACCAGCCGCCTTTACCCCCAGGAAATACTCCTGGTACTCACTTCTGTTAGAGGCTGAGTTGACCCCAGGGCCATAGTGCGATGGGAAGGATTTTATGTCAATGAAAAATTCCAATGACACCAGCTGGGATCGAACCAGTGTCCTTTTGATTTGTAGCACAGCACCTTAACCACTGTGCTACCACAGTCCCCGAGGTATTAAATATTTATGGAAACATTAGCTACATATGATTTTAGTACATTATTAAGGTTCTAAAAATTCTGAATTTCATAAAATAGCCCTTTCCCCATGTAGTAACTAAATGTAACATTGTCTTAAATATGAAAAGACATAACAATGATATCAAGCATTCATATTGCTTAAAGTTGCTTTCTAAAAAGAGACAAACGCTTCACAAACTTGTTATAGTTAGTAATGTGGAAGGACTATCAGGTCCTCCCGGCATCTAATTCAGTGAATGCTGGGAGGTTTTATCACTTGGCATACAGTAGCTGCAGCATAAAGCTGCATCTAGTGCAGACACTACAAATAAGTGCACCTGTACCTCCTCTCCCTGTGTGTCTTGCTGGTGTGCACAGTAATAAATTTAACTTATTTTACTCTATAGGTTCATCTTTCTCAGATCAAAATAGCCTTTGCAGACTGCTGCAAACCTCAATTTCTGTTTTATCTCAGTATACTGAAGTCAAACACAAATACAAAATGAAATACAATTTACCCTTCCCATCTTTATTATTTCAACGTGGAGGAGAAATAAACTACTGTTTTAAATTACAGCAATCAATTTCTTTGGTTCGTTCTGCTCATACAAGTGTAACTTTCATCCTTGGATGACAATGTCCTGTTGCCTATTACTCAGCAAGGTGTTAACTATGCAACCAAACACAATGTATCGATCCAGTACAACTGTCTTTTATTACATACTACAATATGTTTTGGCTGTCTGGATCAGCCATCGTAAGGTAGACGTTTGATACACAAGAAATATAAAGGGAGAGAGGCCTGTCTTTACAGTGGTATGAATTAAAATATTATAATATTATTCCAAAAAATAATGTGGTTAAAACTTATAAATAAGGGGTTAGGTATTAGTTTTAACATTATTATTCCATTTTTTGTAATAATATTGTTATAATTCATACTGCTGTAAAGATAGGCCTCTCTCCCTTTACATTTCTTGTTCTATATCTGATGATGGCTGATCTGGATAGCCGAACATGTTGTAGTATATAATAAGAGACTACTGTACTGGATCTATATGTTGTGTCTGGTTGGCGGTTAGCACCTTATAACTTCCATTTTCATACACCCCATTCCTCCAAGCATGGGACATATTTTGAATAATAAATATTTATTTTGTATACTTCTGAAGTATGGTACATACTTTTAAAAAATTATTCATAAAGTTTACTTTGTTAAGGTCTGCAACTCTTTGTGACACATTCTTTCAGTGTGTTTGTATTTAATACAGCAAATAAACACCGCATTTCAGTTCTGAAACAAAATTCCAGTTCACATTTACATTGAACGTCAGTCTGCATTTCCATTGATGTATGGCAAAAAGAGTTCCGCAGTGAAATTACGATTAAACTGACCGAAACATGTCAACATGTTGACATGTCATGCCCACGGGCATTCTACATGTTCAAGTATCATGTTAGAAAGATGCCAAAAATGAAATCATATGCAACAGCAACAGCTTAATAACCTGTTGTCAGGTCCCTGTGAATAAGACAGACAGCAAATGTTTAAACTACAGTCTGTTAAAATATATACATTCCTTGGAGACTTCACACATTACTCACAGTGGGTGACCCCTGCCAGGGTCTGGTAGAAAGTGGGTGTCTCCAATTCATTGCTCAGTGTAACAGTACATGGCTCTGAGAGCAACCATCGACTCAGAGATGTTGCATCAGGGTGGGCTGTGAGCCACTCACGAAACTCTTCATACGTTGCACGGTCTCGCTACAAAATAACAAGTATTTCACATTTCTAAACCTCTAGTTTCATAAAACACAACACCTAATTCCATGATCACAACTTATATATGTATATTTCAGACAATGTTGCAACTACAGACACTGAGGTTCACATGTTCTAGGATGTGACACTACGTTAATGAGTATGCTTTCCCAACTTACTGAAGGATTGTAGTGGACTCTTTTCAAGGCTTGAGGAGTCAAGAAGGTACTATGTTTGTTTGAAATGTCTGTTAGTAAACACTAACCCAGTGCTATGCCATCACAGCTTGGCAGACCTGTATCATCATTAGCACCTTCATACCAATTGCAACATCACAATATCACTAATATTAACACAATGAACAAGCAACAAAAATATATCTAAATGTAAACAAAATTTGTGAATCCTTGAAGGGCTATAAAGTTGGGAAGTACTAATAATGCTTGTTTTAGTTATGCAGGTCACAAGCAGTTTTCAAATATCAGATGCATACATTCTAACTCCTCAGCCTCTCCCTAATATAATTTCTGTTTTTGTACAGGCTGATGCATGAAAAGTCTCCAATCTCTTCTAATTTCTCCCAATCTTTCCCTTTCAATTTCTTGCCAGCATTTCCCATTCTTATTGAAGTCTTCCAGTACATGGTTAAACCATTTTTCTGGATCATCTTATACATTTTTAATATATTAAGTCTAATTCCCCTCTCAGTATCCTAAGTTTACCCAAAAATTTACCCAGCCAAACCATTGTAGTAATTTTTCTTCCAACATTACTAACAAATTCAAAATTCCAAATCATCTCTAAAAATTGAACTTCTAATTCAGTCCCTTCTAAATTCAATTTTTTGCATGTCAACTGTCCCCTTCTGAGAGTTAACATCAGACACAGTACCTTATAGCAAAACATGTAGTTACATGTCACAGGAACAGGTCACAGTCCTGCACACAGTATCTCAAAACAAACCAGCCTGTGAAGTTCTTCATATACCTGACATTTTGAATATAATGAAGTGTATGATCAAGTGACAAAATAATTAATAATGATAAACTCAAAGAACGAGGCCATAAGAGAAACAGAAAACTATTAAAAAAACCTGGTACAACAGACAGTCTCCAGGCAGAGTTACAAATCTGGAACCTTCCAAACATGCAGCAGAAGCCTAATCACTACTACATGTTGTTACATAAAGCGGTGCAGCAAAACATCAACTGAGTAGCAACTCATGCCTCAACCCCACTATATCACTCCAGCATAAAAATTCAATCACTATCAAAGCAATTAACTGAAATATTAGCTTCTTAGTAAAAGCACAATGTAATATGTGACATAATGCAACAAATAAAACAACCTGGGTTTGTTCAGTAAGGACAAACCATTTGTACTACCATATTTACTTTACACTGCTAGTCAGACATAATAATGCTGTTTTAGCAATAACATACAGCCTCATACCTTGGCAACACGCAGCAGAATAATGTATGATATACCACATGTTTTCCTCACATACAACAAGCAACCAGAACTCAATATTTATTTCCCACTACCTGTTTCAGCAGGAAACTGCCATCTTCAGGTAATATCACTAATGTATAAACTAAAAATTACTGTTCAAAATAAAACATTTGCTCAGCACCTCTGCATTATCTTATCTTTAAATCCTATACAAAAAAAAAGCCATGCAGTAAAATCTCCACCTATTCCAGTTCACTACAACTGCCCATCACTATACTACTATTCCTAACGCATAAATGCCAAGAAACATTGTAATTGTAACAAGAATATTTAGTACTTATATTTATAATATAATCACCTGCAGATGGCAGTGTCTTGCTGAAACTAGTGGTGAGAAATAAACAGTGAGTACTGGACATGCTTGCTGTATGTGAGGGGGAACATGGTGAAACGTTCGGTCTGTAAGGTTATGACTGACGAGTTACAGCATTAACCTCACTGCACTGCACAACACAAGACAGCACCAGATACCCAGGGAGATATCAGCAGTATTTCAGTTCCTAACATACGGTCCGAAAATTGTACGCCAGGAAACAAAATAACAATGTAGACTGCTGTAATGTGGTAGGAGATACTGTGTAGTGTGGTATAAATGTAACTGTGTGAGATTCTAGGTTCTCACTGTGGCAATGCTAAGGACTGAAGTCTTCCAGAATGTGCAGCTGTGTTGCTGGGTGAGAGAGTAGGTGGTTCCTGATGTACTGAAGGATTGTGATGCTTTGGTCTTCAGGGCCAATAGTCCAAGAAAAACAGCTATTCTTCTTGGATGGTTTGATCCTTAAAAACGAAGGCATCACAGTCCTGCAAATTGTCAAGAACCACTCATCCACTGACACAGCATCACATTCCAGAAGATCTGAATCCTGTCAAAACATAACAAAGTTGAATATTCTTGTATTTTCTAGTTAGTTGGCACTGATGATGATGTCTTTTTTCATAATCATCACCTTCCACTGTTTACATTTCACATATTTTCTCCTCCTCCCCCTTCTCCTACCTTCTCCAGCACACATAAATTAGCACCCACCTCCAGCCAGCCTCTCTTTCAATTCAGAAGTAATTCTGGAACTTCAAGTCAACCCTTTAGTGCCCAAAGTCATCTACAGTGAACATGCAGCGTGTTGCTGACTAAATCAAATGTTAACTAAAGTCATCGCCAACAACACGGAAAGTAATGGTGGTCACTCAAATTGTGGGCTTTTTGCACAGCACACCAGACACTTAATTCTTCCACCAGTGGGTTAAAGCATTCTTCTTAAAACTACGCCAAATAACTTCCTTCTTTATACTGATGTATGCCTTTTAAGAATACATACTTACTTACTTACTCCATGGAGCAGAGTCCTTCTTGAGAAGCTAACTGGTCTGCAGCTAGTCAGGAAATTCCCCGCATTTCACGGAACCCGAAGGTTCATTACCGCACTCACAAGC
>Ga0123355_10016115_pt1 | contig 11768 bp, 9 predicted proteins | sample TergutEmb28metaG_3_FD_89872 | JGI IMG/M metagenome (GOLD analysis project Ga0123355, IMG submission 89872) | Embiratermes neotenicus P1 segment gut microbial communities from Petit-Saut dam, French Guiana - Emb289 P1 | ecosystem: Host-associated > Arthropoda: Insects > Digestive system > Gut ...
TGCCAACTGCACTATCACAAGTATCTGCTCATAGTAGGAACACAGAGCCTGTCTGGATGTTATGTATGTCTTGTTCCTGTAACTGTCGCAGTTCGAACCCAGAGCAATACATCCTGTATATTCATTTGAATTTGTAAGCAAATAAATTTGATTGAAAATCTTAGGCTTCCAAATTAGTGTGCTGATACAACGTCAGGAAACAGTGAAAAGCGGTATGACCCAGAAGGAGAAGAAAAATTATATTTGGTAACTGTTACTGGTGTATAAGAAAAACTTTTGTGCTAAAAATCATTTAGCTGGAGGAGGATGAATGAAAGTGTGAAGGGCCGCATGAAAATATCCGTCTGTGTCGTGGATGTTAAGTGCAGGACAGGCTCATTCATTTGGCTGGGAAGTGTTTTGTGGGACATAGAACTGTGGAGGGGAACTGGCAGAGATAAGACAATCAGGGATGTGGAATGGTAGAATTAAGGAACATGTTGAAGCAGATGTTATGGATATGGAGTGCGGTGTGTTGTGTGTAGCAAGGCGACCGATACTGACTGAGCTACTGTCTACTGTGGAGAAAATAATGAACTGAAGGGTGCTTAGCAATGCTGTTTGCTGTCGGCTTGTTTGAGGTTCTGTCAGATAAGCGGGAATAACTGGGGGTGTATTGAATTGTTTATTGTCTATAATGTCATCGCATTAGCCAAGATATTCATCTCAGTAAAGCCACTGTTACTGGCTTTGAGATTATTGCTTGTGTGTATGTGTTAATGGACAGAAAGTACGTTCAAATTCATAAAGGCGTCATTTCCTTTTAATGCTCTTTATCCCTTTTTCGTCCTATTTCTCGCTTTCTTTGGTAAATTGTTGTAGAGCAGGTAGTCGATGCTACCTTAACTTTGTCTACCCCCTCAACTCCTTTCGTTGCCAACTTAGAGCTTCTCTTTTTCTGGGAGATAAACCTCATAATTAGTGCAGAAAATCGTGTTATCTGTTTACATTACAGCATTCGTATTCCGATACTGCATTCGTCCTGGCAAAAACACGACCCCAATAAAACCAAGATTATATTACTTCATATAAAAACTCTAAAGTATATTCTAGACAATGCTCAAAACTTGTTAAGTGCTAATTGTTTTAAGTAAAAGCCGGAAATAGCCCCTGATATTGTTTCTTTTTTATCTTGCTTGTCAAACGCTAAAATGCTTAAATAAACATGTATCAACTCGCACACTTTATTTGCTGCTAAGAAAACCCTCTTATACCGGGGCCTAGCGCCTTGGTGGCCAATTAACAACAATACATGTGTCTCTCACTCCACTGCATTCCGATATAGAAGAGCATTGTATTCGCATTGCACAACCTTCAGGTGCTAAGTGCTAATTGTTTAAAGCAAACCCGGAAATTGCCCAGGTAAAAATTCTTTCTTACCCCTTGCTTGTCAATTGCTAAAAAGTTTAAGTAAACATGTCCCAACTCGCTCCCTGTGCATGATTAAACATGCCCTCGCTGCGTGGTATTTTTTCTGACACATTCGTTTTCCCTGCAGAAGCAATCTTATCTTCGCCTCCGTGCAAACATGCACCAGATTCTAAAAGCTTACCAGTTTGCCGGTGTTTTAGCTACACAAAGTGTGTGCGTGTGTGCGGTAAACAGCTTTTCTATCAGAAAGTAAAAATAGTGCACGTACTAATATTATTTATCCGCAAATTACTTAGATTTTATGTGGTATTTTCTAGTTTTTTTAATAATTTGTATTTATTTCAGTTCTTTTGATTAACACACTGCTTTCATCATCATAATTACAATAAACACGATTCAACAGCAACTTCCTAATTGAAGCCAGTAAAAGTGCTATACGAAAGAAGAAGAAGAAGATGATACGTGTTTAAATCTGTTGTGTAAAAACCGCAGTTCATGAAGTACTTCATAAAGATTTAGACTGTAACGTAAGTGTTAATATATAACGTAAGTGCTAATATTCAAACATGTTTCAAAGAAAAATCAAGAATCGTATTTCTATTCTAGAAAAAGTAATTTATAGCTCGCTTACTGGGCAGAAGCTTGGTTTAATCATCCACAATCATTTAAATTCTCGGATACGTTTGTGCTGGAGTACTGAAACGGGTACATTTAAATACAAAGACTGCATAGAGAGGTCGTTCGTTCGAGAAAAAGATTGGCTGCGTTTTTGTAAAGCTTTAAAAATTTCTGGTGTAGCCGCTTGCTTCGTTCGTGGAATAACATATGACGAAGATCATAGAATTGAACCTTGTATCTTTTCAGAAAAAAACTATTTGGGAAATAGCACTGTATGGAAAAAGTATTGCCAGAAATACCTAAAGGCACAAAATACATGCCTGTGCCCTGTAAGGTCTTCCTCTGTGATTAGTTAAAATCCGTATGTTGTAAAAACGTGTTTGATAAAAAATTAGCATTGTGTGTACTCTTAAGCAAGTTTTTTAATAAGTGGCTTTACAGTTATTTCAGTTCGCAAGAATGGAGTGGCTGCGATTCTATATCATTTCATTTTTACCAGATTCAAGTATCGGACAGTTATGTGAAGATTTAAATGAAATTTTCGGACAAGGAATTTATTATGATACGTTTGAGATTCAGAACACAAAATGGCTCTGGTTCGTTAGTAATATGTTTACAGCCATGAACAATGATAAAATATTATGTGGATGCTTTGGAATGTACCCGAGTTTTGTGGCAGGGATTCTCAATTCAGCAAGACGAATCCAATTCGTTGTGCTCTGTAATGAAGAGTTAAATTATGAAAATCATATTGAAAAGTGCATTGGTGGTAAAGAGTGCAGTGTTTGTTACAAGTCACATACAGGGCATTATTACCAATTATCCTATCAAGGCGAGAGAGTTTTTATTACGTTTGAAGCAAGACTATTTCCAACCTGCCATCTGTAATAATATTCGCTCAAACTGTCTTGAAAAAAGTACAGTTGGACTGTCTAGCTTACGGAATAGTAACAGTTAAAGGCGATTGACATGCATAACTAATAAAGTCTTATCATCGAGTCATGACTGTATGTTTAAAGCGTACTTCTGTGAAATTGATTCTCCAATTAAATTGGCTAATTGCAAGCGTATACGCAGTACTGTCCATTGCATCCTAACGACACTTGTCTCTACCAAATACTGCATTCCTCACAGAAATCTCGCCGTATGTCTGCATACACAAAGTGTCATTGTAAATTATGTGTCAAGGATAAGCCTTCTAGCTTAAAATCTCTGTGTGTAAATACGTTACACAAAAAAGCAGTAACAATTCCAGGTGTATAAAGAAATTGTGCTTCTATAAAAAATATAAAGGTGTGTACTAATTACCTACTGTTAAACAAAAGAAAGTTATGTGTTAAATATGTGTGTGTGCTGTGTTTCAATATGGAAACCTCTGTCTAAATAAAATGTTGTACTTAATTTTCAAAAGACAGCGGTGCCGGGGTAGTGAGCCTGAGGCTATTCGTGCCTTACTGCTTATAAAAGTCCGCTTGCTATAACCTTCCAACCTGAGTCCCAGTCATTCACCCTCTCAATTGTAAACAAACCCTAAAATGTGCACCGCTACAATCTGTCCTACAAACGTAAACTCATACACCCCATTCTACAAATATTAACTTGTGTTTGCCACCTAATTTAACTGTATTACAGCAATTGTGTTTTAATTAATAACCAATATTTGTAATTGTTAATTGTGTGTCTTTGTTTATTTATTATTCATATTACAATAACATGTGTATACCTAGGGTGGGATCGTTGTAGGCGGCATCGGGCGGTTTTCTTTTTTTACCTTAAAAAGTGGTTCGAACCTAACAATAATGAAATTAAAAGTAGCGCGGCAGCCTTCATATTGTAAAATGTAAAGTTATAATTTAAAAAGGCGAAGTTTAAAGTTAGGTTATAATTTAGAAATAGCCGCCATATTGCAAAAAGATACTTTAAAATTAGGTTATAATTTAAAAACAGCGCTGTAGCAGACATATTGTAAAATGGCGGATTTCGAAAATTAAACAAATTTAAATAGTTCCGTGCTTCCGTCATAATGGAAAGTGGCAGCCATACAAGATGGCGGTCAAATAGGTGCCAGCAGTCTGCCAGCCAAAACAAAAGGGTTAAAGGCGACAAGGTTTCTGGGACAAAGGTAATTTGCATAATAATTAGATCAATTGCATATCATTCAAGGCCGTATTAATGATAATTAGATAATTTGTATAAAAATCAAGGCCGGATGAATACCAATTAGATAGTCTGCATATCAATCAAGGCATACGAAAATAAATTATATAATTTGCATATCAATTAGTCATTTGCAAATAAATTAGCGGTCGGGGAGATCATTGACCCCGCCGCCAAGTTTGTTTACATATAACGTCACTTCCGGTAGTCCATACCTGGTAGATTACTATGGCTGTGTACTTCATGTGATACTTGAGATGTACAGTAACATGCACGCCTGGCAATGTTGCAAGCATGTCGACTCTTGTTTTAGTATATGACAAAAAGGTATTAAGTTCGATTTTTTCTTTCAGTTAATTACTGCTTAAGACGTGTGACAATTTTATTTATTGATCAATTTCTGAACTAGAGATTTTTTTATTTTGCGGTGTGAGATAAAGACAGTTTTCTAATATCAGTGACAAATTATTAAAAAGTATGCAATTATTTCATTTACAGTACCATTTATCACAGCCTGATGTTGCATATTGTCTGAAAGAACAGCACAGTTTATCACAGCATGCAGTTACAGTAGTTTCTAAGCGACATCTATAATAGCAGTGTGTTGTCTTACCTGAAAGGCGCAGAGGGCTAGGATGAAGATCTTGGCGTTCATGTTGATGCTTGCAGATTGGGTTCGCTGCACTGTGCTGGCTGTACGAAACCGCTGTCCTTCATACTGAAGAATCAGCATAGAGTTTGTGCGCAGGCCATCTGTGTAAATACAATATTTACTGCTCTGTGGGTTACGAAACATAGGAAATATTTATTTAATGTATGACGTAAATATAATGTTTTTCAGAGCGATGAAGTGCACTGAGACGTGAAGTTACAGTTGAGAACACAATGTTGGGGATGTGTGTTGTGTAGAGTGACAGACTTCTTTATGCGGTAGGGAATGAATTAAAGTTACCAAACGTAATATAAGAAATCTTACTGGCCTGATATTGGACAGTGTGTTTGGATAAGGTTTAGATTCTCCATGATGTGATGCCCTGTAGTCTGGTAGTTATGTACGTGGATGTTGGTGGAAACTGCTGCGTCTGTCTTGAGTGTGCCATGAAGATGCAAACTGGTGAGGTGTGAAAACATCTGAAAGAGCAGATGTGTAAATATGTGTGCTCACAAGAACAGACTTTTTCGCATAAATGAACTCGTTACTCTGACGCACGTTCTCCATAATGCTAACATTATGTTAGCAGACACACTGCACGTGTACATCTCCCCTCTACCTTTGAATGACTTTCCGGTAACCTCTGTGAACACGGTGCCACGGCGCGGGTTTTGCGTTCTGTTCTGTATGAAGGCTGCCTACTGTCACAGAGGGACGTCCGTCGTGAGATCCTAATGCGCGCCTTCTCCTTGATCCTTCCATTAATTTATTTGTAACACAATTACATTAATTACACACCTTAAATTTACACATATTTTTATATGAGATGTACGAATGATTTGAATATATTTGGTACAAATTTTTTAAATGGCATCGAAGTTAGAAGAAACACATAATTTTCCCTGTCCTGTGTTATAATTTGAATGTAACAAATGTTGACACATATGACATTTATTACGCATTTAGAATCAAAGTTTTTATTTAAGCGACACTGACTTGTGAACGAATTTTCGCAATTCCTCCTTTAGTCTTAACCGTCACTGAACCGTGTATATTGGTACCGTGTTCTGCTGCAAAGTGCCGTGTGTCGGTGTTTCAATCGTAGATACCGTGCTTATTGATTTGCACTTAAATCAGCTGAATAGCACAACACTAGACATCCTACAGAATATTCTCTTCTTCACTTTTCACTAATTCCCTTATTACGGTCGCACATTCCGATCAGCCCCAACAGCTGTCTGACACTCCACACGAGATTCCAGGCTTCCGATGCGGTGTATTTGAGGTCTTCGCTCTTCTGAGATGTTACTGTGCGTAGGTTGGCAGCTGGTTAGCGACGTTTGGAGACATCATAGCGGATCTTTGACGACAGAAGACATAGACTGTTCTGAAACTTACGTAGCCAGCTGCCACCCTACGACGCATAACGTCCCCGAAAAGCGAAGCCCTCCTCTACTATTCCAGTGTCTGGGAAACTTCAGACCACAATCAGCTGTTGCTGTTCATGTAATGTTGCAGGTCCTTTAATGTCAGTTCTTTTTCCTTTTTTTGGCCGGAAATACTTGTAAATATAATATCATTAGTGTAAATGCATCTTCCTAACTTTGTCAGCAAATTCAGTACATGCGGCAAATGCAAACCATCAGACCCGAAATGTTATACTGCACGTATGTTATACTGTTAGGTGGTTGGTGCGTTAGTGCCTGATGGCAGATCATATATTGAGGATATTTGGAAATATGGAGATTAGGAGAACATTTCTAAATGACAAAGAGATGGGATCATTAAGCCAGACGGATTACCGCATTCGAATGGGCGACATTACCGCATCGTATGTGGAAGGTCTCGATTTCAGTCTTCCGCCGGCAAACAAACTGACCGTAGAAAGATTTTTCTCGGGTGTTTGTGTCCTTGTAGAACAAGTACTGTAAAGCAGGCCTCCACTAAACAAGCCAGACAACTCAATGAAGCTTGAGACTGTAATGAATTAATATCAAGAGCGCCAGCTTACTGTTGGGTCCTGTTCAGCGCCGCCTGGATAAGCAGTGTGATGTTGTAGAATGCAGCACTCTAAGTTGCCTGAGCCAGCTGGATGGCTACATTTGCCTGTGTCTGGGCACCGTTCATAGGACTGGTAGCCTGGGTATGGGTACCGTTGATATCGTGTCTTGTGAATGCGCTGATTAAGTCATCAGAGGCGTACTGAAGCAATACAATGCAGACGGCATCTTCTCTCTTAAAGTGTCTAATTTTTCACAGTTTTCCTTAATCCTGGGATGTGCGGATTTTAAGTGTTTATTGGAGAATGTGTTATCGATGAGTTTTTTGGTTGCCTTTAGACATTCCAAACCGCTGTCAGGATATTAATTTACAGCAGGCCAAAGCTACTTCCAGTCACAACCACCCCAAATCATTATCAGTAGTCATCGCATGATTCTCCATTACATAGCCATTACCGCTGATCATCAGATTAAATCTGTTCAGTATCCCTTATAAAATATATAATTTTGACGGTAGCGACTTCGGTGTTCTAGGGGTACCCTGCTGCCTTTAAGTACCCGAGTTCGCGGGTTCAAACCCGGCCGAAGCCTTCAGGGGCTTTCATGGCAAAAAAATTTTTCAGCACGCCTTCCTTCGGAGAGGACGTAAAGCCGTCGGTCCCATTTGCGGCATGTAAAGAATCCCGAAATGGTGTGGAAGTCGTCATTTAGGCAAAATACCGGAACTTTCTCGTCCACACAATTCCAACTTTCGCTGCTAGGACCTCTCGCGGCGTTACGGGTGTGGAGGCGCCTGGCGGCGGAAGTAGGAACGTCTAAAGTGGAGGGGCGATAAAGTAGTACAACAAGCCTTATAGGCTGAGGGACATCCGTGGAATTAGCTACGGGCCCTAAAGACAAAGAAGTAATTTTGACGGTAATAATAATATTACTTAGAGATAATAAGCGAATATTTTATAGTTCCAAGGATTTAGTCAAACATTTTGTAGAGTTTATTAGCATTTAACATCGTAATACGGAAGGGATATGGAAGGATCGTCTAGTGATAAACTGACCAACCATTTCCCAATGTTCAGTGCGCATACGCTTTTGCACTCACTTCTGGTTCTGGGGTTGAAATTTTTCTGTAAATGCATATTACTCAAATTGCCTACTTCCAGTACACTCTGTCGCCTACTGTCCCTACTGCTGTACCAGTATATGGCACAATGTGCAGTCTAAACGCTTCATTATTCCAAGTATCTCCTCCCAGTACCCTCTGTTAACTGCTGCCGCTACTGTTATATCAGTATATAGCACAATGCGCAGTCTAAACACTCCATTATTCCAAATATCTCCTCCCAGTACACTCTGTCACCTACTGTCGCTACCACTATATCAGTATATAGCACAATGTGCAGTCTAAACACTCCATTATCCCAAGTATCTCCTCCCAGTACACTCTTTCACCTACTGTCGCCACTCCTATATCAGTATATAGCACAATGTGCAGTCTAAACACTCCATTATCCCAAGTATCTCCTCCCAGTACACTCTGTCACCTACTGTCGCCACTCCTATATCAGTATATAGCACAATGTGCAGTCTAAACACTCCATTATTCCAAGTATCTCCTCCCAGTACACTCTGTCACCTACAGTCGCTACTCCTATATCAGTATATAGCACAATGCGCAGTCTAAACACTCCATTATTCCAAGTATTTCCTCCCAGTACCCTCTGTCACCTACTGTCGCTATTCCTATATCAGTATATAGCACAATGCGCAGTCTAAGCACTCCATTATTCCAAGTATATCCTCCCAGTGCCCTCTGTCACCGATTGTCGATACTGCTATATCAGTATATATCACAATGTGCAGTCTAAACACCCCATTATTCCAAGTATCTCCTCCCAGTACACTCTGTCACCTACTGCCGCTACTGCTATACCAGTATATAGCACAATGCACAGTCGAAACACTCCATTATTCCAAGTATCTCCTCCCAGCACACTCTATCGCCTACTGTCACTACCGCTACGAGGGGGTGCAGCTACGTCCTTAGCGCGACTTACTTCCCGTTGTCGTAGGACGGAATCGATAGTGTCGTTGGAAAGAGGAGTCTGTTCATATACGGAATTTCAAGCCTTTTCTTGTTGCAGAGGCTGGAAAGAAGTATGTCAGGCGACGCGCGCGATTTCAACAACATCGAGACGCGAGCTGTCATCAATTTTTTTTTTTCCAGCAAGGCAAGGCGCTGAAGGAAATTCACACCATTCTGATAGAAATGTTATGGGAATGTGCACCATCGTATGCCATCGTCGAAAACTGGGTGGCCCAATTTAAACGTGGTGATTTTTCCACCAGTAATGTGCCACGTCTTTGACGACCACGCCGGAGATTATTGATCAAATTCACGAGATAATCTTGGAAGACCGCCGGATATCGGCTAAATCAATAGCTGAGGAACTTGGCTTCTCACGTAAGCGGGTTGGGTCTGTCATTCATGAAGTTTTGGACTTGCGGAAACTCTCCGCGAAGTGCGTCCCGAAATGCCTGGACGAGGATCAAAAACTTCATGGGTGCCAGTTGTCTGAGCAACGTTTGGAATCTTTTTGGCCTACGCGATCCAAATGATTTCCTGTCGCGATTGGTGACCATGGACGAAACCTGGTTATGTCACTACGACCCGGAGACGAAACAACCATCAATGGATTGCCTTCATAGCGGCTCAACCCGCCCAAAAAATTTCCGAGTGCAAAAATCCCCTGGAAAATTTCTCGCCTCAATTATTTTTGATCATTACGGCATCCTCCCCATTAATTATCTTCCAAAGGGCCAAACTATCAACGCGGAGTATTACTCGTCTCTGCAGGTGCAATTGAAGGACATTTTTAAGAATAAACGCCGCGGGAAATTCACCAAGGCCGTCTTGATCTTGCACGAAAATGCTCCGGCTCACGGGGCACTTGCAACCCAGAAGAAACTGGCCCACCTGGTCTTCCAATTTCTTCATCACCCACACTATTTTCCGGATCTGGCCCCGTTGGACTACCACCCGTTCCCTGGACTGAAAAACAATTGAGAGTTCGCCATTTTATGTCGGACACTGAAGTCATTGCTGCCGCGGAGACCTGGTCGGAGGACAACATCCTGAATTTCTTTTGAGTGTCTTTCAAAAGTTAGAGAAAGGAACTAAGAAGTTTAATGAGCTTCGCGTGGAGTATGTTGAATAAATCCCGAGTTTGGTCGCTGTAGCTTGTTTCCTTCCTGGTTGGCTAATAACGTATCAGCACCGCCTCGTACAACAGTTTCAAAGAGACATCTATAAGAGCAGTGGCTGTCTTGCCTGAAAGTCGCAGAGCGCTGGGATCAAGATATTGGTGTTCATGTTGATGCTTTAGGACGGATAGCTGCACTGTGTTGGCTGTTCGTAACTGCTGTCTTTTATACTGAAGAATGGACATGTACAGCCAATATTATGTTTCAAGAACAATGAAATGCAGTTGGATGTGAAGTTACGATTGAAAACATTACACTCGCAATCAGTATAGGATGTATCTTATTGTTAGTGACAGTATGGCGCATTTCCGTAGGGAACGATTTTGAAATCTATACATAGGTTTGGAACAGCATAATTTCTGTTGTTTGGAACAGGTTTTGATATTATTTATTGGTTTGAATTATTGAAGTGTGTTTAGTTAATATAACAATTGTCTGTTATTTGACGCCGTATAATCTGGTACACAATTACCTTGGTATGATTGGAAGGGGCTGGGCGCATCTTCGGAAAACATCTCTATAAGTAAGTACTTAAATCACTGTTCCCCAAACTGGGTGAGTACCAAAGCTAGTGTTCCACAAAACATTTTCCATGTTCGAAACCCTAAAATAATTTTTATATCCTGAGGAATCCCGTCTTTGAAAACGAAAACAAAACAAGACACAGCCGCAGCACATCCAGATAACTCCAGCACTGTCAACTGCCACACAAATTTTCCAGCCATTTTTCGAGTAACGAAACTGCAGGCGATGGACAGACAGAGCGGTACAGTGACCGGCTGAGCGACTCTACATTTTCCCAAGAAGTATTTTGTTGTATGGAATCTCTTGATTTTGCAGTTAAATTATGAATTCAGTCAAATGAGCTTATGGCATTTGTAGATACAGTAACTGCAAGGGAAATCCTGTAAATTATCACACAGCTATCTTCTCCGTTTCCAAATCCTCTTTTTTCAGTGCGCATGTAATTGTCTTAAGGTTTATCTTCGAGGTCTTTATACCCCTTCAGCGACATTAATTGCAATATATTTTTCATTTGAGGCGACGATATTGCGATATAATTTTTCTTTTTTCTTTTTAAAGATATGTATCTGACGGGCCGACTACGTGTTGTGAAGTGGCGAGAGGTGGATGTTGATTTGCTTGGAACGTCAGAGTGACAAGGCCACCTGTACTTACGGAGGTTCAGAGAAGGGCTAGAAAACAAATACATTAGCGACTCGCTCTTAGCCTCCCTTTTGAAAATTCCAGCGTACACGAAGCCATGTACTATAATATACGTGCAGATCTGGCGCATGAATAGGGGATGTTCCGAAGAGTCGTGGTGTAAATCTACATGTACAACTTTCCACTCTTGTAGCCGATTGGAATAACAGATTAAGCAGTTACTATTTCAATCAATTTCTGCTTCCAGTAAGCATCACATTCAATCATTACAGCCCTTGCGATGGGTGACAACATGAAGCAGTGTCTATCCTCCAGCAGTCTCCTTTCCTTGTCTGTGAAAACATCCAATAGCCTGACGTTACGGTGCTTGTTTAACGCTTGCATGCCGGAGCGGTTGATGTCCTTACTGGACCGATAGAGACATGTGAATGCGATGTACAGCGTGCACTGGGGCCGGTGGTCGAGGAACCTCCTGATCATCTGGCAGCACTTGCCACAAGGCA
>Ga0123355_10016116_pt1 | contig 11768 bp, 6 predicted proteins | sample TergutEmb28metaG_3_FD_89872 | JGI IMG/M metagenome (GOLD analysis project Ga0123355, IMG submission 89872) | Embiratermes neotenicus P1 segment gut microbial communities from Petit-Saut dam, French Guiana - Emb289 P1 | ecosystem: Host-associated > Arthropoda: Insects > Digestive system > Gut ...
AAAAGCAAATGCTGAGATGGTTCCCAAGATTCCAAGTTGCCACTACATGCTTCTCATGCAGCCCTCCCGACTTAAATTTAGTAGTAACCAATTTCATGTTTTGAATACATGTAAAATAACCACTGCCACCGGGTAACAACCCAATTGCAGTAAATAAATAATATTATTTATTATTAATTCGTTCCTCCTCTTGTTGCTATATCATTGAACTCCTCTCTGGTTTGTTTGCTAGACCCTTGTTCAGATGACGTATAAGTCTCCTCTAAAGCAATATCACCAGCAATCCACTACGTACACAAGCAGGCAGGACAACGTACAAGCATACGGATAAATGTCAGCCCCTCGACGCGGTGTTTGGAAACTGAGTTTGATCACTGGAGGGCCGAAACTGTGCGGCCACCAAACTCAACACTGATCTTATCAACTTTCCTACATCTCCACTACCTATTTCATTTAGCATAACTTTCGCCTTTACACTCTTTGTATAACAAGAACTATAAAGATAAACGTGAATAATAAACCTGAGACCATATGGAAGGAAGAGGACTTGGCTTATGTTTTACGATTCTGGCCCAGGATTTGCTGCGTGGGACACGGAGAAACCCCATTCAAATCCCAATGAAAGTAGTCGGTCTCAGAATAGGAAACTGAACCCAGTACCACCTGAATACGTAGCCGGTGTACTAAACATTTCTGTGGCTATGAGTTTCCAAACACAGGATCCAACAGTACTGTCGCAATCACTAATCTGATTATTGCAGACAATGCCTGTAAGCGGTCAGTTCCATTGCTCACACTTAGGATGCAGACAGACACAGTACGTATATGATTCCTCATCAAAGAACGAACTTACGAAGCCAAGTCCATTGCTCACCTGGTCAGGCATGATTATCACCTTCAAAAGATCCCACAACTATACTTTACCCTCGCCGCCTACAGGACTTTGTCAGATCAATTGTAATACCGTCCTACCATACACGCATAAGCCAGCTTAGCGGGGTCTTTATTTCAGTTCCGCCAATATTTGTCTTTTTTTATTTGTAATCACAGCAATGCATGTTATATGCCCCGCCCATCTCAACCATGTTTGGATCACCCTAATAATTGGTCTGTTCAGTGAAAAGTGCACATTACGGAGCCTCGCATTATGCAACTTTCTCCATTCTCTAGTTACTTCCTCTCTCTTTCAGTCACAAACTGTGCTACGGCTTACGATCTATTATTCATCGGACACGACGAAGAAGACCTACTTTGTGCCTTGTTTCTCACAAAGCAGTTAAGCTAAGCAGAGTTCCAGATGTCAGTAGCTTTAGTCGTCAAAGTCTGTTCTTCCTCAGGATAAGAGACCAGCATCGTATCTTAGAAGGAAAGGACGCGATTAAGCAATCCTTTCTTTAATACAACTATTTTTTCTGCTTCACATGAAAGACCAGTTTCCGGATCCGTTGGGATTCCTGCGCTTTCTTTCCTACCACTCAACTTGATTTACTTCATCTGTCACTGTTCACACATGGCAAGTCGCTGCATTTAGATTGCCCATTCCAACATAATCAGTTCTCCATTCTGGAACTATCTAACAACCTACTAGAGGATCCCGGTGGTCGTGCGGGCTAAGACGTAGGTCTGCAGCCGTTCGTTTGCTGTGATCGACGGTTCGAATCCCGCTAAGGGCATGGATGTTTGTTTCGTTTGCTGTGCGCTGTGTATGTAGCGGTGTCTCCGACGTGCTGATCACATTTTCAGAGGAGTCCTACCGGCTATGAGAGAGAGAGAGAGAGAGAGAGAGTGTGTATGTGTGTGTGTGTGTGTGCGCGCGCGAACTAGAAACCTCAACACTGAGGCGACTTGGGCTGTTGCGCCACAAACAAAAGAGGCTAATACTTTACTTGCTCACAAAATTTAACTACCTAACAGGCTTACTGACAAACAAACAAACAAACAAACGAACGAACAAACAAAAACTGACTGAGTGACATAATGACTACCTTCTTGATGCAGGATCTTCACTGAACATTCCGCAATACCGACTGTACTGACTGGGGATTTTTGTGGGTTTCCTCAGTCCCTCCAGCCAAACACCTTGACATTATCTTAAAATATGCGCTGACTGCTTCCTAGCATGTACTTCCCAACTCTTTATGCACTGTCATTTAATCTCCCGACGCTGTATATTCTGTTACCTACAGCTCCATTAACTGCGTTACTAACCAATTTTAAAAATCACTGCTTTTATGAAACCCCGAAATTATTTTGTTGACAAAGGCCCCTTACTGGGCCCAGTTCTGAGTCAGTCCAATCTGCTATCCATCTTCGCAAGCTATTTCTCGAAGAACTAATGTGATAATATTGCTCCTCTGTATCTAGACACACCGAGCGGTCTCGTGCCTTTAGATTTGCGTATTAGAATTGTGTACGCACTTTCCACAGCTTCCGTTGCATGCTAAGTTACATCTTTGATTCGATCACGTTTAATAATATTTAGCGGAAAAGTACAAGTTACGAGGCTCACTTTATATGTCTTTCCCAAACTTTCAGCTATTTCCGCTCTCTTCAGGGTTGTCCATTCACAATTGTGTGTAGGGTTATCGTTGTCACCAAACGTGCCACTTTTAACGTCCATAGAAGTTACGAAATGCAGGTACAGCACGACAGTTCTAACTCCTGTCTTCAACCCCTGTGGCCTGGTCGTTATGTTGACTGAGCTATACCAAATAACAAGGTTCTTTTTTTTTATGATATCACCTAACGTCTTCCTCTTTGTTAGGTCCAGTACATGGATCCACTTCGTATAACTAGATTGAAATGGAAGAATAACAGCAGTATAGCACGTATGGTGACTAGACTACGAGCTGGACAACAGATGAATCGCGGTTCAATTCCTGGCAGCGACTGGAGAGTTTTCTCGTCTCCTGGATTCCAAGATCGGGTCTGAGGGTTACTCATACTCGTATTCAATGGGCAACGGGACCTCTTAACCTAGAGGTAAAACGCCCGAAGCGTGTAGTTTATCAATTATCACCACCAAGTTTCCGAGGCTAAAAATAAAAGGCGTTATACCTCCACTCCACCTACGCCTTCATGGCGTGCACGGGGACAACTTTACCTTTTCCAGTAAATTTTATTTTTGGAAACTGGATTCTTGGGAATGTTAATCGAATTCAAATGAGAAGACCTAAATAAAAATTTTTGTTTTAGCTTCGCTTTGTGCCATTACAGAACCATTCAGTCAGTCACAAGGTTGATTCACTCATTAATTCTGTAGGCAGTCAGACATGCACCGATTTAGCGTTTACCTATCACGGAAAGATAATATACGAAACCTGCCGTTGTCTGCCTGCTGGTGGTGCTCTTTCGAGCAGCAGAATTTTAATTTTTGCACAATTTGGTGTAGTACAAGCGATACCGTTCAAGATTATTTTATTACTTCTTTTCAATTATCCTTTTTTTCTGTCCAATTGCAGGAAGTAAGAACTTTTTTCCTCTCTTGGTGTTCCTGCGCAGTGGGGCATGCGGTGACGCAGTTGGTTGAGGAACTGCTCTACAAGCCGAAAGGTCTCAGGTTCGATTCCCGATGGAGTCATTGGAATTTTTCATTGACATAATCTTTCCGGCTGCACCATGGCCCTGGGGTCGACTCAGCCTCCAACAGAAACCTTCATGTGCCGATTGTCTTCAAATGTGGGAGCCTCAACCTTTTGGAAACCTCAGGGCCTACCCATTCCTGTACAGGGATTGCTTCAGCTTTAGCTTTTAGCTCCTGCGCAGTAGCGCCGAAATCTTCATCCCGCGTTGACCTTTCGCAGTAACATTCATACGAAGAGCCATCGACACACATTGGAGACCTTGCAGCCTGTCGCGACCTCTCAATGAAAGCAACTTTATTCCTAATGAACATTATCGGCAGCAGCTTTCAAAACAAAGGTCATACAGTTTAGACCGCGAACACGATAAGGAACATACTCAGCCCCCTACGGCATTTTAAGATAACCGTTACAAACACGCAGACAAGGCCTAAATTTATTTATTAGACATAAGCACTGAAAATTAGACAGCGTGAAAACAAGGACAGGTTGCATTTTTACATGGAGCCTGTTCTGCCAAAACACGAGGGGGTAAAGTAGCTATTCATTTTTTTAACAACGTCTTTTCAAACTTGTAGGTCCTTATTACAGGCAAGTTCAAGCGGTAGAACTGCTCAGAACAATGTTTGTAGAGTAACAATGAAGCAATACGCTAAGTACAGAAGTCCTGAGGACAATCGGGCAAATCATTCGTTAAGAAAGGCCCCCGTCGCGATCAGGGTCAGGCCTCGGACCAATCAAGTATAGGGCAGGTATTACAACAACTTAACTACGACCTTTCAGACATAAACAAATGAAAAATATGCCGTATTAAGTGTGGTAGTTCAGTCGATGTTGCACATTAGATTACCCCTTATTGCCCTAGTGTCGAGTTGAATTCGACAGCGCTTTCCGTTGTACCGTACCAGGTCAAATGTTGAACTGAAATCGAAATGTTACTTTCTAATGTTTTATGATGGGTTTTTCTAAGCTCCTGACACGTAACAGCTGCTTTTAAAATTTGAAATTTGAAAATCTTCTGGAAAATTAATTTAAACCGGACTGTTAGAATTCACTATAATAATATGGACTGAAAAGCTTAAGCATTTCAGGGGTGTTCAGTACTATAAGACACTAGGCTTTCCAGATTTATAGCTACACTCCAGTGGAATGTTAGTTTACGCCTCTAAAACACGTGTGTCCTAATTACATCCAGCCAGACTTTAAACCTAATCATTTTCAAATAGGAATGCAATTGGCTAAATACAGTCGCAATAGGCCCAGACGTAGCCTAATGAGATTCTTTCGTGTGGAGGAGAGTAAAGGGTAACCTAGCGATTTTCTGGGCGTGTCGTAATGTTTAATGTCGACTACTACAGGAAACGATCTGCCATTTCTCCATGCACTGTACAGTTTAGCGGAACTCTAACGAAAAAAAAGAGCAGAAGAGCGATAATGGCCAACACACACGCAAGTTGTGTGCGTTAGAGAAGTGGGTGAGTGGGAGAAAGAATGAGGTGATAATAGGTATGAGAATTATTTACCTCGCGATACGTATTGGGAAACCACAGGCAAGTATAACTAATACTGCTGACAATACAGCACGGGCTGTAAATAGTATCAACCAGTTAAGTGAAACGTAATGCCTTCAGCAGGTTTACAGTGTGAATATATGAACAGCGATGAGTGGAAAATAAGTCTCTGCTTTCAGCAGTCCCCAGAGAGCGAGGAGTGGACGGAAGAAATATCTACCTAATTAACTAACTACACAAAGCAGAGTTCTTCTTGACAAGCTAATAGTCGTTTATGCTAACTGAAGAACTGCCCTACCTTATAGCACCTGAAGTTTCGTTACTGCATTCACGAGATCCTTTCTCTTTCGGAGCCATTCCTCATCTCGCCTATACGTGCTAAATGAGCCCCACCTCTCTCACATCCTCGCTTTCGTCACTTTAATAATATGTGGAAAAACTGCAACGTATGAATTTCCTCGTTATCTGATTCCCTCCGGTCACCTTTCATCGCTTTTTTTGAAGAGTCTAAATGTTCTTTTCAGCACCCTGTTCTCGAATACACTACATGCATTTTGTCTATGTGGATGCGAGACCAAAGTTTACAACCACACGGGGGAGAATCCAAAATTATCGTCTTGTGTATTTTAATCTGTATGTCTTTATACCAAGCACAGTGGTATATACGTAGAGGTTCTGGAGTGAACTGCATCAAGCTCTCCACGAATTTAATCTCCCCCTGAACAAAATTTTGACTTGTTATAGCTATTCCCAGACAGTTCAACTTTGCCACTCCCTGAGAAATGTATTAACTACATTTATAGTGCTATGATTATGCCTTGAATTCGTGTGATGGACCACACACACATATCTAAAATGTGTTTAAGTTTTGTCTCTATTTACTTTTGACCAATCTTCTTAACAACGCCTATTGGAGTTCTTCTTTTTGTTATTATAGTGATGAAACTAACAAAGTACTATCACCATAATCAGTATATTCCAGACGTTATTATGAAAGACTTGATAGCGATAACAAAGGGGATGGACACTTACACCCAGAGACATGGAGGCTATACCAAAGAAGCTGAGCGTCTTCATCAAATGAGACGGGCGCTCTATTGCAAATATGTGTATTATAATAAATCAGGTAAACATTTTACCACTGAACGTGAAAGTTATATGAAAAGAGCTGAAATTTTCGCTACCAAAAGAGATGAAGCCTAAATGAGCATGGTAACCTTTCTAACACCACACAATTACCGCAGCCAGACATAGTCCGAACCAATGCTTTACAGCTTTTTCTTTTTCATCGCGTACCCATATCGTGAACAAAATATTTACAGACACCAACCACAAGGTACTGAAAATATTAAGAACAAGCAGTTTGTACTTCCGAGTTTAACTTAATAAAAACTTCATAGCTGTTGGTATTTTTATTTAAATGCATTTAAAAGAATTTCAGTAATGGGACTAATATCTTTACAACTGAATCATGAAAAACTGATAATTCCCAAATAATCTCGCGCAACACCAGACGACGCTCCGCGTACCCGGTTAGCGACACGGATCTAAATAAAGCGAATATCGTTAATCAGGCCACAAGTGGTCCTCAGATCGAATTCCGTGTTTATCAATACATCATTACGCTGACATTATACATGCATGTCTGCACTCTACTGGTGCAGCCACAAGTTGCTGCAAACCTTAAAGCGAAGAAGAACACAAGCAACGCCTCTTCATAGAAGCGACGATTAATTTTGATGGTACAGCACCCTGGAGACCAACACGTCTCTCAGTATTTTGAAGCAAATACTAGAAGTTAATTGAAATTAGGTCATCTGAATTCGAATTTAACACATTTTTACCTTTCAGAGACGCGTACAGTCTGCATGGCCATGGACGGGCTACTCGCCCTTGCGCAGTGGTGACTTTGACTTACTTACGTTTCGGCAGTTAATGTGGGTCACCTTCATCTGATCTTCATGTCGTGACCCCCAGTGAGAATGGAAAGTTGTTTCCTTCCCCCCAGGGTGCTCCCCACATGACCTACCGGGCCCGCAGCATCTCGCGCCGCTAGATGGCTCTGCTATACTGCCGCACCATTCGAAATTGCAACAAGGGAGGCCCAAAAGTAAATCCTAAACAATTCCATAATTGGTCATGCTAAGACAAAGATATTCATATTCACCCCAGTGAGAAACTGAAATACGGGGGACGAGATTCTCTGTGCGTTTTTTAAATTTATTCATGTCATTACATTAATAAATAATTCACACAATAAAGCCAACAAATGCAGCAATTTTGAAATTATATTTTGAAACACAAGTTGTCACAACGCCGACAAGTTTCGATCTGTCTTGATCATTTTCAGGGAATAAGTGAACATCAAGACAGCCTATATAAAACACAGATGGGTTATTAAATACATTAAAATGTGTTCGTAAAATGTTTATAGATGTTATAAAATTCGTTTATAGTGGTGCAGAACTGGTCCATAAGATGCGGGTGTTGTAGTTTCATAGGATTTTAAAAATGCTTCATATCAGGAGGATATCAAGTCATGTGTTGGTAGCTAGCACAGCTGTACTGCCGACGATGATCATGATGATAAGAAATTGAAATGTTATATAAATTGTGGGTATTTGAGAGTAGCAAAGCAAAGCAAAACAACCCAAAGCAATCCCTATATAGGCCTGGAGAGGCCCTTAGGGCTCCAGAAGGACGAGGCTCCCATAATTTCTACACAACCGGCACATGAACGTGGTAAGGTTGTCAATGCTACGCACGGGCCGCCTTTACTCCCCAGGAGATTCCACTGGTATTCGAATTTTTTTTAGAGGATAAATCGACCCCAGGGCCGTAGTAAGGCCGGTAGGACTGCTAATGAACAATCCCAGTGACCCCACCGGGAAACTAACCCGCGACCTTCCGACTTGTAGAAAACAGCCTTGACCAACTGTGCCACCGGGTACCCTTAGGTTATCAGATATTGCTCGGTACAAATTGCAGAAGGATGAAATCCTTCCAAATAGCTCTTGCCTTAAAAATTAAGTTCCTTTATACAGACATGAAATGGAGTTTAATTTACTTGGCCCTGATTCTTAACACAGGTAATACATGTATGTCGGAACACACAGACAACTTCAGCTTCTTGAAGAACTGATAGCCGCTCTGCTAATTAAGAGACTCCAGACAGAAAGCTCATTACTTGTATTCAAAACAGCCCGTCTCTGGACTGTAGACTAAATCCGAAGATTGAGTCTAATTTAGTTCTATTTTATAGATAACCACTTTAATATCATCCTTCCACCCACATGGAGGTCTTCCGATTGGGCTCATGGCTTCAGATTTTTAAGATTCAAGATTTGCATATAAAATAATAAGTGCTACAAGCCTCATATTTCACCCCCAATGCCTGCTAATAATGTATGCTGTAGAATGGTCGCCTTTAATAAATGTCTACATCCTCCAGTTTCTTAAATGTCCGGACGTCAGAGGAACTCGGTACTACGTATGACACACTTCATTCGGAGGACGAGTACGTTAAGACCAAGAAAGAGAAGTTTTTTTCTGTCGAAAAATCATGCAAAAATTCGTTCCGACACTTGCGAGTTTCAATACTTAATATGTGGGCATAAATAACAGCTGGAGTGTGTGTTGTCTGATGCATGAACTGCATCTGTATCTTTACTGAGATGAGCGAACTGACATTAGAACTTCCCCCCTCCAAAGTACAGGTTTTAAGGAGGGGCGGCATCCTTCATTTACTGTCAATAATGCAATACATAGGGAATTTCATTTTCATTTTACGCGTTTTTCAACACACCGCCTTAAAAACCAAATTAAAGTACCCGCAAAAGTTAAATTTTCACAGAAGTGATGATGAAGACAAAACACGGCATCATATCCCATAAGACTTTGAATCTTTATGAAGTATTTTGGGGTAGGGAAAGCTCAGAATTATTGAGCGTTTTGTTAAAATTCCCTGATTCATAGACAGAAAACTGCACGAGTTGTAGTAATTTTGCTTCGTTATTGATCCAAATCAATTCGTAACCTGCTGAGCTCTAAGATACACTAGCATTCATTGAAACTTCATAATTACGGAAAAGACATTAACCGTTTAAAGCCTAAGACTTGCTTTATGTACCACTAGCTTTAACATTCAGAAACTCTGTGTTCTGCCCACACTGCATTTATGTGTTGCGTGGATCTCAGAACAAACAGCTGTTATTTCGCTATATCGCATTAACTTACCGGTGTTTATAACCGAGGCATAGAGTGTTTACTACGCAGCTCTGGGTCTTTAAATCAGACAGATACAGTTCCATCCTTAAGAGGTTAATTCTATTCGATAACCCAACTTTCTCTCTTCTTTATATCAGCAGTGTACGGTTAGAAGAAGCTGTAAAAATTACCATTTTCAGGCATCGTATCTGTGACTTTATTGCACACATTTCGTCCGTTGCCAGAATCCATCACGGAATTGTTTCCGAGTCGTTCAAAATGTCTTAGCTCGTTTCCGCCAAGTTGGCAACACTACATCGTGACACGCTGGTCACTGATCTAACCGGCGGCTAACTATAACCGAGGACTGCCCACGTTTCCACTGATGAGGCTGCTAGACGCGATGACGTCACGCAGCGTTACAGCGCCACTCCTAGGCGACGACCGCAACTGCACTACGTCATGAGGTCGAGCATCATTTTTATATTAGGATATTTTGTTCTTAAATGAAACCTGACATTGACAATTTCATGCCAGCTCTTACAAACCAAAATATTCAGGATTAACGCGTTAGTGGGAGACGAGACGTTTGACGTCTTCCGTTTCGCTCATCCAGTTCAATTTTCCGATTATTTTTGCAGACGGGATGTCGATTTGAACACGGGAACCTAATTCATCACTCTCCGTAATTTCAACTTCCTCGCTGCATGCGAAATGATCAGGCCGGCCTGTGTTTTGTAACCAATGGTAGCTAGGTTCCACTGCGTTCAGAGAAGCTACACAGGTGGTACACGAAGTCTAGTAAAATCTACAAACATTTGAGCTGTTGTGGTGATTTATCTGACACTTGCTGTACAGTCTATATTTTGTTTGTTTCCATCCCTGAACAAACGCTCAAGTCATGTCAAAGGACAACACGTGATTAAAATTAAAATTAAAACAGTGTGTACCCAGTTTTGGTCCACAAACACGCAAATGAGTTAAATTCCTTTCGTCATCCTAAGATAAAAACCTATCGCTTTAGTCTCTGTCAGCCTTTGAATTACCTTTACAGTTCTCTACTGTAAACCCGCAGTTAGACTAGAATAGCATACTGAAGCTCTCTGCATCGTTTCTAAACATTTAATCTGGGTGACTGTAAAGCGCAGGCTGCTCAGACGACCGACTGGCAAATTTATCTTTATAAAACTCCTTCTGTTCCGGTACTGAGTAATAGCTCTTTGTGTCTGCCAACCCACGATTTTAATTTGACAATTTCCTGAATTATAAGTTAATCCTTAAGACTGATAAAAGTGGAAACCGTCCACCAACACTTAGGAGTTACGAGAAAGCAGAATAACAAGAAGTTATGGGAAGAGCATATAAAACCTACGTATTTTGGATTGTTGCAGTCTATAGAGTGAGGCAAGAAAGAAATACAAATTAATAGAAAATTTAGGGATATATATATATGTATGTGTGCGTGCGTGCGTGCGCGCGCGTATTCGTATTTTCCACTACTACAAATCCCAAGATAGTAATTCGCTCCGCCGCCATGCTTGTAAACGTATACAAGTGAAGAATACTTCGGGCAAAACTTGTGTGCTTATGCTGTATCACTCTACGAAATTAGACGTGCCTAGCTTCAATGATCTGTTATCATCGTCAGGCCGAAAGACAAAGAGCCAAGAGATGTTACTCGATTGCCACATGGTTTAAAACTCTACAAAAGAAAAATAAAACAAATAAACAAATAAGCTTTCCAAAACTTGTTTTTCGAACTTCTGTTAACGAAAAAGATAAGTAATTTCTGGAGACGCCACGAAAACATAGAGGCGAGTGGAGGTATGGATCCACATATTCTTAACATTTAGCAATGCGTGGAGTTCAGTGGTCGGCTTCATGACCCAACCTATTTATTCTCGGGGAAAGAGTCCCCGGTTTAGATGGTACAGGAGGCTGTGTGGGCTCCAGAGCTAGTCTGGAGGCTTTGAAACAGAGAAAGATCCATCCCTTAATACTTACTTACTTACTTACTTACTCCATGGTGCAGAGTCCTTCTTGAGAAGCCAACTGGTCTGCAGCTAGTCAAGAAATTCCCCGCATTTCACGGAACCCGATGGTTCATCACCGCAATCACAAGCGTCCGCCACCTGTCTCTATCCTGGGCCAGCCCAATCCAGTCCATAACCCACATCCCACCTCCTGGAGATTCATCCTAATATTATCCACCCATCTACGCCTAGGTCTCCTCAGTGGTCTCCTTCCGTCCGGTTTCCCCACCAAGACCCTATACACTCCCCTCTCCTCACCCATACGCACCACATGCCCAGCCCATATCGTTCTTCTCGATTTTATCACCCGCATAATATTGGGGGAGGAGTACAAATCATTTAGCTCCTCGTTATGCAATCTCCTCCATTCCCCCGTTACCTCGTCCCTCCTAGGTCCAAATATTCTCCTCAACACCATGTTCTCAAACACCCTCAGC
>Ga0123355_10016117_pt1 | contig 11767 bp, 9 predicted proteins | sample TergutEmb28metaG_3_FD_89872 | JGI IMG/M metagenome (GOLD analysis project Ga0123355, IMG submission 89872) | Embiratermes neotenicus P1 segment gut microbial communities from Petit-Saut dam, French Guiana - Emb289 P1 | ecosystem: Host-associated > Arthropoda: Insects > Digestive system > Gut ...
TCCGTATTTGGGTCGCTACGGTCGCTTGCTGTTGCGTACAACCGCAATCCGGAGTTGCTTCTTGAAAAGGTGCGAATGATTCACATAAGTGCCGGGTGTTCTACCCCGGATTATTTGGAATGGAATGTACTTTTGGATCAAAATGCCTTTGTATGTATTCTGCGTTCGCCGTTGCCGCTTACATTGTACCCGTGCAAAACCGGTAAAGGGGCGTTTGCCCCGTCAGAATTTTGTACGTTTTGGTCGCTTAACGACTTGGGCTTCATAAAAAATATGGACAAACAACTGCAACAATACCTTTGCTACGCCTTCAACAAAACATTGCGGCATGATTTTTTGCGGGCAATGGATGAAGAGCCAAACCCCGCAGAACTTGACAAGTTTTGCGGGTGGCAACACAATGTATGGGAGACAGCAATCTGGCTGGAGATGACAAACAGAAAGCTTGTGGAGCGGGCAGACGGAAGTTTTCGCATTGTGCCAAGCAGTGATGTTGCCGCAACCGACAAGATATTTAAAACAGATATTTTGCCATGCAAATTAACCGTGCAAGACACGGGTATTTTTGAGTTTGCGCTGTGCCCCGAAGGGGAAACGAACAAATTTATTTACAGGGCAAGCGACCCGGTTGGGCAGGAAAAGGCACTTAATGAGGCACTTGGTGTGTTGTATTCTTCGTTTAAGAAATCAATCTTTACCACACGTTTTCTATAAAATATTTAAGATACACCTATTACATCCAATGTCTTTTCTAAATATCCGATCGCCTTTTCGTAATGTTCTGCGGCCGCTTTAAGGATCGGCGCAAGGTTTTTACTTCTGCCCTCGTCGATACCCCATGGCGATTCCCACGAAAGGTATGGATAAGCTTTTTCCAATTCGGCGACTTCCTTTTCAAAATTTGCCGCCGCATAGTGCAGGTTATCCCGGGCTTCAATATTACTGCTGCCATAATTGTCAGCAAGTTCACGCAGATAAATAACTCCGGCTTTTCTTGAGGACGAGAAAACGTCATAGCAGTACGCGTCCGCTACGCCGCGTTCTTTTCCTGCGTTTGCGTATTCATCCGCCCACCTATAATAAAATTCAATTCCATTGGCTTCGTGAGGCATGGCATCCACAGCTAATTTTTGCCTACCATGCTGCACCGCTTTAATAAGCGAGTTTGTTTCCGCTTTCTTTTTGTTAAAATCAGCGACTTTGTCTTTTATCAGCACTGCGCCAAACGCCGGGCATAGGTCGCAGGTCTTTGCCCTGTCCCATGGTTCGCGAGCGTATTCGCTTCCGTTACCATGTACCGAACCCCTACCTATAAAATGTTTCGCTTTCTCGTCGTATCCGCACACCACGTCAAACTCTGCTGCAGAAAATGCGTGAAACACAAGCGCAGGTGCGCCACCATCAATGTGTTTTTTCACTTCATCGATCATTTTTTGGGAAACATCGTTGCCATCTTTATCAAAGCAGGGATATTCTTCAATTTCGTATCCCAGTGATTTAATGAAATCTGTTGTCCATAAATCATTCGCACAAGTTGGGCGGCTCGGGCATCCACCAGAAATTATAAACGCTGCACCAGATACCCCTTGGATATATTCTGGTGTATAATCCGCCCCTATGTTGTTCAATATTATTCGTGCGGCTTCATAAAGGGGTTCTGTATAACGGAATGTGTCTACATCCAGTAAAACCATGTCATTCTCTCCTTTTACATATGATATAGTGAGGGTAAAATAAATGCGTTCATAGTGCTTCAGTACCATATCGGTTTTTTTTGCTTCGGATGGGGAAATCCCGTATAGCCGCTTGAATGCGATGTAAAACGCATTCGACGACTCGTAGCCATACTTGAATGACGTTTCAGTTACACCAGCATTTGATTTTTGCAAATCAGTAAGTGCACACGTCAGTTTGCGCCGCCGTATGTACTCACTTAACGTTACCCCAGCCGCCATAATAAAAAACCGTTGGAACAGGCTGACGGGTGTAAGGGTAATACGGCTTATTTCGTCATGACATATTTCGTCCGTAAGGTTATCGTCAATGTAAGAGAGCGCTTTATTTATTCGTTCGACCCAATCCATTTTCTATCCTCCTTTCGAGGCTAATTTTAATCAACTAAAATTTTCGTGCACTATAATTTGCGAACGGGAATTTTAGTGTTTACAACATCGGTCCTTACTTACTCGATTAACGTAAAATTGTCGTAAAAGCTGTCCATTGTCGTTAGTGAGAATAGACCCTAGTGCTTTACATAAATATAATTTTGCTATCACACTTAATTAAGTTGATTTGCTATTTGAGGTGATTATAGTATAGGCAGGGTGCAAAAAAGTACACATTTGTACCCAATGAAAACGGGCATTTGTAATCGTGTGGTTGTATCAACCCCACTATACAAACGCCCGTTTCGTTGTGTAATCTCATTCACGTTTGTGGCGCAACCCCGCCTAACTCTCTTTCGTCATCTTAACCGCGTATTCTTTAGGGATTTCATGCAACAAAGCTTCGCCGGCTTTAAATCGCTTAATATCCTCGGCAAGGCTCAGCGTCACATATTCACTACGGTCAACGGTTGGGCCGCCATGGTGCGGCATAAGAATGCAGTTGTCCATGCCGCGCAGTGGGCTGCCCTCTGGTAGCGGCTCTTGCTTGTACACGTCCAGTACGGCAGATATTCGCCCGGTTTTGAGTTCGGCCACAAGGTCTTCGTCCACAATGCAGTTGGCACGTGCGGTATTGATAAGTAATGCGCCGTCCTGCATACAGGCCAAGACTTTTTTGTTTATCAAATTATTGGTTTCGGGTTGCATTGGCAAGTGTACGCTAACGATTTCGTTGGCGGCAAACAGTTCTTCTATTGAAGCTACACGTGTCACGCCAAGGGAATCAAAAATTTCATCTGGCACAAATGGGTCGTAGGCCTGTACTTTGCAACGGAACGGCACCAGCATTGGTGCCAGAAATCTGGCGATGGCACCGAAACCAAGCAGGCCAACGGTTTTGTCCAACAGTCCACGGTTTACACCAGCTTGAAGAGTCACCCAATTGCCGTTTTGCATCTGCGTGTTAAATTCCGGTATGCGCCTAAGTGCCGCCATTATATAGGCAACGGTGCCCTCGGCAACGGATTCTGCATAAACATTGTTGCCGCTGATAACCCGTATGCCACGGTCAAACATGTAATCCGAAACCAAACCGGCAACTGAGCCGCCTGTGTGTACAATTAATTTTAGCTTGCTTGCTTGCGCCAAAAGATTTTCGTCCAACTTGGGGACGCCCCAGCCGGTTACAACAATGTCGCTGTTATTTATGATTGGGATGATGTTTTCGGGCGCGTAGGTGCCTTCGTTCCATGTTAGTGTTCCCAGCGATTCAAGGGCTTTTATTGCGCCCGGCCTAAGGAACAGGTTATATGCGGAATGGTTTTTTGGCATTAGGATACCAATGTTCATTGTTAATCTCTCTCCTTAAACAGCTTCTCACTATTTTTCCAACGAACTTTATCAAGCCATGCCGCCTTGGCGGCGGCACTGGCGGTTGTGCAAAAAGCCCTTATTACAAGGGCTTCCATCCATTTAGATATGCTTTTGTGTTTTCGAACATTTCGGCAAACAGTTTGCGTCCGTCATCTAGGCTAAGTTCTACCAGATTGTCTGCCATAAACACGTTGAACGCTAGGTCGGTGTCAAAATTCATACATGCGCGCACCAGCATTTCCTGCTGGCGGGCGTGGTTTGCTGTTTGCAATTGCACTGCGTCTGGCAAACGGCCGGCAAAAACTGGGCGAACGCAGTCGCGGCCAATATGTGCATTTGTTTCTATTACAACTCCGTGAGGGATGTCCTCTACTTGGCCACGATTTGGCAGGTTGACGCTGATCATCATGTCGCTCATGCCAAGTAGTGCTTTTATAAGCGCGGTGCCTTCCTCGCCAGAGCTTGATGGCTTAAATTTTATTTCGCCAGACAGTAGGCGTTCGCGTTTGGCAAGGAGTTCTTTGCGTTTTTCTTTGCGCCAAGAAACGGGGGTTAGTCTAAAGCCCCATTCCAGCACGGTTTCCGGGTTTTTTAGATACCATGGCGGCATAAATTCCACAAGGTGGCGGTCGCCGGCAACGGGAAGCGCGCCGTGACGCAGGAATAGGTCGAAGCAGACTTTGTTCATATTAACAAAGTGGTTTGCCGGGTCGTACTCGGTGCCGCCGCCATCCAGCGAGAAGCCGCTATCCTTGTGCTTCTCGGCAAATTCTGCAAATAGCGGCATAAGGTCTGTGGTTTTGTAGCTAGCTTCGTTTACCCATGCGAAGTGGTTTACGCCGATGATGTTCATATTTATATCGCTTTTTTCAATTTTGACCCCGTGTTTTGCTTCGTAGGCTTTTGCAAGCAATGCCTGCGCGTGAAACGCCTCGTGACAGCAACCGATTGCCTTAATTTGCGGGAAAACTTGATACATCATATTTGTGCATACGGCCATTGGGTTTGTGTAGTTTATGACCCATGCTTTTGGGCAGTATTTCTTGATAGCAAGCCCAATTTCCGCAAACATGGGCGCGGTGCGCATACTGCGCAAAACCCCTGCGGGGCCGGTGGTGTCGCCCACAGCTTGGTAGATGCCGTATTTTTCCGGCAGGTGAACATCGGACGCCATTTCGTCAAAAGTACCGGGAAGAATTGACACAAATACAAAATCTGCACCGGTTAGCGTGTCGGCTAGCGTATCGCAGGCTTTGTATGTCCATTCCGGTGTAATTGTATTGGCAATTTTCTCGTTGGCGCGGGCCGATTCATGGTCGGTATCGTAGAGTCTTACCTCGCCAGAAAGTTGAGGCTCCAGCGCAAGGTCGCCCATTACAGACCAAGCCCAGTTCATGCTGCCGCCGCCAATGTAGCCTATTTTTATATTTTCGATTTTGGTCATTTTTATCATACGCCCCCTATTTCAACAGCGCGGCAGAATCCTTATCCACATACAAACTCCAGTTTGGATGCGTTTTTAAAATTGTAGCGGGAATCATATTTGTAACATCACTGTTTACCGTATTTGCAACGGCTTGCGCCTTTTGCGGATACGGTACACAAGAAATTATGGTTTTTGCTTGCATAATTTGATGCACTGTCATGGTTACTGCAATTTTGGGCACGTCGTCCAAAGTTGCAAACCACTTTTCGCGAACTTGTTGGGCTTTACATGCTTCGTCCAGTTCCACAACAATGAATGACTCCTTTGTATCAAAGTTAGCTGGTGGGTCGTTGAAGGCAATATGTGCGTTTTCGCCAATGCCAATTAGTGCCACGTCAACCGGCGCGGCCAAAAGAGCCTTTGTTACTTCGGCCATCATTTCGGCCGGGTCGCGCAGGCCGTCAATGAAATGGGCGTGCTTAACCGGCAGGTCGTCTTTTAGGAAACGCTCTTTAAGATACTTGATAAAGCTTGCAGGATGGTCGCTGCCAATGCCAATGTACTCGTCCAAGTGGAACATTTCTACCTTTGTCCAGTCCACGTCTGTTTTGCGCAACGCTTCAATTGTGTCAAACTGAGACGCTCCGGTAGACAAAATTATTCTGGCACTGCCCTTTGTAGCAATTGCTTCCTTTAAAATAGCAGCGGTTTGCTCCGCAGCTTTTTGGCCCAATTGGGCAGGTGTTTCCAGCACATGTAGTTGCATGATAGCCTCCTGAATGTTGTATTTTGTTTTTGTAACAGGTTTGTAAATAATTGTATCATTTGTAAGTGGAATGTGCAAAAAAAATTCAAGTTGTGACTCTCAGTCACAACTTGAATTTTTTCTTGACATTTCTCCTCGGTCATCATATACTTCTTACAGCCATAGACAGTGGGTTTTCTCTGTATGTAATCCCCACCGAGGTGTTGAATGTTCCCAAGGACTTTTTGGGTCGTTTCGATTGAAATTGAGTTTCGTCTGTCGCAAAAAAGCGCATGAAACCGCGCATTTTTTGCTCGTCCTCAACTCATTTCAAAACGAAACGACAGTGTGACATTGTACCCGAGACTATGGAGTCTGGGGTTTTTTTATTGCCCCGTTCAAATTAAGGCGCGCCGTCGCGCCCCCCGAAGGAAGCGGAGCAGGCTTTGCCTGCTGTAGTGGCGGGGCTTGGCCGGCGCACACACTTCGTGCGCCTATGTAGCGCCCATCCTAATAGGAAGGAGAACAATAATTCATGACCAATCTGGAAAAAAACCGCGAGTCAAAACAAGTAGTAATTAACGAGCTAAAGGAAAGGCTGGACCGTGCAAAGTCCGTCGTTCTGCTTAACTCCATTGGCCTTACCGTATCGCAGGACACAGACCTGCGCAATGCGTTCCGCAAAGCCGGTGGCATAGACTACAAAGTTTACAAAAACACCATGATCAACTTCGCGATAGAAGGCACCCAGTACGAAGGGCTAAAAGACTATCTTTCCGGCCCAACCGCTGTGGCGTTTTCTTATGACGACGCAACCGCCGCCGCCGCGCAAGTATCAAAACAGCTTAAAGCAATGCCTATTTTGGCATTTAAAGCCAGCGTTGTAGACGGCGAAGTGTACGATGCGGACAAAACCATGGCAATTGCAGAAATTCCATCAAGAGAAGTGCTTATTTCAAGGTTGCTTGGCTCGTTCAAGTCGCCAATGGCAAGCTTTGCGCGTGTTATTAACGCTATTGCGGAAAAAGACCCAAGCGAAGCTGCACCTGCCCCGGCGGCAGAAGCCGCGCCGGCGGAAGTTGTAGCAGAAGCCCCAGCGGCGGAAGAAGCACCTGCTCCTGTAGCAGAAGAAGCACCAGCAGTTGAAGAAGCACCGGTAGAAGAAACACCGGCAGAATAATTATCCTAGGAGGAACAAAATAATGGCTAAACTAACAGTAGCAGAAATTCTTGAAGCCGTAGAAGGGCTTTCAGTTCTTGAACTTAACGAACTTGTAAAAGCAGCCGAAGAAAAATTTGGCGTATCAGCAGCAGCTGGCGTAATGGTAGCCGCAGGCCCGGGCGCAGGTGGCGGAGAAGCCGCTGAAGAAAAAACAGAATTTGACGTTGAGCTAACCGAAGCTGGCGCAGAAAAAATCAAAGTTATCAAAATCGTACGCGAAATCACAGGACTTGGCCTAAAAGAAGCCAAAGAACTTGTTGACGGCGCACCAAAAATGTTGAAAGAGCAAGCACAAAAAGCTGAAGCAGACGAAATCGTGAAAAAACTTGCCGAAGTTGGCGCAAAAGTAACATTGAAGTAATATGAAAATAGCGTCACCAGAGTTGCACCGAAATGCACCGGCCCCATTATTTCGGGCTTGAACAGCAAAGTGAGGTGAGCCTAATGCCAAATATGGTAGAAACAATTGAAAGAATAACAATGGAAGTAAAAACATTGAAGTCGATAGAAGAAAAAATTCAAAGCATCAATGAAGGTGATATTGATACCAGTCCATTGATAGACCTTATCAAAACCAAGGAGCAATTGTTGCTAAAGCCGTAAAAATTGGGCTATTACAGTATTAACCGGTGACGGAAAACGCCCATAACAGGGCAATAAAAGGAGAATTTTCGTATGTCACACAAATATGTATACATGTTCAAAGAAGGCAACGCCACAATGCGTAACCTCTTGGGCGGCAAAGGCGCAAACCTTGCAGAAATGACCAACCTGGGCATTCCCGTACCAAACGGCTTCATAGTAACAACCGAGGCTTGCACATGGTACAACGGCAACGGCAAACAGCTGTCTGCCGACATGAAAGCACAAATGGACCAATGCATTGCAACACTTGAAGCCGAAAGCGGCAAAAAGTTTGGCGACGCAAAAAATCCACTTCTAGTATCCGTTCGCAGTGGCGCACGTGCATCCATGCCTGGCATGATGGACACCGTTCTTAACCTTGGTATGAACGACGACGTAGCCGCAAGCCTAGCCGCAAAAGCAGGCGACCGCTTCGCATACGACTCATATCGTCGTTTTATCATGATGTTTGCAGACGTTGTAATAGGAGTAAGCAAGCACAGTTTTGAACACGCAATTGACGACTACAAAACCAAAAAGGGCTACAAAGGCGACGCAGACATGACAGGCGACGACTGGAAAGCCATCGTGGATATTTTCAAAAAAATCTACTTGGACGACCAAGGCAAATCCTTCCCAACAGACGCTCGCGAGCAACTGTACGGCGCAGTAACAGCCGTATTCGAGTCTTGGGATAACCCACGCGCATTCGTATACCGCCGCATGAACGACATCCCTTACGAGTGGGGAACCGCCGTAAACGTACAGGCAATGGTATTCGGTAACATGGGCGACACATCTGGCACAGGCGTTGTTTTCACACGCGACTGCGCAACAGGCGAAAACACCGTTTATGGCGAGTTCCTAATGAACGCCCAAGGCGAGGACGTTGTAGCTGGTATCCGTACACCACGCCCATTCCCAGAATTGGCGCAAGAAAACCCAGCAATTTACAAAGAGTTTATGGACATCGCAACCCGTCTCGAAAAACACTACAAATTTGTACAAGATATGGAAATGACCATCGAAGAAGGCAAACTGTACATTCTTCAAACACGTAACGCAAAATGCACAGCACAAGCCGCATTGAAATTCGCGGTAGACCTTGTTAACGAAGGCATTATGACCAAAAAAGAAGCTGTTTTGGCCGTAGACCCTAAAGCTCTTGACCAACTGCTTCACCCTGTATTCGACGACGCCGGGCTTAAAAAAGCCCAAGTTTTGGGCAGTGCCCTTGCCGCGTCCCCGGGTGCCGCTTCCGGTAAAGTTTACTTCACCGCAGAAGAATCTGCCGTTGCGCACAACGAGCGCGGCGAAAAAGTTGTACTTGTTCGCATGGAAACTTCCCCAGATGACATCATTGGTATGGAAGTTGCGGAAGGTATCCTTACCGCACGTGGCGGCATGACAAGCCACGCGGCCGTAGTAGCCCGCGGTATGGGAACATGCTGTATCTCCGGTTGCGAAGACATTCGCTTCGGCGCAGACGGCAAATCATTCACCCTTGGCGGCGAAACAATTAAAGAGGGCGACTATATCTCCCTAAACGGTTCTACCGGTATTGTTTACAAAGGCCAAGTTCCTACAATTGAAGCACAAGTAACAGGCGATTTCGGCACATTCATGGGCTGGGTTTCCGAAGTAGAAGGCAAAGTTGGCGTTCGCGCAAATGCAGACTCTCCAAAAGACGCGCTAAAAGCGTTGGAATTTGGCGCAGAAGGCATTGGCCTTACCCGTACAGAGCATATGTTCTTTGAAGCAGACCGTATTGCACGTGTTCGCGAAATGATTCTTTCTGATACAGAAGAAGCACGCCGCGCCGCATTGGCAAAACTGCTTCCGTTCCAAAAAGGCGACTTCACAGGCATTTACGAAGTTATGGGCGACAGACCTGTTACAATCCGTCTGCTTGACCCACCGCTTCATGAGTTCATGCCTACCGAAACAAAAGACATCGTTGCGCTGGCAAAAGAAATGGGCAAAACAGAGCAAGAAATCCGCGAAAAAGTGGAAAGCCTGCACGAGTTCAACCCAATGATTGGCCACCGCGGTTGCCGCCTTGCAGTTAGCTATCCGGAAATTGCAGAAATGCAAACCCAAGCGATAATCGAGTCTGCAATTGAAGTTAAAAAAGCCAAAGGCTTTGACATCAAGCCGGAAATCATGATTCCACTTGTAGGCGACTTCAAAGAGACAAAATATGTAAAAGACGTAATTGTGGCAAAAGCAGAAGAGCTTATCAAAGCCGCCGGCGTAACACTAAGCTACAGCGTTGGCACAATGATAGAAATTCCACGCGCTTGCTTGATTGCAGACGAAATTGCAACCGAGTCCGAATTCTTCAGCTTTGGTACCAACGACCTTACCCAAATGGCATACGGCATTTCCCGCGACGACGCGGTTAAATTCCTTGGCGACTATTTGGATAAGCAAGTTTACGAAGGCGACCCCTTTGCAAAACTTGACCAAACCGGCGTTGGTAGCTTGATGAAAATCGCAGTAGAAAAAGGCCGCGCCTCACGTAAAGGTTTGAAAATTGGTATCTGCGGCGAGCATGGCGGCGACCCATCCAGCATTATGTTCTGTGCAAAAATTGGGTTGGACTATGTATCATGTTCTCCGTTCCGCGTGCCAATTGCACGGCTTGCCGCTGCGCAGGCCGCGCTTAGTGGTGAGAGAAGTTTGACTAATGTTTAATATGTAATAGATGATACCGTGTGGCGGGGAAGGATTCCCGTCGCACGGTATTTACATAATGGCGAATATGTCGTCACCTGCCTGCTTTTCTAAAAAATTCTTTCCCTTGTGCATAGGTTAGCACATGGATTATGATATTCTTATCACTGAAACGAGAAAGGACTGATACCCATGAAGTACCGTAACGCCGCAGGATTATTGCCCCCGCGGTTATTGCAAGAACTGCAAAATTACGTACAGGGTGAAACATTCTATGTTCCAAAGGTTAAGCGCAAATCTTGGGGCGAAGGTACAGGGGCAAAAGCATTCTTTTCTCGCCGTAATTCGGTAATCCGAAGTGAGTTTTCGCGTGGGGCTAATTTGGAAAAGCTTAGTGGCGAATACTTTATATCAGAAGATGCGGTAAAAAAAATTGTTTATAAAGGAGCTGGTGGAATGAACACAGCAGATTACGGCAAGTATTTTTGGCAGAATGACTTGGTGCGAGTACGCCGAGCAAAACCCGAGGACTGGAAGCATAATTACCATACCCTCTATATCAGCGAAGATAGGTTTTTTACGGATTACGAGCAAGAATTGCCGTGGGATGAAGAAACAAGAAAAGAAAGCTGGGAGAACTACATCAAAGCAAACTGGAACAGCGACGAGCATATCATTTTTATCTTCGAATCTCATGCAGGGGAGTACGTAGGCGGAGGTAATCTCCATGGTATTGACGAGCGGCACGGCACATTTGGTATGTACGTTTACGCTGATGATAAATGCTACGCCATTGCAGGGGCAAATTTGATGCTCGAATATGCCTTCAATGAGCGGCGGCTTAACAACTGTCATACAGGCTTTATTGAAAGCGATACAACATATAAACCTGTATTTGAAAAGTTAGGCTTTAAATTAGAAGGTACACGGCGGCAACAGGTGTTCCATAAGGGAAAATATTGGGATGAGTGCCTATACGGTTTGTTAGCGGAGGAATTTAACGTATTGAAGTAAAAGGCTCACCACATTGTCAAACAAATGTGTCAAGCAAATATCAAACAAATGTCAGTCGGTGCGAAAAAACGGGGATTGACTTCCCGCGTGTTTGGGGTATAATAAAGAACAGCCCAGCGTCTCACCGCTGGACTGTGTGGAACGTAGCCAGTAATGCTGGCTTGGTTCACCGCTAATGTTTGGTTAAAAACAAATAGCCGTTGACCTTACCATAGGGCGGCTATTTTTTGTGCTTGTCGTCTTTGTTTACATATCGCCCGGCTAGGAATGACAGAATCATGCCTAACGCGGTTATCAGAAACTGATACAGTTCACTGAATGAAAAATCACCAAATAACATTGGCTCCACCTCCTTTGCGGCGGTGAAGCCCAAGCCAGCCCTTGACTACGTGCGCATTATACCACGAAAAACGACAAATAAACAGGCAGTTCCCAGAAATGCCGCATGGGGTTTAAGATGAGTAAATTCTCAAAGTAAATGCAACAGTGGCGTGTGGAGTGACGTTTAGTGTGAGAAGGAAAAATTGATAGCATTAAGTCTGAGAAATTTCCTGTGATGAAAGGACGAGGAAAATGCCAGA
>Ga0123355_10016118_pt1 | contig 11767 bp, 7 predicted proteins | sample TergutEmb28metaG_3_FD_89872 | JGI IMG/M metagenome (GOLD analysis project Ga0123355, IMG submission 89872) | Embiratermes neotenicus P1 segment gut microbial communities from Petit-Saut dam, French Guiana - Emb289 P1 | ecosystem: Host-associated > Arthropoda: Insects > Digestive system > Gut ...
ATTAACGGCCGAAACATGTTGAGCATTGAATGAGTATTGAATAAATAATAAAATAAGTGGCATCAAGTTGGTTTCTCTTTACTCAACTATAAAGATGATGCACGGTCCCATAAACATAAAAGTTTACGTAAATTTGCGCTGTGAAAATTCATATAAATTAAACGAAATTTAAAATGGGGAAACACAGAGTTTTCTGAGTGGTTATGAAGTAAAGTTTTATGTAAAGTTTCTTTCGTCTCGCGCCACAACAACAGTAGCAGCGTCGTCTAACAGAAAGCCTGCAAGTGAATGACAGCTGCGGTTCTCATAAGGTAGAAGAAACGCACTGTTTTATTAGACTAGACAAAGGCTTCAAAGCGTCACATATTAATTCACTGAATCTGGAAGTACAGGGTTTCATTTATTCTACTTGAACTATCAGCGCAGGGCCAACGTTCCGGTGAGGTTTGATTAGTCTTTCTAAAATTTATTATCACTGGAATCTTATGTCGAGTCCCCGACAATCGACTGTTTAAATATCCCTGAAACGCGACCTACGACGCAAAGGTGGCAGAGCGTGGGACGCAGCGTTGGGCCGGCGTTTATCTGTCAAGCAGGAAGAAAAGGACCTATATACCCAAAAAGGGCTTCTTCAGCAAATTTAGTGTAAAAGCACTGTGTAAGAAGTAAAATTATTTTAATTATTTTTTTATTTTTAGAAGACAAATATCGGTATAACACGAGACAGAACACATTCCTTTGGGGCTGTAAAACAAAATATGTAAACATGTGAACACATAAATAGTGAGTACCTATATAGAGTCCATAGGTACAACACTCTTTTGAAAGAAATTAAAATCCTCAATGGCTGAGGCCATCTAAAACACGTTCCACAGGATGCACGTATTGAATTACGAACAAGAAAGGCAATGTAAGTATAACCTAACAATGGGGAGCGTTCGTGCAAACATTGTTGCAGTGGAAATGGATTGTGTATTACACAATTTGAACGTGTCTACTTGTAGTGTTAGGTATCCCGCATGCAACGTGTATGAGCCATATTGTCATCAGTTGCTTGCCCCGCTCTACAACATTTTCCCACATTATCTCACACACAGCACCAAGACTTAGAATTTTCACTCCACGAATGGAAACCAACGACTGACATAGGTCGGTTCTAGCCGATTTAGGATTCATAGTCTAGACTGTTACTAAAATAAGGTAACGTGTATATATTTTGATATATGTCCATTTCAAATACCTTCACAAGCCAGTATTCGATCACCGTAGAAGTTTAAAGACTCCAAACAACGAACTCCGCCTGATATACTGAGGGTACTTCATTGTAATGTGACTATTTTATTTGGTGTGTATCTTGTATTGTGGTTGTGTCAACTTGTTTTTTAATATGTGGGTGTGTGTATGTTGTGTTTTGTAGTGTGTGGGTGTGAGTAGGTATGCTTTTTGTAATGTATGGGTGTATGTATGTGTGGGTGTTTTGAAAATTGTGTGGGTGTTTTGGTAGTATGTGTACTTCTATTTATTGTGTTTTGTATCGTTTGTACTGTGTATTTTATTGTTTCGTTTATATATACTTTTTCTTATTTTTCACTAATATAAGGCCTGCTGCCACCGAGTGAATTGCAATGCATATAATAATAACTATTACTATTACCACTATAAGTCACCAGAAAAAAAAACCCGGTAGTATTAAATGCCTAGATATCAACTGACACATTTTGCCTACAGCATTAGCTGGAATATAAGGAGACAAACACAGTAAGTCAGATTTTACTTTTTGTTCACACATGAGCATTCTAAAAAGTTATTCGTTGCGCGCAAGAATATTTGCACAAGATTACACTGAAATTTCCCAATTCCAAAAATTACAGCAACTTTTTCTTTCGTTATTTAAACCACCACTCATCCACATAATGCATTTAACTAAAGTACACTTTAATATTATCTTTCTAGGTGTTACAAATTGCTATTTTCCGCTTGTCAAACACCCAACTTTTACGGACTCCTCATTTCCGTACTAGAAGAAAATCTCAATACATAACCTAAGGAACACTGCGATTCCAAAAACTGTACCCTCACTTCGATGCAAGTACACATGGCACACCGGTACCAGATGATACACAACAGAACTCTGCATACTCAGGACTGACATCTAACCTTTTGTCCCATCGTCGGACGGAGGTATGTATGATAGCGGAGGCAAGATCAATGTCAAGTGCCTTTTGCAGACAGCGACACTTGCTTCACTTTGGCGTCTAATAGAAACAGCTGGCCAGCCAAATGCTGCTTAAGTTGTCTCAGCAGATGTCCCTGGGCCCGATGTGGAGACTTCAGGGAGACTGCTCCATAAACTCCCAACCTTAGTGCTGTAACAAATCATAAGCTAAACTACCAGCGCAGGGACCAATTGTTTCCATCTCTTTGAACTTCTTAAAAAGCGCATCGCTTCGCAAGCGACACACAACAGGCGCCGACGTGAAGCAAGATGTCTATGTGATGCAGACACTTGAAACATACTTGTTTTTACCCACGACAAAAACCTCGGTGCAAGGGTGAGGTAAATCCTTAAAAGTCGTTGGTGACTACGTCGAAGTCTGATGTGTACCATCTGCTAACACTTAGCCATGTACACATTGAAATCAGAATAAAATTATCGGCATCAGAGCCCTTACGTAAAATTTTAAAACCCCTCACCAACTCAACCCTCATCACACCCACATAAACAAACAGTTACAAGGTGCTGTTAGTCCAGTTATTCTGTTGTCATTTATTTCAATCTGAAATAAATCGATCAGTATTCGTGCCTCGGGCAGCTGTTTGTGACAAAGAGGCGTAGACTGGAAGATAATGACCAAGAGGATCTCAGAAAAAAAGGACATATTTGAAAGGAATTAGGATAACTAAGAGAAGGTTTTGGCTCTCACCTTCCTACAGAGCACATACTGGGACTTGGATGTACAGTGCAGGAGATTTGTTAAATAGTGGAACGAATTAAGTCTTTCAAAGAGTATTCTACTGAATCAAGATACTTTCAGTTGCTGGTTGGTTTGTTTCTATCCCTCTCTCTTTAATTCTAGAGAGGATGTGTAAAAGACGATATAATTACACAAGGTAAAGTAATCCGTACCCAGGGGTGGACAAGGTCTTAGGGCTACATGAAGTTGAGGCAAATTAGGGCTGATAGCCAAAAGAACCGGCACCCCTCCCCTTTTGGGCCCCAGCAAATACTCCTGGTAGTCATTTTTGTTAGACGTTGACACGACTCCAGTACCACTGTGCGGTCGGAATTATTAGGTTGATGAAAATTCTAGTTACATTATTGGGAGACGAAACCGTGACCTGCCGGCTTGTAGACCTGTGACTCACTCAACCAACTGCAATACCGCGTACACTACAATTACACCAGCATATTTTTCCACTTTAACAAACATATTAACTTTATCTGACGTTCAATTTCTTGTTGCTTGAATCTATTGCAGCAAATGCTTAGGAGATTACAGAAGTGGGACAATGAACGTTTGGACCAGTACTTTTATGGCCGTCAGCTGTTAATATAGAACAGCGGCCGCAGCAGATGAATAAAATATGAGAATGTGACACTGACGGAATGATATTAACATAGGAAAACTTAACTACAGGCAAAAAACGGTGCCGATGCCACTACTTCCGCCAGAAAACCGCTTGGACTAGCACGGGGTAGAATCAGATGCGATCAGTATGTGATACAAATAATGTTGTCAATTAAAGCGTTTCCGAAGCCAACAGTGGACATTCGTGTGATCAAAAAATTGGAGGGGAATTTGGAACCTATTAGAGAAATAAGAGGTACAGACAGAATTTTGTTAGTGAGACTCGAGGGAAAGGGACAATTTTAGACACCTTGGCGGTGGGAAAAATAATATTAAAATGGATCTTCAAGAAGGGGGTATGGACTAGATCGATCTGAATCAGGTTAGGAGTAGGTGACGAGTTTGAGTGTATGTAGTAATGAACCCCCGATGTCCATAATAAGTGGGGAATTCCTTGACTAGCTTAAAGCCTAATATCTTCTCCAAAAGGATTGACTATCATGGAGGGAGTTTAGTTTAGTTTAGTTTAGTTTATTTTAGTTCACTTTAGTTTAGTCAGTCAGTCAGTTAGTTCGACAGTTAGTTAGCCAAAAAGTTTATAAATATATTTCATGTGTAAATAAATAGAGGATTTGTGGATTCGTAGACAAATGGTCCGCAGACTTGAACCAGCTTCAAATTCATTAATATTAAATTATTTTTCGCGAATCTCAAAACTGAAAACTTATGATCGAACACACACCTGTTGATTTGGATATGACATCACGGTTGAAAGACTCGATTTTTTTCGTCACCTTAGAGGTAACCCAAAATTCAGTCACAGAAGACTAATTACGTAGCAGTCGAGGCCTGACATAAACAAATTCACAATAAGATGGGATCCAGCTGCCTTCCTGACAACGTGTCTTTCTGAGATAAATCTTAATATTATGCCCTACAATATTTCATGCCATACAAAGAACCAATCTCCAACACATGACAGTAAACAACTGTGTGTGTTTTTCTTGTCACCTCCACCAAACCCAATACCAAATCTTTCTTTACAGACGCCTCTCAGAAACATTATGTATACAAATTCAAGACTTATTTTACAATTTATTGAGCCCTGAAACTATTCCTTTGCACAAAACAAATGCGTACAGCTTATTCCTTTGAAATTATTACTCTCAATAGTGAGAAAAAAATATTCCTCGTGTTTTACGGAAAATAACGATTCATCGCCATGTCCCACCCGCCCTCCAAACTCGGCCAATCGAACGCAGAACACACCCTCATTCCCTTATCCATCAATATCTATTTTAACATCACTTTCCAACCATATCCATTTCTGCCAAGCAGACCACATCCTTCACTCTGCTCTACCAATTATCACCCTGCATTTCTCATATCTTTCAAATACTTGGCCTTGAAATAGGATTGTAAATATGGATGAAGGTTTTCCTAGTGCATATGACCGATATTTTGCTACAGAATAAATAACTGCAGTATGTCACGCCCATCCTAACAAACACGGAGGAGCCTATAAATGACACTACATTTACAGATAACGATGCAGAATTCCAGTAGGACGACGTCAGTATCGGATTTCCTGTTCTGTTAATCGTTGCAACGAACCCTTAAGTCTCGAAGGTAAGGTCATGAATACATCTGCTGTGTGTTAATTTCTTTTCTGAGGACAGAAATTTCGCAAAATATTTGGGGTTTAATTGAAATATTTAATTAACGTAAAGAAGGGAAATAAACGTCCGACATACGTGAAACAAATACAAAATCAAATTTCAAATTTTTAACCTTTTGAGCGCCGGAAATATTTTTTTAAATTTTAGCACATCCTGTATATAAAATGTGCATAAAACAGGAACCAAATATGTTAGAATTATGAAACAAACTGCATTTTGAAAAACAAAACGAAGAGCATATACCATGTTAAAAATATTCAGTACCTATATTTGTTGAATAAATATATAAAATGCAACGTTTAGAGGTTAGCGGTGCGGTACGACCACTATAGAGGTCGTTAGGCGTCAAAGGGTTAATATCACAATTTTACAAACAAGACATGTGTACTAAATGTTTATCATATTTGCACTGACATGTTTTAAAGAATTCCCAAATAAATATTAAGTTACTACCACATATGCAACATTCAGACACGATGTGGAAATCAGGCCGGTTGCGTCTGTTTTGAAAATTAATGTATGCTTGTTATTAGAATCCTATGAAATACATAAATATCTTTTGTATTAAAATTGTTTTTATGTCAAAAAAAATTGACAAATATTTTAACCGCCGTGTTAGACGGTGTTAAGAGGATCAAGGAAGACTCGGGTTTATAAAGATACGTTCTTAGTATTGCGCGAAGTTACAACAATCTTATAAAATGTCACATGGAAACTCAGAATGGATGTGGCCATTGCGAGGGCCAGTTGTAAACCTGAGGAAAATATTTAGATTCTGCTTCAGAAAACAGAACGTAATTGTGCAAACTGGGTTAACATATTTACGTATCCTTCACCAGTGGCTGTCTTACACACGGTAACATTATTTACGCGTCCACGAAAGGTAGAAAATTTTTATGTGGTAAGGGATTAGCACAATCAGTACTTTAAATCTCGGCGTACTTTGTTAAGTGCACAATCTTACTGAGAACCAAGTTCATGCGCAGTTCATACTGTTGTCTCTAGCAGGACACAAGAAAACAAGTAAAAATGTTAGTGAATAGATTTTATATACAAGAACCTCCTACAAGTTTCGGCCAATTAAGTGGCCATCCTCAGACAGGCAACACAAAAGATAAGAAGTTAAAGGTGACACAAATTGACAGAGCCTATCCAAGACATAAAATGACAACGATAAATATTTTAGTTTAAAATGCACAAGATAAAGCTTTATTCCAAGGCTGCGAAACTTATAAATTGCACCAAAGAGGAACAGCGTTCGGTCGTACGCTTTTTGTGGGCAGAAGGTGTGCTGGGAGTACAAATTCACCTCCGTATGTGTGCTCAGTATGGGGATAAAGTTCTTTCTGGTAGAATCGTCTATGAGTGGACTGAAATGTTCGAAAATGGCCGCACTAGTGTGACGGATGCAGAGCGCTCCGGACGTCCAGCTACAGCCACGACCACGAGGAATGAAGAAATAACCTTGGAACTGATTCGTGAAAACAGAAGAATAATAGTTGAAGAGGTTGCAGGAAGGCTGAATGTGAGTGTTGGTTCTGCCTATTCGCTGATTCATGACAGTCTTAATTTCAGTAAAGTGTGTGCCAAGTAGGTGCCAAAGGAACTGACAGAGGAGCGTAAGGGCAAGCGCTTAGACGTTTGTTCCCAACACTTGGCCCATTATCTTGAAGAAGGTGACACCCAGCTTACAGTCCGGATTTAGCGCCATCTGATTTCCACCTTTTCGGACCGCTCAAAAATGCTTTACAGGGAAGACGATTTTCATGTGATGATGATGTGAAGGCAGCGGTGCATCAGTGGCTACGCACTCAACCAAAAACATTTTTTGCTGATGGCATTAAAAAGTTGGTAGGACGCTGGAAAAATTGCACCGCAAAGCGGGGTGACTATATAGAAAAGTGACGTAATTTGTTTCTGAAGTTCTTAATAAATAGAGTTAAAAAAATAAGTGCGGAAACTTTTTGAAGAGCTCTCGTAGTTAGTCTTGGAGGGAGAGGTTTGTTGATTGCTGCAGTGCTTAGGCTGACTATCACTGGGGTATGATCGGACGAGAGATCAAAGTTCTAGTGTATGAGGTAATTGTTTCTAGGTAGCCCATGCGATACAAAGAAGTCGAGAAGATCGGGTAGCTTACGCGGGTCGGTCGGCCAGTATGTGGGTGCACAATTACTGATGTAATCATAGTTGCTGTCACACATAGCACGCCATAGGTTGCGCCCTTTCGTCGTAGTCAGTCGTGAGCCCCATTGTGTGTGTTTGGCGTTCCAGTCGCCCCCGACTATGAATCTGTTTCCAAGGGTTTGAAGAAAATCTTTATATTCATCAGTTGATGTATCTTGGCGGACTGTAAATAGCCGCGACTGTGAAGCGCCAAGGCGTGGCTTTTATGTCAACACTAGTAGCTTGTTGTTTATTTGTTTCATAAGGAGGTAGCTCATAATGGGAGATAGTTTTAAGGATGATTATCGTCGTGCCACCATGGGCAGTACCGTCGGGGTGAGGAGTGTTGAAAACATGTTAGTGTGGTATTTTGAAGACATTTAGGTTTGTAAAATGTGACTCGAAAATGAGGAGTATATCAATTTTGTTGATATTTAGGAAAGTTATTACTTCTTGCTTATGGTTAAGCAAGCCATTGGCATTTCAGGTTGCTATTCGTAGGATATTGAAAGCTATGTGTTAAATTTGCTGATGACAGTTGTAAGGAGGTTGAGGATCGTACCATTTTGACTGATTAGTTGAGAGAACATGATTTTAAATTTGTTGAGGAATGTTGCTAGTTGTTCAGCTAGCGTGGGTGGTTCTAGTACAGGGGTTGATTGTTTTTTAGTATCTGTGCATATGTGTATTAGCCGGGTTGGACAGGAGTGTTTGTATGAAAGGAGTTGGAATGGTGGGGTTCCGTATTGTTTGTTATAGGGATGATAAGTGGACGTTGTTGATTAGAATAAGTGGCTGAGTGCTGTTGGTAGAGGTTGATGACCCTGGTGTGATGGCTTCTCGTCGCTACCAAGTTTTTGTAGACCGTACATCCCTTGTAATTCGCGGGGTGATCTTCGCCGCATAGGGCACATTTCGCTGGATTGTGTCTTGGTTTCGTGCAGTCTTTGGAATCATGCTGACCACCGTATTTTACGCACCGGTAGGGCTTTGTGCAATATGTTTTGGAGTGCCCATAAGTTTGGCATCTCTGGCACTGGACTATGTTTCGACTTTTATGAGGTGCTTCTATAGTTATTTTGCTGTTGCCTAAGAATTGGAGATTGAATATTTCTTTATTGTTGGCTTGTGGTTCTAAGTCGACAATAATAGTGATAAGATGTCTTTCGTTTTTTTGTGCTTTATGTTCATTATATTTCGGACCATATGGCCTTCTTTTTGTAGCTCTTCTTTGATGTCGTTGAGGGGTACAGGGTGGTGAAGGTGTTTTATAACAATTCTGTAGGTTCGTTCGGCTTTGACCTGATAGGAATGGTGAACGATATTTTCTTCTTTCATATGCTTCACTAGGTTCCTATACGTGTCTATTGTGTTCCCGCTTATTTTAACGATGTCATTTGCCAGGGCTGTGGTGCGATAAGTGTCTGGTTCGGCTACATCTGCAAGGTCATCCAACATGTCTTTGAAATTTGTAACTCCATACACAAATATGGGAGGAGGTCTTGGGGTATTTGGCGTATCGTTGTGAGTACTAGGTTGTGGGCTTACGTCGTTTCCTTGTCTGTTGTGAAGCGGTTATGGGTACTAATTTCGGGGTGAAGTCGAGTACTCGGTTCAGTGCTTTGGTTTACACGTTTCCTCTTTTTCACGTGTTGCGACCCGTGTTTATGTACCGCACACAATATGTATAATATTAAATCTGCACTCAATCGCCGTTCAAATAAACAACTCACGTAATTCTGTAGAAGGAAATAATCGCAGAATTTTCTGTGATCCAAAAAATCAGAGAGTGTAGAACTATCTTTAAGCCTCGTGTTACATAACCACTGTTCTTAAAGTGTTAAATGGAGGAAGAAACACAAACAAGGCCACGTCGTAATCCGGTAATACAAAAATCCCTGACGCCACTAACCCAGGCGACTGAACTTTGCAAGGTAGCGCCCAACATTTGTGGGTCCTCAGTGCAGCTCTTGCTCCTTCTAACAATCAGGGTGTCTACAATTTTGAGGAAATCATAAAAGTCAGAAAAATATGTTCATCCTTGTTTTAACTCATTAGGCATAACTGTTGTTTTGAAGAACATGTAAATCCTCAATCCGTATAGGAGGATAGAATCGAGAAGTAAACTTCCCAAAAACGAGTCAGAAGAGAACCAATACTCGCTGCGTAATAAACCTGAAGAACGCTCTTCTCAGATACTTGGGGCGGAAGTCTGAAATCACGCACGAATCAAAAGAATTATCTTTTGATCCACCTTGCCCGGTATAGGTGAAAGGTAAAGTTCAACCTATAACCGGCCACGAAGGACCGGAATGGGAGTAGGGTTACAGCAATACTCTCCCTTTTACTTCGGCTCTAGATGAGCGTGGGTGGTCAAAGATCTGGTACCCACTGTACAGGAGGCTAGGTGGGACGCAGTGTCGGTCTGGACGGGTGTGTAAAATCTCGCACCCTCCAGTATTCGATTCCTGGGTCATCCAACTCGTTTCTATACCGGATGAACTATCCCAGCCAACATGCTCGATACTAATCTGTCAAACCCAAACTGAAGTCAAAAAGGGAGAAGTGCCTTAGAAAACCTAAAAACGATCCAAGAACCTAATTTGCATTGAAAAAGAACAGATAATCTTTAATTTATATACGTCCTTTTTTTGTATTGTGGTCAAAAACCTGTTTCGGTCACTCAGGTAGTCATTTTCAAGGTCATTTATTTGAGAACAAGAATTTAATTATATTTATAATGTGTTCAGACACATTTATCTGTAACTGTATTATCATTCTCAACGAAATCACCATGAAGTTAGCCTGGCCAAATGAGTACCCGAAACATGAGGTTGAGAATTATAAAAAAAAAGCATATCAATAAAAGTAAGGCGAAACTGCTGGTTTTTGATACATTTTATGCATCTAATTAGTCCATGGAGTATGGAACATATCAAAATCATTAAAGTATTTTTGCAGATGAAAGTCTGGCTCCTGGCGGCTGTTGCAACGGCGTGCTTCCTGAAAGCTGCCAGTTTTCAGTGCACCAACGATCCATGCACAGGGACGGACTACAGATCCTACTCCAACTGCCTGATTCACCAATGTCCACAAACGGTAGTAGCCACAGAATGTACTGAGTCTAAATATTATTCGGTAGACTGCAACACCTGTTCCAGCTCTAGCTCATGTTGTCAGCCTTGCTGTCGTACAAAGTGCGAGTGTTCGTCAGTAAGCTGCAATACGTGCTCTAGTTCTAGTTCTAGTGCATGTTGCCAGACCTGATGCCCTAAACAAGATTGCTGTACAAGTAAGAAACGAGAAGAATATTGTCACACACATCCACAACAAGAATGTTGCAAGGACAAACCCGTCCCGCCTGTAACTCCAGGCATCACCCTTCCAAATATTACCATCGTCATAAATCAGTCATCATCAGTCGTTTATAACACTTTAACCCTCAAAAGGCCGCCCTAGATATTAGGACGTAGAAGGCCACCTGAGGTCAAATGTGACCCCACCATGAAAGAGGTTATAAATAATGCTGGTTTTTATTCCTTTATTGTCAAATTAGAACACATGTCTACTTACAAAAGAACAACAGTTTGACATCATTGAAATGACCCCATGTAACAATGACATATAATAATGACACGATTGTCATTTACCCTATAAGGTATACGAATTCCGGTTATGTTCAATATACATTTCATGATAAAATGGTTTGAAGAAGAAGAAGAGTTGGGTAAACAAAGCAACTAATCAGATTCATAAGTTTCATCCTTATTCTTGCAAGTGTCACAAGTAACAATCATACCCATGTGGTCTTTGCAGACGTAATGTCCACATCCTTTGCAGACAAATTGTGTCTTCACATCTCTACTGCTGCATACATGACAGCGCCCTCGCTTTCTTGATATCGCCTCGTAGTCTTCAGGGTTTAGCAAGGTGGTTTCTTCAGAATCAGATACAAAACAGCACATGACTATGGCTGTTTTGATGTTCCTAGGTAGCAAAGAAAGTTTGTATCGTTGTGTTACAAATGGTGTCACCAGATCATGTGAAATTCTGGGCTAAAAGTCTTTCATTCTTATCTTCTTCTCAGGCTGATATTTGTGCATGTTGTGTGCATATATGACCAATGCATTTACAGCAGCTATGTTGATCATACCATAAAACATTGCCATTGTCCTTCTGCGAGTTGCTCGCTGTATTGTGTACCTTGCAAACATTTATCCAGCATGTCTACTACACCCTTTGTTTTGTTATAAAATTCAATGATATCACGCTTTCCTAAATTGCTGAATCATGATGGCGTGATGAAAGGAGGACATCTGATTTGTTCCTTCTTTGGGACATATGACACAAGTGTGA
>Ga0123355_10016119_pt1 | contig 11766 bp, 9 predicted proteins | sample TergutEmb28metaG_3_FD_89872 | JGI IMG/M metagenome (GOLD analysis project Ga0123355, IMG submission 89872) | Embiratermes neotenicus P1 segment gut microbial communities from Petit-Saut dam, French Guiana - Emb289 P1 | ecosystem: Host-associated > Arthropoda: Insects > Digestive system > Gut ...
GTCAAGTCTCGACGGACTCCTGAGTACAACCACATCAAAAACACTACAACCAAGTACAGATATATCAAAAGGCATGCAACAAGGTGTCAGATTAGGATCTGGAGCTAGGACCAGACGATCGCGACTGAGGCTTCTGCTGGTTTTCTTAAATCGATCCTATAAAAGAACAGGACAGTACCACATCTATATAGCGATTCTTTCCTACCATACTCTTTCCAGTTTACTTTTGACTGATCTTCATCCATTCGAAACTCTACAGGCTTGAACACTAACAGCTTCCTTAAGCCACTGATAATTACTGTTTATGTGTCAAATATTTTTTACTTGAAAACTTTAACTGTGGCTAGAATTCGTGTTGTTGTAGAATTTGTGATGCGTGGATCACTGTTTTTTTCGTTTTAAATGGAAAGATTTGGAGGAATCATAATGCTGCTATCTCCAGTAACATCACGTTGATGGTAAATGTTATGTACAAATTAAAGGACAAGCCACTTAAAAGTTAAATCCATTTCTTTCCTTTTTTTGTCGTGGCGCATTTCTTGGTTTTTCTTTATCTGTTGTGTGTTTGGTAGTGGTCAGTGTACTAAAACGAGATCCGTATTGCTATAATCAAAGCTGTTGATATTTTTATAGCCTAAGAATCAAGAAGTAAATATTTCGACACTGTTGCTTTTACGTTTATTCATTCGAAATATGATTGAGTGTGAAAGATTGCACATCCATCGTCACTGTATTTATACGACACACAAATTCTATGTCTGATTAAGAATGACTCATGTGACTAATTCCATGACAAAGAGTCTGTCTTAGAGCTGTCGTTGCTCGTTCACCTGATCAACAAATTTCCCCTCTTAATAGACTCGCAGGTTTCATTGGCTTGTACATTAGAGCCTGTTATTGAACCCTGTTCTGAGCCAGCTGTATTCACTTGGTGCCCTCATACCAAATTTACTTAAGACTCCTTTGAATGTTATTCGCCCATCCATTTTCAGGTTTTCCAAGCGTGTTCATCCTCACAATAAAACCAACGAGAAGCACTAATTTCTCAAATTTATTTTTGGAATAGGACTCTACATGTTTCGGACACTAACTCTGTCCATCATCAGGAGTCTAGCACTGTGAACACAGCAATAGGTATATGTCATACAGGCTATGCTGTACCTATTGCTGTGTGTACAGTGCTAGACTCCTGATGACAGACAGAGATACTGTCCGAAACATGTAGAGTCCTATTCCAAAAATGAATTTGAGAAATTAGTGCTTCTCGTTGGTTTAGTTAAGAATATATCACGATGCACAGTCCTCAGAATGTCAAATTCGTGTTCATCCCTTCTAACTTTCTTGTTAAACTTTTTCACTGATTATTTACTGTAATTCTTGATTAAGATATAAATGTTGAAACAATTCAATGACTTATTTCTTCAAAACTTCTGGTATTTTTTGCGAAAATGCATGGGATTTTTCAACCAAAGTTCTTAATGTGGCGATAAAATTTTTTCGCTTGTCACATCTGGAGAACAGCTTGCTAGATGTCGGTTTACCAAGAGTTTCTTCTAAATCCAGGTTAATTACGTTGACATTAAGGATTACTGTAGATTCCTGGAGGGTGATATTAGAATTTGTCGTGTTTTGCAGGTCGACTTCCTACAGAGGCCAGGATTTTTAAATTTATACTGGCAAGCTGCCATGGCATTTCTTTCTTTCTCTGATACTGTGTAGTTCCTGTGAACGATAAACCAATCTGTGTTAAACGATTTCTTTCATTATTTGTCTGTAAATCTTATAGCTTCCCCAACAATATAAATACTAGACGCTGTAGTTTTCGTGTCTCGTATTTATCCCAATAAACAGGATTTCATTATTTTCAAATACTGAATAGTGTTTCTGTTACGACTATTTCATTATTCACTAATCCATATTCGCTTGTGGGAACATTTTGCACCGAGAAATTTGGCTGAAGTTATAACTGTTCTGAATTGTATTAGGAAGGGGCCTGTTTCGAATCTCGGCATGGACGCTGGATAACTTGGCTAAGGGTTTTCGTGTTTTTTAACCTGCGATAGTGCACAATTTGTATCACGGAAGATTCCTTTCAAATCCTTCCCAATTCGTTATTAACCAATCTTCCTGCAATTCGACGCTGTCAAGTCTGACGTACTTATAGTGTCGTTGAATGTACCATAAATGTAAGAAAAACAAAACATTTTTGCACCAATAATATTAAATCAGGGCCTGGCCAACGACTGCATGATACCACGAAATTTTGGGCAGAAGATGCTAACCTCCGAATGTAAAAAATGATGCGTGTCAACTGTTTAGTGTTTGTAATTAATAGGCTTGGAAAAGATTTCTTTATCTGTCATTATTGTTTGGTATTAACAGAATACGTTGCTTGTTAGTTACGAAGATGTTTCTTCTGTTTCCGTATTTTATATCATATTTTGACACCGATTCATTAAAAACATTATTATATTAAAAATTTACACCCGCGTGATGTTTTGCTAGTGAGAAAGTGAGTTACTACAATATTCTCAAACGTTAAGCTATGATTATATGTATTATATCTTTTGCTGGGTATAATTATGTATTCGAATACATATTATAGTCCATACTAGAGTTTCAGTTGGCATCTGCTCTTTAACGTTTTAATTTCTTAAAGAGAGGCACACCACAGGAAAATGGCACCGACTCCTATGATAATTCGAAACAATGAAGATTGGTAATGATAAAGATAAAGTTGTCTATGGTTACGCCATGAAGGTACAGGGACGGAAGAATTATAATTCCGTTTTAGAACGAAATGGAAGTGAGTGGTCAACTTCACGCTCCGGCCGCTTTTTTCTAAGAGAAAGAAACCTGGTACACATTGAATAGGAGTCTAGGTGGGCCACAGAGCCGGTATGGAGGTTTTGGTAAAGATAAAGATCTCCGGGATTCGAGCACCGGATTGGAGCTGAGAAAACAGATACGCTTTCTATGGACCTTTGATGATCATTATCAGTTTGTATATTATGAAATCACAAATGTGGCTTTGATCTAAGTGGTTTCAAAATCGCTATTATTAGTACAGAATTAAAATCACAAAAATCATTTACGTACACATTGTTTTACACAGATCCATATATGGGCATTCTTATGCATTTTATAAACCGTTTTACAGTTTTGTTGAAATTACACTTCGTATTGTAATATTGTACACACAGTGCAACAAGTTCTAAACTACCCGGCACTACACTGTGTTTTTCACTCACTAACAATACGTGAGTGCAACACGCAGTGCAGTGCAGTTGATAAATAATAGTGTTTACGTTGCATTTTATTATGCTGTTGACCTAAGAATTTTGATAGTTTTGTGTGAAAGGTAATCTATTTTTTTTCTGAAGCACACTGTATAAACTGCTGCAAGCAAGCGTAACAAATTGCTACATCCTCTGCAACCGTATTCCTACAGATGAAATTTCGTTCAGGTTACAATAACTAAAGCTTATTTGATGGTGTATGAAAATGGGGGAGTCTGATAATTTATATACATTTCGGAAGTTTGGTTTAGAATATCTGGTTCCAGACACTGGGTGAGTTGTCAGTCGATCTTGTGCTCTTTTTTGGACGCTGGAACACGGGCAATGTCCTTAGAAGCCATAGCACGTCTTAGCTCACTCTTGCACTTTCTGTCCCAGCCATCCTCGTATCGACATGGCGATTTGTTAAACCTTACAGTGACAATAGCAGGAGACTTACGAGGAACTGTCAAGAAGAAAGTTGATTTCTCCGTTTTTCTTTGAGAGCTTTCTTGGGATGTATAATAGCAGTCCACTGACGCCAGTTTCTAATGGTGTGGAAACTTATGTTAACACGAAGCATTCATTTATTCTTACCTGTTTACATTCATCACACATACACACTTCATTTTTCTCTTGTCGACGTGTTTTGCGGTTGTGAATTTGTGTTCGAGATAACTGCTAAATTTTGCCTCCGATTGTATAATTAGCCTCATGACAGATAGACCTCTTTAGTAACTTCAGCCACAAGTGCAGGTATTCACTTCGTAATTACTCACTTTATGAGACATTTTGGTTTTATGATAGTTGTGCTTTCTTAGCCTGTAGTACAATCTATATGGCGACTTGGCTATGGGGTGGACGGTCCGGGGTTAGAATTCGGGCAGGTACAAAATAAGTCTCTCTTCGACAAAACGTCTATATCTACTCTGGGACCCAACCAGTCCCCCTATTCAATGGATACCATGTTTATTTCCAAGGAGAAATCGGCCAGAGCGTGAAGTTGATCAATCCCATTTAGTGCCGTTGTTAGGAACGAGTGGAGACTTTTCTCTCCTCCCTTGTATTGGTTCATAGCATAGACAGAAAGAATTCCGTGTTGCAGGCTGAAGCCTGCAACATGGATACCACTCCAACCCAACCATACCGAAACTCCAACACACATCGAATCAAGAAATATACGACCGACGTGGTAATTCAACAGAATAGTCGCAAGCTCCTGTTAATGGATATATTAATGTCCGAAACATGTTGAGCACATAAAAAGTGAAATAAAATAGCAAGTGACGTCAAGCTGGTCTTTTATTCTTCAACTATCACAATGATGCACAGTCCAATAAACATAAGTAGTTTGACATGTTTTTGTTTTTACCCTAAGGTAATAACACAAATTGTGCTGAAGAACGGACGCAGAGGGGAGGAAGGAACTGGCGAACGGAGAAAATTGTGGAACCGGGATTTTCAAAATTTGCACTCAGTTTGTAATTATGTTGGATTTATCGTATCAAGGAGGATAACATGCACGAAAAGTGTAGCACACTGAGGGGAGATGAGCAGTTAACATGCAGTTTTAGTTGGAAGCGCTGCAAGGTGGACAGCAACTGTGAGATAATATTAAAGTGGATAATGAAGAAAGCGGTAATGAGGGCGTGGACTGAATTTACTTGACTCAGGATAGTGACTAGTAAACCCTTGTTTTCCGTAAAGGGCGGAGAGTTTTTTGGACTTGCTGAGCGACTGCTTGTTATTTACAAAGGACTTTGGTTGATGGATATAATGAAATGTTGGATCCACCGTGTGTGACGTAGATCGACGACCTCGTATGTGCACTGTTATTAGTTTTCGTTTTACTTATGACTACTGCAACATGAATTTGTTGATTAAGGTGGCATTAATGTTTTCCTAGTGTGAAAATCTTTTAAACAGAATGCAAGTTTAAATTTTTATCTGCACAAAAACGAAGCCTGCAATTATAAAATAAGCTCTCAGGTTAAGGTCCATGCCTCCAAGTAAACACACCGCACCTGTATTATAAATTTCAGAAAATTATCAATTTTAACTCTAGTGGCTAAATGAAATGCGTACAGTTCGTAGGCTCTTGAAACAAGTAATAGGCCTGTGCTTGAAAGAATGTGACGACACAATCTGGTACTAAATAAATATTTAATTATATTTTGATGTCAAATGGAAGCCGACACTGTATGGCCAGGCTTTTTAATGAAACTGCAGGGAACGGAGTTCTGTCCAAGGTTGTATTCGCTTAGTTGATGAAGAAATTTACCACCGGCAATGGAATGCGAAGTTTTATTAGCGTACTGTGTTCAAGAGAACTGGACACTGTCCTGAGCCAGCTGAATCCAATCATCACTCATACCGTATGTTTCTAAGATCCTTTTTAATGTTACTCTCCAGTTTATGCGCGTGCCTCCCAAATCATCTTTTCATTTCACGTTTTCCGAATTAGATTTTATGTGTTTTATTACTGCATACTACTTGCAACGTCCGTCACTGTTAAAATATATCAGCCTAAATGAAGTTAATCGTAGTTGTATTACTTCCTTCAGTAGTTATGTTTGGGGTAATAAATAACCAACTGAGTGTTTGACTGAGTACGTGCATAAGCAGAACACATTTTTTGGTGTTAAGCCTCAAAGTGGTACAGTGCGTTCGGAAAGTTGCTGTGCACTTAGGCTACGGGTCCAGCTGAAATGTGATGGCACACGGTGACACAGGGGAGGGTAAGTTCGGAAAGTCACTGTGCACTTATAAAAGGTGCTGGAAGTGATGTGATGTCCACGAGCGTCTATACAGGCCTGAACCCGTGCGTCATCGTGTGCCGTCACAGTTCAACTGGACTCTACCCTAGCCTACGTGCACAGCGACTTTCCGAACACATTGTATTACTGTTTTACAAAGTGAAATACTTAAATAGATTGTACCTAAATGTAGTGAAATAATACAGTTAAATAGGTAACAGGGTTTGGAGACGTGAAATTATCTCGTAGACAAATCGTCTGTATTTTTCAATTGCTAAATTGCATGTTATGATTGGGTAAAGACTTTGGGCAAAATAATGAAATTGTTTGCCATTCCAGTCTCTTGGCTTATGAATGGGTTTAGTTACGACAGTAAAAACCAATTTGTAAGGTGGCATAGAAACGTGTTACGTAAACACGTGTTAAAGTCTGTTTAATATTAGCAGCTAGAATCGCGAGGAAACAACGTGAACTGCGCCGACAGCTCGGTTCAGATCCTCTCTCATCACTTTAAACTCTACACTTTGTAATGCAAGTAATAACTGTTTCAGTAACATATCACGTAAGAGTTCTGCAATAATTTGGCATGCACAATTTCATCAACTAACGAGCATGCAGCATTCCTGAATTTGTGCTTAGAATTTCATAAATAATATGTATAACGCACGCTGATGTCTCTAGGAGAGACCACCAAAGGATTTATGGTGCTGCAGTGAAGTTTATGTACAGTTTAATGTACAGCTATTCATATAAACGTGGTTGGATAGAATGTGCTCCATATCATAAAAAATCCCAAGTGTGTTCTTTGCAGCTTATTAAGATAACTGACTTTTTACGATATTTGATGATAATTTATGATGTACATAAAGAAGTTTATGAAGACTTTATTACGCATCATTGTGTCTGAAAAACAGGATTACTGGATAAGGTTTATTGACAGTAATCCAGTCGATTGTTAAAATACTGTTCAACGGCTTAGGCCACGATGGTAGGTCGTAGGAGAGGGATGTTCGTGACCTTTAACAAACTGAAGTAAGGATCTCTGGTGTTCTATTAGTCCTTCGATTCTCCGAGCTCTGAGATGGCAGGGCAAAGAAAACCCGTTGATTTAATTATCACGAAATCCGCAAGACTGACGGACAAAGTTTTTGGATATGCATATCGTGGTGTGTTTTTCTCAATAGCTTTTATTTGAATTTTTTGTCTACCACAAATATTTAGAGCGTTATGCACGAGTTACGCTTTAGAAATGATTAGATATTCACGTAGGATTTAACGTAAACTGTGCGTTGCCTGTAACCGATTGTAACTAAATTAGAATATACCTTAAATTTCTAGTGGATGTCTCCCTTACCTTTATTAAATGGACCTGTCCAAAATTTTAAGCGATGATATTATGCCACTGACGGACAGATATGGCCTTCATTGAAGTTGTTCTTTTTTGCTGTGCAAAGAACGTGCCATAAGAAATTTAGGCTACAACATGAGCGCTAAAGTGCACACACATTCTGTAATTGTCTGCGGCTGTACACGGCTCGTTGTTCTTTAAGTTCATTTATCAGACATACAAATCTCTCAAAGACAGTTACATTTTATGTATCCTTTATGTGTGTACAGTGACTGATGTAAATCTTGTATAGGATGATAGTCTTTTTTACCAACTTGATGCACAAATTCTTTATTTGAATACATTTATTATACTCCTCTACATGTTTCGAGCACTATTATGCTCATCTGCAGGAGGAAAGTTGTGTTAGTACAGCATCTGGTATCGTCACTCTCTTTAGGTGACTGTTCAGTACACAGGTTACGAGAGGACTCTCGTAACCTGTGGTCTGAACAGTCACCCAAGGAGAATGACGATACCAGATGCTGTACTGACACAATTGTCTTCCTGAAGATGAGCATAATAGTGCTCGAAACATGTAGAGGAGTATAATAAATGTATTAAAATAAAGAATTTGTGCATCAAGTTGGTAAAAAAGACTATCATTATATTAGGATGCACGGTCAACAAAATATAAAAACTTATATAAGATGTATTGCGTCCCTTAAATGGAAAGACAGTAAACTGTATTTCAGCTGAATTCTTTACCTAGCGTTTGGTTAATGCACGGTTTCACAGACGTTTCAAAAACCCAAGAACCAACACAAAATTCTAAGTAACTTAAGAGTGACTTGAAGGAACTCCAGAATCAGGAACTACAACATTAGGCGCAACTCTACAAATTGTAGTCGCAACGGCGACTGGTGCCCGGAGTTTGTAGACCCCTAGTTTAACTTAAATTGCTATAGTTGATACTTATTATTATTTTTAACCATTTGTATCATGACTATTGCTCACGTGTTTTTGTACTATTAATTATATAACCCATCTTTACAATGCATTATACCACAAGCAGTAAACACAGTCTAGTGCTCCTGAGGATGGGCGAAATTATCACCCGAAACATGTTGAGCTGATTGTAACTATCAACAAAATTTGTTATTTTTGCATCTAGTTGGCTGTTTTTATATTATTGTAATGCTTTCTGTTATAGCCCATTCGCCATGGGGACTAATATTTAAAACCAGTTTATCCATGCATGTGAATTGAATCACTTCAATTGAATTTTTTCAATAAAACTGAAATTATGAAATAATATGTTATTTAAATACGTTATTATTGCGTTTTCGTGGACGAACCATGTAGCTGCTAGTAGTGAATTCTATGCTGTTGAACATATAATTGCTTTTACTAAACAACGTGCATGGCACATCAAGAGAAATTTTAAGGTAAATTTTCCTGAATATTTAGATAACTATTGATTTGCAAAAACATTTGATGTATTTGATGCAAATTTGATATATATTTGTCCGTGCATCTTTGTATATGCGTAGAGAAGAAAACCAGCTAGATGGTCGGAGGTCAGGTGCAAGGCACCTGACCTCCGACCACCAGTAACCAAGGCATTACACACCGTATGCGGTAACAACAGAAGTTTGGAGCTCCTGATGATTGGCTTTTAAGTGCCCGAAACATGTTGAGCCGATTACAAGTGCAATTAATCATTCAGTAGCATCTAGTTGGTTTTCTTCTCTACGCATTGCAAAAGCATATTTATTGTGGACATTTTCTGATATATATATATATATATCAGTGAACTTGGATGGGCTTATGGTCATTAAGAAACAAAACTAAATTCATTATCAAGCTATAAGTATAGATTTGATAATATTCAAGAAGCTCTTCTTGTAGTCTGACTAACCAAATTTAATCAGAATCTGATCAAGATTTTCGAAAAAAAAATTGCAGGACGTTGCCACACGACCTTTTTACTGTAATTTGATTTAATATGCTTTGAAGAGGAAAACGTGGAACGTAAAACACGTTACTTTGAAAAGGTTGCAAATAATAAGCAGTGCAGTAAGTCGGGTTTCGTGCTGATATTTGTTATGTATGTGCTGCCAGTCTTATACAGAGTGATGGGAAAATGAATACACATCGTTATTCAGCGGACATCTTCTAAATGGAATACAATACTGCTGGTATTCTTGCACCATTTTACAGCCCACGCACTACCGTAAGGTAGAAGATTCCGGCATGGGCCCGAACATTTTGCACAAATTTCTGCAACCTGGAATAAATAGACTCAACATTTTTCCTTATGAATTCCAGAGGATGAGTTGCAAAAGATTGTCGAATTTCTTGTTCCAATTCATAGCGTATTCTTGCTTTTGACGTTAGGCTTCTTTATTGACCACCATAAAACGAAAACAAGTGGAGTAAAACAGAGACTTGTCGCAGGCCTTTCATTTGTTTGGTTCTCCACGCCCAACCCACTGACCAGCGAAGTGCCGTCAAGCCACGCACAACAGGAAGCGCAGAGTCATGTGTTGCTCCTAATACGTGAAGTGTAGTCCATAACTGTACTACTGAGAATCAACGGGCAACACGAAATTTTCAAGTATATTCAAGTGATGTTGTCACTCTGTATGTGGTGGATCACACATCGCGATTGTGATGCGTTGATACAGCGCACACTTAGTTACGTGGAGGCAAGCGGTAACAGCTTTAATGGTACGGATTCGTAGTACAATAGTCTCTGGAGCGAATTGCGTATCTGGACATCACTCTACAAGTACAAAATGCAGGTTGCGCAGCGATAATTCCCTTGCACTAAGCAGATTCGCGAATTAAATCGGCTAAATATGGTGCTTAATGTACTGTGGCAAACCGTCCGCTCGTGGTGATGTTAGGGGATAGGGGCAAGGGGGAACAAGAATTTAGAATGAAGTACACTACTATGTTGGCTGGGTTTAATAGTGGGCGCACCGCATCAAGTGTGCAGATAAATACGTATACAAGCTTACAAAATTTCGGAACATGATATTCGTTTTAAACACATAGAGTTCAATACGGTGCTCACGGCGGGCACAGCCGTTCTGGTCCACACGCTTCGGCAGCAGTAAGTTTAAGCTGGTGGCTGCAGTGATACATGTACCTTACTTTGGCCAAGTTTCAACTGCTTCACTATACGGCTGTGTAGTTTGGGGCTTTTGGGTTGCACGGATGGCGTTTTATTGACTGTGATGTTTGCGATATAAAGCTGTAAATACCGTTTAGTTGAAAATAAAACTTTTTGTAGTAGAAGAGGCTGTGTTATCTTGTTAGTATATCTGACAACGTATCTTTTATTTTCGTAAGGGATTCAACCATGAAGCAGGAGGATTGTGGGCAAAGTGGGTGTGTGCTTACCGTTCGGGCCGAAAGACATTAATGTTGAGTAGGGAAATTAAAACAATAGAAGAAAATCTAGGAAGTGTGTCATCCCCGTTGTGTGTGTGAAAATTGGAAAGGGTATGTAATCAAACACAACAATGTCAATTAAGGTGTATTTAATGGCTATTCTAGACAACTACATGTTTCAGCCTTTACTGACCATCTTCAGGTTGTCTTCCAGAGAATTTAAGGTCCTACTATACTATACAGTAGGACCTTGAGTTAATTTCTCTGGAATACAACCTGAAGATGGCCAGTAAAGGCCGAAACATGTAGTTGTCTAGTATAGCCATTAAACTTAAGATCCTACTATACTATATAGTAGGAACTTAAGTTCTCTGGAAGACAACCTGAAGATGGTCAGTAAGGCCGAAACATGTAGTTGTCTAGTGTAGCCATTAAATACACCTTAATTGACATAGTTGTGTTTGACTACATACTGTTTCCAATAGAAGGAAAAACAAAGCTATAATGGACAATAAATTGGGAAGCGGGCAAATTGACACAAAGTAAAATTTCGTGTTTGAGAGAGGCCATCTCGTTGTCTGTATCAAATTTTGTATAATATATTATGTACCGTCAATACACAACATACATCAAGACAAGATGCAGTAATTACAATTAGGTTATGTTTGGCTGTTTTACCATTTTACCGTACTATTCCACTGCTTTAATCATCAGTAAGAATTTTCGTATTTTCGTAATTTTTTAAGACTCAACAACTGAAATGGTATGGATATGTTCAGAGAATGAAAGAGGGGAGATTACCAAAAAAAGTTATGAGATGGAGCCCACCAGGAAGAAGAAAACGAGGTAGACCTAAAGCTACCTGGGCGGAAGGGATTACAGGACTGATGGGAGAAAAGGGATTAATAGAAGAAGACTGGAAGGACAGAGACAAATGGAAGAAAAAGATAAGATAATTGTCAAATGGGCGCAGGAAGATGTGGAAACGTCGAACAACCTGCTA
>Ga0123355_10016120_pt1 | contig 11766 bp, 5 predicted proteins | sample TergutEmb28metaG_3_FD_89872 | JGI IMG/M metagenome (GOLD analysis project Ga0123355, IMG submission 89872) | Embiratermes neotenicus P1 segment gut microbial communities from Petit-Saut dam, French Guiana - Emb289 P1 | ecosystem: Host-associated > Arthropoda: Insects > Digestive system > Gut ...
AATGTGGTGATACAATAGAAAAGTCGCAGGCTCCTGACGATGGATGTATTAATGTTCGAAACATGTCGAGCATAGAAGAAGTGAAATATAACTTAATAAATTGTGACATCAAGTTGGTCTCTTATTCTTCAACTAACGCACATTTTATGTTCAAGTTTTTTTCCCCCGTAAATCATCCTGTTTATGAGGTAATGTGGAAATATGGTACAGCCAGGCAGGCCGCAGATGAAAATGTAAGATGTCACATGAGCATTGCATGCTGGATAAATAAGGCTACAAACAAACCCAGATTCTAATACTTATTGTGTTTCCACATTAACAGTGGTTATGCGAACGCGCCTTAGTGTTACGTTTATGCGTACATTGCGTATCTTATTGTGTTTCAACCTGATTTATGGAGTAAATTTGCAGATCAGCTACTTTCTGCTGCTGTACCTGTGTGCTGAATGTAGTGGAATTGCATCTAACGTGGATAGTAAGAGGTAAATTCAAAGCTTGGCAGGGACCCAAATCGCCATGTTATGTCCAGTGGAAGCCTCTTGTTCGACGAGGCTTGATAGGGTAGTTATTGGCGCAGTGAGGAACGGTTATAGGTCTCTGTGCATTGACCGACCGGTTTGGGAAGGAGTTCACCCGTTTAATCCCACAGAGAGATATTTTTTAGTCTTCCTTGAGGGGTTTCTAATGCGGTGTTGGTGTGTGGTCTCAGAGCTTGGCTTTTTTTTTTTTATTACACATGGTGTGAGAGAAGTGAGCCGGTCCATCCCCTCCCATAACCAGTCACTCCATTCCTTACACACCTAAAGAGCAGATTCGGCAATTTCGAAGACATATTACAGACCGTTTTAAGCCATCCGTCAGCTAATATTTCCCTTCTTACAAAACCATACCTTGCAATCAGGTCTTGAATAGTGTCTGGGATATCCTCAGAACACAATTTGGTGTCGCCCGGAAACTCAGGAAATATGCAAATTTGGGGGTATTTGAAAGACAGATTTAAAACATCTTAGTTTGTTACTTGATTTCCAGGACCAAGTATGTTATCTTTTCGTTTATATGATTACCAGCTATATTTGAATACATTTTGTCAGAAAATGTACTTTGGCGTAATTGATATGTCTCTGTATTTATAGACTATTATTAGGCTGCCGCTTTAATATTAACTTTCACTCTTTTTCCTCTGCTCAGCAAGACTTTATCGGGGAACCTCCATGTAGATTCAAGTGGCGATAAAGCGGCTTCTTCTTTCAAGTGGCATTGTTTACCTTCAGACAAAATTTTTAGTGACCTTTCACAGGCGGACAATGGGATGACATGATGTGCGGCACTGAAAATAACTGCTGCGGTTTTTAATGTGCTGCATTCCAGTGAGTTTTACAAACTCTGCTGTCGTCAACCCACACATTTCACAGAATTGAAAAAAATACTTCGTGCAAAATTAATATACCTTACAATAATATAAACAGCCAACTAGATGCAACAATAGTAATTTTATTAATAATTTCAATCAGTTCAACATGTTTCGGGCGATAATTTCGCCCGAAACATGTTGAACTGATTGAAATTATTAATAAAATTACTATTGTTGCGTCTAGTTGGTTGTTTATATTATTGTATCAATAATGCACGGTAACACAAACATCAAATTAATATACCTTAGTTGAGTGAGTGTTCAACACTGCTGAGAATTATTTTAAAATAAACCGTGGGTCAGGTGAAGGTTGACACTGATTAGAACAAAGATTTAACACTGAGGCAAATATTCCCATTGGAGAAAATGTTGACAGCCGTGCAACATGTGAAGAAATGAAGTTGAACTGCATGGATGCCTAATTTTTTGGAGGCCTGTGAAACCCCGAGTGTGATGCCCAAAATAAAAATTTGACACCAAGAGTCCACAGAAAATCTCGAGTGTCACGTACGGGGGACATTCGTCGCATGAGAGAGACAGCCATCGCGCGTGGACCCACACGTTACAATTCACAAACACATTAGCTACACGAAAAATATTTTGGAGAAACGTTTTCGGAATTACACAGAAATTCCACAAATATAGATACAGGAAGGCCAAAAATTTAATATGGAGCATCATGCTTGGCGTTACACGTAAAATTTACAAAATAAGCAAACACGCATAAGAAACTGACCTTGGGCATCAGACTTGGTGAAAACTCTTCCCTTAGAGACAACATGTACGTTATAATTCACGAATTAGGCACAAGATGTCCATTCTGTCTAATCTGAAAGCAATACATAATAATTCATAACCAGTTTCCATCATCGGAATTTTCTCAGTATTTGTACAATTAGGAAGCATGTCATTCTGCCTAATATACAGTTGTTGGTGGTGAATGCAAATTTATTATACAGAGTTAAAATAAACTTCATTTCCACATCCTGGTGGTAATTAAATCATGTTGCTAAACAGAAAATTAAGACTCTGGAAGTCTGGTCGCTCGGAGGAAAAGACTTTCGATTATAGCTCCATTGCTAGGGCACGGAAAAATAAGGTAATATTCAGTAGTCTAACAGATGTCGTTGCACGGACTTGTATAAGCAATTACAATTACCAAGTTTTAGAGTTAGAAGAGGATTATTAAACTTTAATAATGCAGTCTAAACAAACGAACACTGTGACCAAATACGAAGATGAGAGGACGTTAAAATAGACTGATATAATAAAAATGCTTTACTAATTAAGAAATAAGAAAAGAACCAGAGTTCTCTGGAATACAAGACGTGAGATCCAAATACAAACAAAACTGGATCAACCAACTTGAAAGGATGGACAACACCAGACTTCCGAAACACGCCCTCAATTATAAACCTCGAGGAAGAAGAGATCGTGGACGCCCCAGGAAACGATGGCAACGCGTCGATGCCGGACCAGGTCAAATGACGTGACCCATGGATGAAGATGATGATGACTAATTAACATACGGTCCAGAGCAATATGTTTCTATTTCGTTAAGTTCTTGGCCACGATACACTGGACTAAATGACACAAGCGTCATTAAGCGTTGCAGATTCAGGCCATCTGGATCACATGTCCTTGTGTGATGAGTTTCAGACTTTTTGAAGGAACTTAGTGTCTTTGAAAGGTCGGGAACCATCCTCCTAACGACCGGGCGTTGTATCCCAGACGACCCGATTCCTCAGGAACAGCGCTGTGAGAGCCGCAAACCTCGCATTGTTCGTTCCGTATCAGATGTGCTGTAGGAAGCAGGAAACTGGCCACAGAAGAGTCACGTCTTGTGTTATTAGATATCCAGGTCCACAGGCAGTCCGGCAATTCAACTGCTTGTACTGAGAGTGACGGAACGTGTAGCACACTCTTGGGAAAAAAAATCGTTGTGTTCCACTTCCAGGACTCGTTAGACGCTTAGGAATGTAATGTGTAAGCAGGTAAGTAGGGGCCTAGACTGAGATGGCATAAACTGTATTAATACGGTTTGTGGTATGGAGTGTAGCGGCCATGGTGATTGTAGTTGGACAACTGTGTTCCATACAGCAGGCATTTATTCGAACTGCAGAGTGGCCAAGATACTGCTTCCCAGCATCCTGAACCAGTAAGTTTGTATGTTGGCCTAGGCTGTAGGCAGAAAACAAGCATTCTCTCTGTGTTTGTCTCTCTCTCTCTGTCTCTCCTCCTGTCTCCATTGTTCGGTTAACACCGACGGGTTCTCTTTCTGCTAAAGACTTGCCTTAGTACACTAAGTTTGTATAAGGAAGCGATTGTGCAACTATTTCTAAATAGAAATGTTAGACAAGAATTAGTTTACCAAACTCCATCTGCAGTTACGCACACACAGTGTAAGTGTAATGCAACTTCTTGTAGAAGCAAGTTTAATATACAAGCTGCAAACTTAACTGATTAAAATTCACTTTTGCTTCTTCGTGTTTGTTGAGTTTCTACTATGGGGGCTTTCTTAAAGACGCAGTTTATTCGAGTATGAGGTTCTTTAGACATGCGGAAATTCAAATTAGGTGAACACTAAATTGTGCTATACTTTTGATAGTCCGCATCAAAAATTATATAGTTCATTAATTAAATTGATTTAATTTTTGTTTTCATGGATTAGGAAACTGGTGCTTGTCGTTGTCATGGTCTTCGAGGTAGGTTGGCTGGCGGGCCTCTACTTTCTGAGAAGAAGTCTTCTCGCTGTTAACCTTAGCAACGACCCAAAATACTGTTGCCATATTTTTTTGGTCTAGCAATTATCCTTATGTCAGAAGGTTAATCCGCATTTCCAACCATATCTGCAGCCTCCTGTCACCACAAATTCTATGCACCTAGTCTTTGTCTTTCCTTCTTTCTCTGTATATGGCAACGTATTGGTATGTAGGATTATTAGTCCCATATTTTCACTATTTCATTATCCATTTTTCATATATTAATGGGAATTTTTTTAGGAACTTGGAAGTTATCATTTATGTCGTTCTTAAAACTTTAGTCTCTTTTTTTTACTTTCTATGTGTCTTTTCTGACGTATTTTACCTTGGACTAGCCAATAATTTATACACCTTCAATATTGTAATTTTGGACATTATTTATTATATCCACCTACTGTATTCTGTTTGTACATATAAGCACTTGACTTTTATTTTTAAAATTTCCCTTGCAATGTTTAATTAATTAATTTATTACTCAGCTCCATGTGATTTCCTAGGCATACAATTTTTAAAGTTTTGTCGCGTGAACTTACTAAATCTGGGAACAATGATTTTTGTTAGGACAGGTGATTCTGTCGTCATCACACACTGCTTTGGTTCATGGGTTATTTAACGACTACGCCTAATTTTAGTGATTATGGAGTGTCGAATGGATATTAGTATGGATAATAGTACGGTAAGATGAAACAGCTGAGAAGGAAGTGCCGTAATTTGCCCGGTTTGGGGCGAAGGGGCTGAAAAAATGACGGAAGGTCACACCAGCCGATGGCAATGAGTCTGTGATTTCCATAAATGACATGGAATTACTTGACCAACCACGAAACCGTCAGCTTGTCGAGGAGGTCTCTAGTACTGTCGAAGTGCAAATGATACGCATTATTGCTTGAGACAGTCTGCTAAATTGGACACTACTTATCAGGCACTAAGTTTATCTTGTAATTGTCTGAATACCGGTCCTGTACTAACACTGCCAGCAGTTGCATTATGCTATCTTCGCATGACGTTCCTACATATGTGTTCGTCTTTTTTGTCTCTGTCTTTGCGTCCATCCGCACATTTTAATGTGACTGCTGGCGCATATATTTTGATACAGTATGATATTAACGGTTGTTAAGTAAGGTGTAAGGCATTTTGATTTTCAAGATCGACATACTATAGGTATATTTTCATAAGCGAATAAATGGAAGCGCTAGGCTCATTCAGAATGTAGGGCTGACAAGAAGACACAAGGCAACTGTATGCACTCCGACAGGGATTGCATCTTCAGTCTCGTGTTTACATATTCTGTGCGAAATAAAAATTGCAGGAGTGCACCAGGTGCCGCCTGGTGACACCATAGTCGTTACCAGCATAACACCACACTGCAGAGCTCCTCCCGATCCATTTACCAAAAAACTGGGTGAGTGTTTTTGTCTTCAAGCAGCTAGTTCCACAGCGAAAGCACTCGCTGAGTAAAGTTTGTCGACTGTGAGTTGCGTTGTAGGACGTGACAGGAGAGTCAACGTGAGCCTCGGGTAGGACGTGATATGGGACGATGATTATCCTGCCTGACTATTGTGGCGATTTCACCTCAGGACATGACGTCGTGACCCGACTCACACAATAGACACTGAGTCGGTCCTCTTTGACATAATCTGCTCCATGTGTCTCGTCTACCTGGCCAGGTCCGTGGTGAAACGCTGGTTGTTCGATTGTTGGATTGCGTGCTTCTGTGATGTTTAACTGCGCTCAGTCAGCTACATACGAAAGTAAACTTCTAGACGACAAAGTGTGCAGGACGGAAAATAACTTTATCTATCACACGTTGTTGTCCCGGCATTCGCCCCTAAGGATTTAAGTCACTTAAGTCGTACTTACGAAGAGGCACAACATTTTGTCGTGAATAAAAATGTGCCTTAGATTTGTAATATACAAGCAACGTCTTAAAGCGCGTTTAATTGCTCTTTTAATCATCCATTCCTATACTGTGGACTTGGCAAAGCAATGGTGAGTCCAAAAAATGTCTTTAGCTCGTGCGTGCTCTCATTACAATTATAGGAAAGCGGCTGGTTGAGAAGCATCAGAATTATAGGGAAAGCATTTACCTCAATTAGAAGTATCATGTGAATGGTATAAAAGTTATTATTTCCATAAAAAGCATCATCATACTTATAGAGACGAGATTAGCTTGATCATAAATATAATCGCGATTATAGGAAATCTATTAGCTCGACGAGAATTAGCTGAATTTTCGAAAGCCATTACTTCCATGAGAATTCTTACCCGAATTGTGGGATAAATTTGTCTCATGAGAAATAATTATAAAAAGCCATGTGGCGAAAATGATCGGAATTACATGAAAGCTATTAAATTGGTGGGAAATGTCATTAGAATTATAGGATAGCCGTAGGTCATGTGTCAGACACAGACGAAATTATAAATGTCAGTTACCTCCAAGAGAAATATTTACGCAATCATAGGGAAGACAGTTCTTAGTTCTATGACCATGCAAATTGTAGAAAGATGCTATTTCTGTGTTGAATATTATCCGAATTGCAGGAAAGCCATTAAATCCGCGAGAGATGTGATGGGATATATAAGTAAGTTATGGTCTCAGCGAAAAATGAAATAATATACAAGTAATATGATGGATTTATATATATATATATATATATCACGCCCATATCAGAAGCCGCGCGGTGTAAAACGTGGATCTGCGGCCGCGCACTTGCTGGGATTGCGGGTTCGAATCCCGCCAGGGTGATGGCTCTCTGTCTGTTGTGGGTGTTGTGGGTTGTCAGGTAGAAATCTCTGGGTCGGGCTGATTATTCGTCTAGAAGAGTCCTCCGAGTATGGTGTGTTTGGGTGTGATCGTGAAGCCTCGTTTATGAGGAGGACCTGGCCCACTACGGGCTCTTGTGCCATCGGGAATATATATATATACACACACACACACACACAATTTTTTTTTTTACTTTTGAAGTGATATTGTCAGACATTATGGCATGGAAGTTAGTTTGGTTGTGAGAACACCTTACTTATGAATAGGACTTGAGATTTACCGGGTCTTGTAAAACTGTAGAACCCGTATGTCGATCTCATTTACTGAGTAATGAGATCGGAAACACATTTAACTGTAGTTTCAAAAGCAAATGGTAAAAACAAAATCTTATACGACACATTAATTGGTTTATAACATTTCCCTATGTTTTATGTTCACATATACATGAGGCCTTCTAATTGAGTTTACTCATCAAACTGTGAACACCAGACGTGTTGCTGTGAGGTAGGAAGATTTAAACTGTTGAGATACCCACATTCCGAATTTCTGAGGCGAATTTTACTTTCCCTTTATTAGTGCATGGTGGCGTGTTCCCGTGCACAGGAGATTTGGTGAATTCTTATTTCGGTTCGCTGGTAAAAAACAAACGTTTCATAAACGAAACTGTAAGTACAACGTGTCTTTAATTTTCTGCGTATGAATTATCATCATAGCTAAGATTTTCAACTTGAAATTGCTGTTTATTTTATAATAATTTCTACTGCTATCTGACGTTTTTTCCGCGGGAGGTTCGGTGTACACATGTCATACTGAATAGTTAATTACGTATTTGAATCTATCAGTGATTCATTATGGACGCATTGTTGAATTTTTGTCTTCACTACCTCTTTTTGAAAGCTTTTTACGACTAACAGTAGACTGTATTGCGAGGAGATATTTCAACCCATTGTTTGGACTATTGCCATCCTTACGCGTGTCATCAAACATATTATGCAACTCAGAACAACTCTTTCAGTCAGAAGTGAACCACTTTGTATGTCTGTTGAAGAACACGTCATTTCTGGAATTCAGATACTAAATGGTAGGCTTATTCGAAATGAAGACTGAATTCTTTTCCTTATATCTTTTTATGATTTATCCGGCCTCTTTATTTCCGCTTTTAGAAATGTTCGGACTATTAACATGTAGGAGTCTAAAAGTTGCTAGGGGAAGTACTCAGTGGTATATGAACAGGCTACATTGGAATTCACTGGAGAATATTGAGAGGAAATACAAAGAACTGCAGGGTTATATGTTGACCACAATGCAAGAATTGATTAAATCACAATACGAGCAGGACGTCACGATGTCGTTTGAGGGACGTGAGAGATCAGCTTTCCCCGACTGTTGCATTTAACCCCAGCGACAGAACTTACGGTTGTCTGTGGCTTATAGAAATATTTCGTTAGATATGGTACTTACTTACGTACGCTCTTACACGTACTCCTTGGCTGTACGGTCCTCTGAGAGGATTGGCCTCCTTAATTACGGAAACCCATTCCTCCCTATCGACTGCACCCTGTCGCCGCTTCGTAACTTGCATCTCCAGCACATCCTTCTCTACATCTTCCAGCCACCTCACTCTACCTTCCCCTTCTTCTACTTCCCCCGTTTTGCTCTAAAATACTTTCTTTACTGTCCTTCCCTGATCCATTTTTACTACATGTCTAATCCATTCCAACCTTTCCTTTTTAATATCTGCTATTTTATCTAGATCGTTATATAGCCCCCTCATTTTCTGATTAGTTCTTATTCTCCATATTCCTTGCTCTGCCACTGGTCCGTGTATACTTATTAATATTTTCCTCTCCCACATACCCAGTCAGTTCATATCCACCTCAGCCTTAGCCCATGTTTCACTCCCATACGCTACAACTTTTTTTCACCATCGTTTGTATATTAATTTTAACTGCTCGTTAAATAAGGTGGGGAAGACAATTTTTATACAGCGAAATTTCGATATTTTATCGGTCTTCTCGTAGTAAATTATCTTCGTATATTGTCGGGAATTTGACGGGCAGTGGTCAGTATATTGTCTGGCGCCTCACGATAAAATTTTTCAATATTTTGCCGGGTGTCCCGTCCAAAATTTTCTCGATATTTATCGATGTCTCATGGAGAATATTCGGGATTTTTGTCGGGCTTACACGGTGAATAACCTCGATACTTTGTCGACCGTCTCACGGCCAGTTATGTCGATATTTTTGGGGCGAACCACGGTATAGATATTTTGCCGGGAATCGTGCGGTGAATTGCATCAATATTTTGTCGGATGCTTCACTTGGAATTGTCTCGACATTTTTCAGGCCTCTCATGTAGAATTTTCTCAGTATTTTGTCTGTCGTGTTACGGTGAATATTCTCTATATTTTGTCGACCGTTTTCAACAGGAGTGATAAGAATGCGAATCTCGTAATAGGCGGAGAAATTCTTGTCTAGATGGATAGCTACTGCTCTTTGCACATCGAAAGCCCTATTGTTTTTATCCTGTGTTTCTTTTCTCCAAAACGTCCAGTCCAGCCCTGCGGCCCACCCAGACTTCTGTTCCTTGTGAAACGGGGTTCTTCTTACGGGCTAAAGCGGCCAGGTCTTGATGTTGACCACTACCTCAGTCTAAAGCTGATTTTAAGACCGAGTGGAGCTACACATGTTTTCACGCTCTACGCCTTCGTGGCATGGAGAGTGACGACTTTATCTCTTTAGCTAGTGGAGACTCAGCGTCCACTGTACTCTATGAATTTGATGATGATGTTGCTACTAGAATGAAGTTCGAAGAAACCTCAAATTACCTCCTGCCTGTGTTATCTGTCGCTTTAACCTTTAAAAGACGAAAAGTAATCTGCTTAATATAAGGAATCACTTCATACTGCACAGTAAACACGGTCCACCACGGTTATAAAAACCAATCAGTTAATGATGTACAAAGCAAAGGTCTGAGATCCGTACAAACCATTCAACGCCAAGCGAGCACCACGTGGAATTTTTGAATGTTAAACCTGATGGTACGTAAAGAAACCGCTAGGCCTTAAAAGGTTAATATTGACAGTTGAAGGCGAACTTTTATGTAAATAGTTTATCTGGCGCCTATAAACGAAAGCCTGTTTTATGTTACGTTGAGAAGTAGGACAGAGGTTCAGTTTGGTTGTTGCAGTTGAAAAATTATCCAACTCGTATCGGATGCTGCTACTTCTCTTCCGCACTTTCTTACCCTAGAATCATTTCTAACTCCCCCGATCTCCTCTGTGCCACGTTTGTATCATAGCGCTACAAAAACACGTATGCAACAACAGTACAGTAACCAAAGGGTATAACTTGAAAACTGAGGGTGCGAGAGTTGATAGCAAGTGTTTTAGTGAACCTAGTCACGAGTCTGGTTTATAGACGTGCCGTTTGCACCCGAAGGGAACCGAGGTTTGTTTCCAAGTAAGATGGGCACGGAGAGTGTTTGTGTGGAGTTTTGTTTTCCCAGACCTGCAGTAGAGGTATCATAGGTCCCCAGACACCCCTAGATACTAGGGCAACTGTACCTGCCTACAGAGGATGCTGTCCACGAGATCATGGTGCTGCATGACGGAGCCGCAAGAACTCGCCGTCTGGATATATATATATATATATATATATATATATATATACGCAAGCACACACACGCACACTATTATCGTTCGGTCCTGTCTCTGATTTCCTGTACTGCACCTCCATGTACCAAGTTCGGTATTTAACAAACACCACTTTTGCAACACGTGACTTCTTGCAACGTATTTTAGAACCAAAGGGTGTGTAACCCCTATACACTACGGTGTTTCTTGTTTCAGTTAATTGAGAGCAGCAGAGTAAGTACGTAATACTTAATTGGAAACCTGCAAAAACACAAACACGCGCACATGTGTAATATATGTATACATGTATATCATTCGGCGTACAAAAAACAGACTACATATCTTAAGTAAATATAACGTGTCATTAGACAGTAACCAAGCTGTTGCTGTTATATAGCCTAAAACCGTTTTCCAGGCGGACAGACGGATTTGCAGCTGTCTAACAACGACTTTTATGCAACCAATTGGCAAAATCACTTTAAGCTTTCTTATAAGAGCCTAGATGTCGCGGTAGAGCTCCTGTTTATAGTTCGGAAGTTGATGATTCTAATCTCGACCCTGAAAGGGTTTCCTGCCCGTTTTACATGGTTTTCCTCAGTTTCACAAAACTTCACTGATAGTACCTCAATTTATGACGTGACTCTTCCCTTCCGCATGTTTTACATTTTGTTATTTTGAAGTTGTCATACAGTTATTCGATAAAGATAGTGCTTCTTGAAATAAATTACTATTAAGTACAAACTTGTACTATGTGGGGGTGGTTATGGTGCTGTGATAACGGTATCATATCCGTCCGTTGTGAGTAGAGTTTTAAAAAGGAAAATAACACCGCCATTACAGCGGCTATTGTATCACAAACTAGTTGCTTATTTGCATAATCCAACTGGTTTCGGTCTCGGGCCATCATTAGGCGGAAGCATAATTTAAAAAGGTCAAAGGCCGTATGAGCTTGAGAAAGGCATTTCCCGTTACATTTGTGTATGCAATATGCTTAGTTGGAATTAGCATATTTGTCACTTCAATTTATCAACCAACGAATGAACATACAATTTCACATAAAACACTTTTAAAACACCTTAAAACACTTTAAAACACTCCGACATGTTTCGATCTTGTCAGATCATCATCAGGGAGCTTTGTTCCTTGCTAAAGTTATATTACAGTATTCACAATTCAATTCGTATTTGCAAACGAGGTG
>Ga0123355_10016122_pt1 | contig 11766 bp, 4 predicted proteins | sample TergutEmb28metaG_3_FD_89872 | JGI IMG/M metagenome (GOLD analysis project Ga0123355, IMG submission 89872) | Embiratermes neotenicus P1 segment gut microbial communities from Petit-Saut dam, French Guiana - Emb289 P1 | ecosystem: Host-associated > Arthropoda: Insects > Digestive system > Gut ...
AGTAGTCGACTGAACTGACCCCCCCCCCCGGGCAATTTAAATGGATTCGTCCTTTTCTCTGAAAGACCAAATGTGATTTCTGCGCGTGTGCCATCAAGTTTCAAACGTGCTCTACATATCTTTACCATCCTCTTCAAGGTCAGCTGTCATATTAAACACACTTTACGCACGAGGGGCAGTACGTAAGTAAAGCCTCCTTTTTTCGTTCAGAAACTATTATTACAACCATAATGACGTTTACACATATCATGGGTACCTCGTTTACAAAGTTAAGACTAATTTTCCACATAATCTTCTTTACAACACACTTTTTCCGCCTTTGCATGAGACGCTGTTTAACGATCTCGTAAACCTCTTTGCAGAAGCGTCACCGCTCTTCACGCACGCTGTGTTTCAGCTCGTCGTGGTCCGCAAAACGGCGTTTTCGGAAAGTAACTTTCAAGGGCCCAAAAATATGGAAGACGGACGGTGCTAAATCGGAAATGTAGGGAGAATGCGGGCTTGATACATCTGACTATTTGGCTGAAAGCTTCGAATTAGATGTTTCAACTTCTTTAATGTCCGCAAATATCACCCTGAATTTACTGTGGCGCCTCTCTTCAGGAATTCCCCTAACAAGATTCCTTCACTCTCCCAGAAGACACCAGCCATGATTTTATCCGCAGACGTTTGCACCTTGAATTTGTTCCCTCTCATTATATTATTTTTATATACTCGTTATATCAATATATTTGTATATTTATGTATTTGTTTCGAATGTCCGCGGAAACACCGCCGCAAAATAAACCACAAAAATGTTATAAGATGCAGCCCAAAAAGAGGTTATAAGGTTCAGTTTAAGTCCATGTAACTTATAAAAGGTCAAGCGCTTAATCCACCCTGATGATCACGACAGTGACGATGAAAACGAGCACTTTACACAAAAGCAAAAAATGGTACTGTGTTCTGTGTGTTAATGTTTGGATTAAATATCAAAGTGTCGATTTATTTTTCCTGCAAACAGCTGTATAGTAGACCTTAATATTTTGTGCATTGTAACACGCATGCCATAACACAAAATTGGCTAGTTGTTTAATTTTCAAAGATATACTGTTGCTTTGCTGATATTCCAACCAAATACCATTAAACACAACTCAGAATTCTCCTTATTCATTCTTTCAAATGTTCTGACACTTTTCTAGTCTGTGGCTTATTTTAAAGAGTTCTTATTTGTTACAACTATTGGGGATTTATAGCGACTCCTGATCGTATATGATAATTGATCTTTTGCTGTTTAAAACTTAAAACTGGTTATGTCATAAAATACGAAAACCAGGTGAGCAATGTTACTACCGTTTTGTTCAAATGGTCCATTTCAGCTAACGTCTAACTTGCAATTTTATGTAGCGTTAATTGTAAAGAAATTGTAATATTTATATATGGGCACAAGGCTATTATTATTTTTATTATTATTATTGCTGGTTATAACCACTAAATTATCACTGTCCTATTAGTTCTTTTTATTTGTTTCTTTGCCCTTGAAAATGAACATATAAACTTGAAATGTGTTGAGGTAATCAAAATGTGGCACATAGATAATTCTGACTTACATTTTATGGCTGTTGGTTAAACAAAAAGACTTTGTTTCAAACAATTAACAGATGCTTTGTAAAAAAGAATTGACAAAAGAGCTGTGTTCTCTTTCTCAGTCATAAACGAATGCTTCTTCGTACATCCTGTTCCTTATGCACGTTCTTGATGACAACTTGACTACCAGTCTAAGACATTCTTTAGGCATTAACACTAGTGTTTATGCAGGCGCGCGTTTGTAATTCCTGTTAATACTTTGCACGTTTTAAAGCACGTTGTCATGCAATACATAGTACTACCACCTTCAGTTTAGACTTAATTATTTGCAAAACTCTTCCTCGAAGTCTCATGTTTACATGAATCAACTCAACTTCCGGTAATCTGGCACCGTCGATAACAACAAGAGCAAAAACTATGAAGATTTCTAGAAAGCTTCTACTGTCTTCCTAGATTATATTGTACAAGATTTCTGGAAAATGGCCAACGTCAGCGTCTGGATAACTTCCGGAAGCGACGAGGAGAAAGAGAAGAGTGGAATCATAACTCTAGAGCGTGCGCTACTGGCCCGGACATTGATAGGTCAACCAACTGTTTGTTTGTTGGCACGTAAGAGTGAAAATCTGCCAGGCAATTGGCTCGATTTCTTTGTTAGAACTTTGAAATCTGTATGCATACTTATAAGTAAGAGAGTATGTCTCCCAAATAGGCCGCAGGTTATTCGTTGTCTGATCTTGCTCTCGGGTTATTTGTTCTTTTTAAATTTGCGGCGAACAAGCGCTAGATTAATAATAATTATTATTATTATCCTTCTTATTATCATAATTTGTCTCTTACTTACTATCTGCCATGCTGCTGATAATGATAATGATGGTGGTGGTGATAATGGTGACAGTTTATTTTTAACTCAGGTTTAACTTTGTTACTCACTGCTGGCACAGCGGTTATAAGGCCAATTACGGAGGCAGCATAGAAATATGAAACAAGACACGTAATGTAACAACCCACAACATAAGGCACTCACAGAATGGGATAAGAAGTGACATCAGGTAACAAATAGTGGGAGTGATATTAACAGAATAAAATTACTTGCAATACCTGCGCAAAAGGGAAGGAAAATAAGAAAGCGTTATATTTAAAGTGTGGGCTGGGTAGCTCAGTTGGTATAGCGACTGGCTACGGGCTAGACGTTTCGGTTATCGAATCCCGGTGGGGTCGAGATTTTCCGCACCTGTCCAGACCGACCTGGGGCCCACCCAGCCTCCTGTACAATGGATACCGGATCTTTCCCGGGGATAAAGAGCGGCCGGGGCGTGACGCTGACCCCTCACCCCCTTCTAGTGCCGTGGTCAAGAAAGAGTAGAGCTATACCTCTACTCCCCTTATGGGCCTTACGTCCTGTACAGAGCCTCAGTGCCTGTACAAGGGTGTAATTTACCTTTATATTTAAATTAATTACAGACCGAAGTTAAGCCAAGAAGTTACACATAAAAAGGACACTAATAGATAAGTTATAATAATCATTATTATAATTATAAATTGGTTCAATTATTTATTCTAAATCTGTCACAGCCGCCACAAGGCCTATTAAGGAATGCCATAGAATACTGTTAAGTCCAATACCTAACCAATAATAATAATAATAATAATAATAATAATAATAATAATATGCGTAGGTGGGAAGGAAATGTGTAATTCGTCTGGCTAAAGACAGAGCCCTGTGACGTATTATGGTGAAGACAGTCATGCACCATTAGTCTTCATAAGAGACGGAAGATTTGTTACTCAGCTGAGTAAATAGCAGCTTGCAAGTTTTAAAGCATAATTCCGTTGCGTCGCTGTACGGATGGTTGTTCATGCGCTGTAGGTCATCTGTGACAAGAGCCAGATCCTCCTTGAACACACCGGAGTTGCACAAACTTTTACGCACTCTCCAAGGCATGACAGCCCAAAGTCTGGCCATGGTTTCAGCCGCTTTGAACGTGTTTTCAGCCGACTCTACAGTCCAGAATCATTCCGTATATAACTGTAATTAATTATTACTAACGAGTAAGCAGATATTTATTAAAAGTAACATTGTTTTGTGTTGTTAAATTAAAGAGACCATGTAGTTACACAGCGCTGTCAGTGCGTAGTATCGTATTTTGCTAAATGCCGTAGGAAAATAATTTAATTTGTCCGCCTGTAAGGATTTCTGATTTAAAACAAATTTGAGTTTCGGTGTCTGACGGATAGAGCGATCAGTGGCAGAAATGCGTCGCCACTCGAATGGGCCCACCATTTAATATTGCATGAGAAGTATAGAAAAAGAAAGCAAAGGATAAAAAGAGAAGGTAAGGAGTGGAATTGTTCAGTACGAAATATATGGTCACTAAGAACTACAAGTGGTGAAATGCAAAGTAATAATTCTACAATAACCGAAGAATAAAATCCAACTAGATGCCACTTATTACTTTATTATGCTTATGTTAGGCTCAAAATGTTTCGGGCACCAATATGCCCATCATCATGAGCTCACGACGATAGCGTTGGTTACCACATAGGCCGTCTGGTTCTGTAAAATGTATGAAGTAGCGTTAGTGTAAATTTTGGTATTTCTGGTGTGTATTAGGTGCGAAATATTTTGTAGTTTTTTGTCGAGTGATCATAGTTGGTAGAAAGTATACCTTAATTTAAACAAGGCACACTTTCTACCAGGTAGGATCACTCGACAAAAAACTACAAAAAAATTTCGCACCTAATACACAATTAAGGTACACTTTCTCCCAACTATGATGACTCGACAAAAAGCTACAAAAAATTTCGCACCTAATACATAATTAAGGTACACTTTCTACCAACTAAGATCACTCGACAAAAAACTACAAAAAAATTTCGCACCTAATACACACCACAAATACCAAAATTTACACTAACGCTACTTCATACATATTTATAGAACCGGACGGCCTATGTGGTAACCAACGCTATCGTCGTAAGCTCCTGATGATGGGCATAATAGTATCTGAAACATGTTGAGCCTAACATAAGCATAATAATGTAATAAGTGGCATATAGTTGGATTTTATTCCTCATTTATCAACATGATGCTTGGTCCAATACAAATAAAATTTAATAAATCTACATTCTGTGGTAAAACACAGACATTAGCTTGCAGAGCGCACTACTTGCATAGTTTGGAAGGTGAATCAGTGTCTGTAATGTACGGTTATTCAAGGTTGAAACCCGGAAACTGTGCTACAACGCCTTTGCAATGTCATCACGTGAAACGAGCGTGTGTTTTGTTTCATCGGTTGCTAAGGTAGCACTCGATGTGTATGGAGGCCAATTCCTATAAACAAATACCGGATACGTGCGGATTCCATAACTGTTTGAAACACTGGCCATGCATAGAGCACGTGGGTGAAAATGGTAAATTTTCCTTATTATTAAATTCGAATGTTATTGTGCAGGGCGTGTATAAAATCGGTATCAATACAGAATGGGCCTATCCTTCTGCTCTCTCAGGGACTTTTCAGTAGGCTGCGATGAACTCTGTGTTTGAGGGTTACGCAAAAGTTTGTTGGGCATGTTTAATATTTGTTTGCCTGTTACTGGTTTAACGACGCTGTTAGTAGGTTAGACTCTGTAACTTTTAGTGGTAGGATGAGTACAAAGTAACTGTTGTATCAGTTTTCATAACTACTGGTTGCTATACATATAAATATATTTCTTTTTTCTCATGGCGCAACCGACTAGTGGCCCAAGGCCTCCTCATAATCGTGGATTCGTCATCACACTCAGACACATCACACTAAGGGAGGACTCCTCTGTAGGAGTGATCAGACCGTCGCAGAGAACTCTACCTGACAACACACAACAATCACAAGGGACAGGTATCCATGACCCCGGCAGGATTCGAACCCGCAATCCCAACAAACAAGTGGCTGCAGACCCACGCCTTAGACCGCGCGGCCACTGAGATCGGCCACACAAAGATATATATATATATATATAAAATTGGCTCGGTTATGTGGAAAGGAGAACACAAATTTTTCAAACGCCTAAATTTAATTTCCTAATTTTTCAGCATGACGAATATGTAACCAACTACACCGACAAAGAATATTTGCCACTGCTTTGTGTGTTAACTGGAATTAAATAATATAAGATTCACTTACTTTGTTTTTTCCGTGTAGTGCAGTGACAACTGCGTGCTCGCCAAGAGGCAAGAGCGCAGTGCTATTTTTTTGCGTTTTAGAAATATGAATGTACGATTCGAAGTTCTGACAGCAGTGCTTATTAAGCTGGCCGCCTTAGGGAATGTGACGCCTTCGCAACTACACTGCATCACGTCCCGTAATACCGTAATTATTCATGTAGGAGCTCACTCCTATATATACAGTACCATTTAATGACAGTATTGGGCAAGAGTTTATCAATGATGCAGACTGTCACATTCCGTCGCATTGCAGTTTCATTACTTAACCACAGCTAGTTTCTACAGTACACGAGTAAACACTGAGTTCTATAGCTAGATGTAAAAAAGTGTGCATTGTTGATAACTTAAACGCATTGTTCTCCTTGACACTGGAGTTTAGTGCAGTACAACTCCAGATATACTAAAAACTCCATTGAGGAGGAAATTAAAGAAAGAAAAGTAGCAGGAAATAGGGCATAACATAGTTGAATAAAGAGAGACCAACTTGATGTCACTTGCTTTATTATTTCATTATTTAATATTCAACATGTTTCGGATGTTAACACGTCCATCCTCAGGAGCTTGCGACTTATTTGTTGAGTTATTTCATGGGTTGTATTACTCTGGTTCGATGTGTGTTGGTGTTACGTTGTGGTTTGGCTGAGGTGGTGTGGTATCCGTATGCAGGCTTCAGCCTGCATACGGATACCACACCACCACAGCCAAACCACAACGTAACACCAAAATACATCGAACCAGAACAATACAACCCATGAAACAACCCAACAAATAAGTCGCAAGCTCCTGAGGATGGACGTGTTAACATCCGAAACATGTTGAATATTAAATAATGAAATAATAAAGCAAGTGACATCAAGTTGGTCTCTCTTTATTCAACTATCAAAATGATGCACGGTCCAATTAACATAAGATTCAGGGCATACCATGTGTTCATAATAATAACTATTCACATCAAAATTAATATCCGGAAACGTCAAACTACAATTTTATAACGCGTTAATTCGCCCAGTAGTAGCTTACGCTTTCGAAATATGAGTACTTAAAGAAAATGTGATAAGTAAACGGACGATTCTCGAAAGAAGGATCATGAAGAAAATATTTGGTCCTACTAGAATAGATGATGGCTACTAGAGGATTAAAACTAATCAAGAAATCGACGAAATATTAAAAGGACAAAATATAATCGGGTTTACTAAAAAACAAAGACTAAAATGGCTAGGCCATGTTGAACGCATGGCCGAGGATAATACTGTGCAGAAGATCAGGAGATGGAAACCCATGTCTAAAAGACCAATCGGAAGACCTAAACCATGTTGGTAAGATGACATTTTGGAAGATATAAAAAGCATGAACGTACGCAATTGGAAGAAAGTAGTACAGATTAGAGACAGTTGGAAGAAAGTAGTTGGGCAAACCAGAACCTTATACAGGTTGTAGCGCTTTAGAAGAAGAAGAAGAAGAAGAAGAAGAAGAAGAAGAAGAAGAAGAAGAAGAAGAAGAAAAAGAAGAAGTAGTAGTAGTAGTAGTCCACATATCACGAAGCTGATTATTCGGATCGCCAATTATCCAGATCGGCTTAGTCCTTCGGGTAAATATGTCGAGAACGTTGCACAACTAACTTGCCTTGAAATTGCCGGTTATCGGATGAATTGCGGTACAGGGTTATGGATTTTACAACTACAAATCAGGCGTGGTCAAGAGGTTTAGAATCAGGTATACACGTTTACTGCAAATAGTAACAGCCGAACCTCAAACTGCCAATGTAGCCTATTTTCAAAACAAAAAATCCAATTATGCGGGTTTTCTACATATCCGGATGGTTCGCCCTTACAATTAATCCGGATAAGTGGAGTTATACTGTATTATAATCTAGAAGCTACACTGTGCCAGATAAACGAAGTACAACATAACATTCTCCCTGTGTCCACGTATGCTGTGTGTACGAAACATTGGTGCTGCTGTCAGTTAGGACTACTGTGTTTCGGGACCTTTCACATCACCTTCTCTTCAAAACAGAACAAGTAATTTTGGGGCTGTGTCTATCCTTTCCTGAGGTGAAAGACAGGGTGCCACCCACTGAAGTGGGACCGAACGGAAGTGCTATCGTTACCACATAATTAGACAATGTGTGTCGTATAGTATATTTTATGTTCTTGTTCTTAAGCTTTCGCCGTGTTCTAAATGTAAATTATTTCTTTTTGGGTAATTCCCCGGCGTCTGAGTTCTAATTGCCGACGTTTCGGAACTCACTACCGATAGTGAGTTCCGAAACGTCGGCAATTAGAACTCAGACGCCGGGGAATTACCCAAAAAGAAATAATTTACATATTTTATGTTATCTCCAGATAACAGAACCTGTCCGTGTATAGACATATTTGATTGACGACATTGCTAGCATTCACTAAGCAATGGTACTTGGAAATTTAAGTGTAATATATTGACTACAGTTTTATTCAAAATTGTGAAGTGATGTAAACTTTTTGTGTCTGGATTTACAATTAGCTTGTGAATACAAATTTAAACAATACAGGCTGTGTCCGCATAAAGTAGTATTGAGCCGACCAGTGCAAAAACAGTAAGTATTGCATATTCTTGCTATGTGTCTGTATTCTGGCCTTATTTATCCGGCATGCAAGGTTAATGCGCCTTATATTGCCGTCTGTGGCCTGTCGGGATGGAGCAGGTGTTTCCACATTATCTCATAAACGGCACTTTGTTTGAAAAATATATTGAACATAAAATTTGTGTTTTGACTTCCCCCACAAAGTTGGTCTGAAAAATTTCCCATTCTTAGAATGATTCGGCTAGATAATGTACACAGGTCTTCACGTAAAATATTCGATATTCGTGTCAAATTTGAATCAAACTTAAATATTCTCGACAGATTTTCGAAAAAACCTAAGATCAAATTTAATGAAAATCTGTCCACTGGGAGTCTAGTTGTTCCATGCCAACAGACTGACGGACAGACGCGAAAAACTGATCGTTGTTTTTCGAAAGTTTGCGAACGCGTCTACACATAGACTTTCCTTCATTTTACCGCAGTCTTCTTCACCTGTGTGACATAGTCACGTACTGAATAACACTAACTTCCGCTGCACCTCCAATAGAGCTTACAGCATTAGTGGCTACGTTTGGGATCGACTCCAAGACCTGCTGAATATTATACTGTCTAGCGTTTAGCGTTAGTTTTGTTCAGTTAGGCCCAAAAAGAGAAATAAGAAATGTGATACAATTACTTCTGACTTTGTAACCTGAAATTTTGCGTTAAAAATTATGTAAAAACAGCTTTGTTTCGATCTTCTTTACCTCTGAAGACTTGTGTATAAAGACGAGTCAAAGGTTTGATATGCAGAATGGTCGAAAATTCAGTTACCCGCTCAGTAAAATGTGCATTAAAATCCGTTCTCATTGCATATTACGTACATATTTCACAAAACATTTACTCGTGTGGTACCGAAGTAACTGAATAATTAGCAACGCAGCCAGCTGACACGCACCAGTGTTAACTGGTTTAAATTTGAACATTACCCCAATATGACATATTGCCTTCCATCAACTAACTTTGAGCCATTCTGTATTTCAAGGCACACTGTAAGCAAGTGAAGATTCATAGTATACAATGTAACTTTTAATTGGCTGGTTTTATATTCAGACGAAAATTTGTAAGAACAGTAGATATTAATTTATCTCCTGTCATTATCCCTTAAGGTTAGCTTCTGCTCACAGAGTACGAATATAAAATAAGTTTAATCAAGATTAATAGATGCAGTGTAAAGTTTACTTCGCATAAACCCGGGAGATAAAACTGCAATACCTAATTGCAGCTGTTCTCAGGGAAAATCTAAAGACATACCGGACAGCATCCTTCTGCTTGACGAGTCTGCATTGTCCTATTAGACGACCCACTTTTGTCAGAGTACGTTAGAGTCCTAATAACAGGCCCTTTTTTCTGAAACAGTCGCTGTGTTAGGATTATTAATGAAATCCTAAAACAACCAAGAAACAGCGAGGAAAAATGCTAATGTGTTTTTTTTTGCACAGCAACTTTTATGTTAGTTTACACAGTATCGTACTTAACTTGCAGGTCCCATTAAACTAAAATCGTGATTTCGTGATATTACATAACGTTAAAATGTTTGTTTTGAGGAAGCGAAAGTGTTTGGTTAATTTATAAGCTTTAATGAACTTCTTTCTTAATGGAAACAAGTTAACTGTCCCAAAATTTTTTTGTTAAGTTTTCTTGTGCGCCTCCAATTCCCTAGCCTCATAGCGTCTGTCTCAATTATGCACAAATTCTGTTCATATTTTAAAACTCGGCACAATAAGTGACTTTAACAGAATAATACAAGTAAACACAGCTGAATAGGCGGTGATCCGCCCTCGTTGAGAGCGCAGTAGTTGTTGGCGAGTGAAGAAATGTCTTTTTCCTCGTGAAACTCGAACACTCATTACCGTTTTATAAAATGTATAAACAACCAACAAATGCAATTAAATTTTATAATGTTTTAATTTATAATATTTTCACCAACATGTTTCGGCAAGTAATACGGCCATCTTCGGGTTGACGTTTTTGATGCTCTGGATTAAATCTTGTCATATAATTACTGTAAACGTCACTCCACAAACACTAAATAATTTTAACTTACATTATTTCATAATTATCCATTTTTATCCTATAATAATTTACATAATGATTCTAAAGTAAAAAATATTAACCGAATTTATGTATTTTGATATTATGGAACTAAACTGCAACAGTGCATCAAAATATCACCCTGAAGATGGCCGGATTACTGGCCAAAACATGTTGGTAAATATAATATAAATAAAAATACCTCGTAAAGTTAAAGTGCATTTAATTTCAATTACAACTAACAACATGCAACTATTTCAATTTATGTATTTCTAAAACGCTCTACATGTTTCAGGCAGTTCCTCCACCCATCATGAGGAGCACATAACTGTACACAGTCAAATGTCAACCAGCCAGCAGCAGTACTGGTTGACAATACCTGAAGCTGTGTGTACAGTTACGTGCTCCTGATGATGGGTGGAGGAACTGCCTGAAACATGTAGAGCGTTTTAGAAATACATAAATTGAAATAGTTGCATTTTGTTGGTTGTAATTGAAATTAAAATTGTATTAGCGATGCACGGACACATGAATATCAGATTTAAAGTGCATTTGTTGGTTGTTTATAAATTTTATAAATCTAATTAATACATGGAATATGGAACGCATTCCATTACTCATTACCGTGTAGAGGAGCCTACGATTTATTTCCGTCTTGATCCAGACGAATATATTCTCCAACCTGTCCTCCAGTGTGTTAAGCTCAGATTTAATATTATCCTCTCTGTACTCCTAAGTTTTCCAAGGAATCTCTTTCTTTCAGACACTTGCAGAAGCAGTTGTCATCACACACATACACACACACACACATGCACACACATACACACACATACACACATACACACACATACACACACATACACACATATACACACACATACACGAACATACACACACATACACGCACACATACACACACATACACGCACATACACACACATACATGCACACACATACATGCACATACACGCACATACACACACATACACGAACATACACACACATACACGCGCACACACGCATACACACATACACGCACATACACACTCATACACGCACATACACACATACACACATACACGAACATACACACACATACACGCACACACACATACACACACATACACACACATACACACCTACACGCACATACACACACATACACGAACATACACACATATACACACACATACACGCACATACACACACATACACACACGTATACACACACATACACACACACACACACACACACACATATATACACAACGCGCGCACGCTTACCTCTTTTTCTTTATTTTCCCGAGGAAGGACATATATCAGGTTTATCCCTGGCGTCGGTGTTTCCATGCAAGGCCACACG
>Ga0123355_10016123_pt1 | contig 11766 bp, 10 predicted proteins | sample TergutEmb28metaG_3_FD_89872 | JGI IMG/M metagenome (GOLD analysis project Ga0123355, IMG submission 89872) | Embiratermes neotenicus P1 segment gut microbial communities from Petit-Saut dam, French Guiana - Emb289 P1 | ecosystem: Host-associated > Arthropoda: Insects > Digestive system > Gut ...
ATATTACTTATCACTGTGAAAACATCGGCTGCCTTGATTGTGGTTACAGGATCTCCTGAACTGTCAACCGCACCAATAAGTTTCAGACCAGGTGTCTCAATGAAAATAGTTTCATTGATTTCATATTCGCCGGGGTATATTCGTATGGTTTCGCCCGACTCTGCTGCCGCAACTGCTGTCGCGAGATCGGTAAACCATGTGAGAACCGGCCTGTTTGTTACTAAGAAAATAGCATGATCTACTTCATCATACTGGGTTACATTATTACTGGCCCACCCATTTCCGGCAAAATTGGCACTATTGCCGATGAATTCAGTGTCCGTCATGAATATATTACCATCTGCCATTACTCCGCCACCAAATCCATTCGTCGCAGTATTATTCTCAAATGTAGACCCGGTAATCGTGACAACGCCCATACCGGGAAAATAAGGCCAAGGATTATTTGGTCCATGTGCACCAACCAATACTGCTCCGCCATTGAAATGACTTGTATTTCCAGTAAAAGTGCTATTTGTAATTGTAGCCGTTCCGCAACGGACAAAAACTGCACCACCATTCGCACCTGCACTGTTGTTTGTAAGCGTACTATTCTCAATTACAACACTTCCATGATCTACATGGACAGCTCCGCCATTTGTACCATGCCGACCATTGCTAATGTTTGCACCTATAAGTGTTAAAACACCGGCAGATGGTGTATATGGATTCATGACGGTTGGTGGGGAAAAGCGAATAGCCGAAATTATGCCACTACCGTTTATTGCAACATTTTCAAATTCTAACGTAACATTCATGATACCATGGAAATTTAAACCGAAAGGACCATTAGCGCTGTTAGTGAACGGATTGCTAAAAGTAATTGTTACCGGATTGCCATCCGGTGATGCTAAAACGACATCGATGTCGTTGCCACCGAAGTTCAAACCGGTGGTTACCACCATGTCTGTTAGATAAATTCTGTCGCCCGAGTTAGCGGCAAGAATTGCTGTTCGTAATTGATCTCCTGTTGTACTCGGATCGCTAATAGTACCGCTACCGGATTGTGCTTTGAGGTTTGCCATACAGAACAATCCGCAAAGCAAGATTGTGAATAACTTTTTCATCTTGTTTTGTTTTGGTTATTAATTTGTTGTTGTTTACCGACTGCAAAATTACAATTTTTTCTTGTAATATGCAAATTTTTAGGCAGAAAAAATCCACCCTAAAACCCCGCTCTTATGTTTTGTGTATTTCATTTTTTTTTTGTACCTTTGCAAAAAATCTACTACCATGATGCTTTTTTCTATTTTTGGCAACTTCGAGGTGCTTTTTAGCGACTTTGGAGGACTTTGGACTTGGGTAATTCTACCTCTACTGATTTTTTGTTCGAGAATTATTGATCAAACTATCGGAACGCTACGCTTGGTTTTTTTGGCGAAAGGTCATAAAAACATTGCACCGATTTTAGGTTTTTTCGAATCCATAATTTGGATTTTGGTGGTTAGAGAAGTCATTGTAAATGTTACGCATCCAATGGCACTTGTAGCCTATGGAGCAGGATTTGCAATGGGTAACTATATCGGACTCATCCTTGAAGAAAGACTTTCGGTCGGAAACGTGATCGTTCGTATTATTTTGCCCTGCGAAGACACCACTTTGATAGAGGCTTTTCGAAAAGAAAATTTTGGATATACGGTAATTGATGGAGAGGGCAGAAACGGCAAGGTAAAAATTCTTTTTGTTGTATTGGATCGAACAAATTTGACTAAAGTTTTGGATCTTTTGAACGAGGTAAGTCCGACTGCATTTTATTCCATCGAAGATGTGAAACAAGTGAAAGACGGTATTTTTCCTCGAAGAAGACGCCAATTTCTCGGAAAACAATACTAAAAATGGGGCGGATTTTAGCAATTGATTACGGACAAAAACGTGTTGGAATTGCGGTTACTGATGAACTTAAAATCATTGCAAACGGGCTAACTACGGTAGCTTCCGCAGAGATATTTGATTTTCTCAAAACTTATCTTTCCAAAGAAAGTGTAGAACTGTTTTTGGTTGGAGAACCCAAACAAATGGATAACACACCTTCTGAAAGCAGTAGATTTGTCGAGCCTTTCGTGAAAAAATTAGCACAAACATTTCCCGATATTCCCATTAAACGCACAGACGAGCGATTTACATCCAAAATGGCATTTCAGTCCATGATTGATATGGGGCTGAAAAAGAAAGATCGCCAAAACAAAGCAACAATTGATAAAATCAGTGCTACGATTATGTTGCAATCGTATTTGGAATTTGGACGGTAGTTGCATTTCGTTTTTTTTTTGTATCTTTGCAGAAAATGAAGAATTATGAGTATCTTGATTCGCAATGTACTGTTTAACGAAAAGCCAACGGATATTTTTATCGAGGGAACGTTTATTCGTCAGATAGGACAAGACTTACAGATTGATGCCGACGTGGTTATTGACGGAACAAAAAAAGCCGTTTTGCCGGGTTTTGTCAATGCACATTTGCACGCTGCATTGACCCTGCTTAGGGGTTTTGCCGAAGATATGCCGTTAGAAAAATGGCTTCACGAAAAAATTTGGCCTGCCGAAGCCAAGCATACTGACGAAACAATTTATTGGGGGACAAAATTAACCTGTTTGGAAATGATTGAATCGGGTACAACTTGCTTCAATGATATGTATTTTCGCCCAAAACAGGTATATCAAGCCGTTTCCGAAATGGGACTTCGTGCATTTGTCACGGATACGCTTTTTGATTTTTTTGACCCTAAAAAAACAGAACAAGCCAAACGCTTAACAGAAGAAAATTTGAAACTTGCACAGTCGTTTGAGTCTACCGTTCGCTACATTGTCGCACCTCACGCCATTTATACGGTATCCGGCGAATTGTATAAGTGGTGTGCCGATTTTGCGAAAGCGAATAATCTGAATATGCATACGCATTTGTCTGAAAGTCGCACGGAATACGAAAACTCCATTAAAAATTTTGGATTAAGTCCGGTGAAATATCTGAAAAAATTAGGTGTTTTGTCTCCGAATTTATCGTTAGCACACGTGGTTTGGGTCGATGATGAAGACATTCAAATTTTGGCGGATTACGATGTGAAAGTTGTTCACAATCCGCAGTCGAATTTGAAAATTTCGTCGGGCTATCAGTTCAAATATGTCGAGATGAAAGAAAAAGGCGTTACGGTTTGTTTGGGCACGGACAGTTGTGCAGCTTCGAATAATTTAGATATGACCGAGGCTATGAAATTGGCTTCGTTTATGCAGAAAGCGTGGCGTTTTGACCCAACGGTTTTATCCGGACAAGAAGTTTTCGATATGGCAACCATCAACGGAGCAAAAGCATTTGGAATCAATGCAGGTGCTGTAAAAGAAGGCTATTTGGCGGATTTGATTTTAGTGGATCTGAACCAAACGGCATTCACACCCAATTACGATACTGTTGCAAATTTGGTTTATTCCGCCAACGGTTCAGCAATAGATACAATGATTTGCAACGGGAAAATTTTAATGAAAAACCGCATCGTTCAAGGCAGGCAAGATATTATTGACAGTGCTATTGAAGCGGCAAAGGTTATTTCGGGTTGAACGTAATAACAATGAATAATCATTGAAATAAATAGTAAGGGGATTCCCGCCTACGCGGGAATGACAATCAAAAAACAAAAACAAGAATACTATGACTTACACAGAAAAAATCAAAGAATCCGCCGCATTCATTCAATCTAAAATCCCGACAACACCTGATGTGGCAATAGTTTTGGGTAGCGGCTTAGGCGACTTGGCAGAGCACATTCAAAATCCGATAGTGATGCCGTATTCTACCATTCCGAATTTCATGGCATCTACGGCTGTAGGGCATAAAGGCAACCTTATCTATGGCGAACTCGGTGGGAAAAACGTGTTGGCGATGCAAGGTCGTTTTCATTATTACGAAGGGTATTCGATGGAACAAGTTACACTGCCAATGCGTGTGTTTAATGCGTTGGGGATTTCAACCGTGTTTGTTTCGAACGCCGCGGGTGGAATCAATCCGCAGTTCAGAGTTGGAAATTTAATGATCATCAAAGATCACATCAATCTGATGCCGAATCCGTTGATTGGAAAAAATTTGGAAGAATTTGGACCAAGATTTCCGGATATGACACGTCCATACGATTTGGAGTTGATTAAGACATGCAAAGAAATTGCCGGAAAATTGGGTATTCCGTTGCAGGAAGGTGTTTATGTCGGCGGGACAGGTCCAACCTATGAAACGCCTGCGGAATATAAGTATTTCCGAATTATCGGTGGCGATGCTGCGGGAATGTCAACCGTTCCTGAAGTGATTGTTGCACGTCATGGGAGTATGCGTGTGTTCGGTATGTCGGTCATTACTAACGAAGGTTTTGATTTTGCAGAGGATTTTGTAAATGATGAAAACGATGTGGTTGAAGCCGCCGGAGAAGCTTCAGAAAAAATGACGGCTTTGTTTACGGAGATGATTCGAAGTTTGTAGTTTTAAAATTGCTAAAAGATGAAAATTAACATCCAAAATACATCAAAAAATCCATTGCCGACTTACGAAACGAAATTTTCTGCGGGAATGGATTTGCGAGCAGATTTGAACGAAGACATCGTTCTTAAACCCCTCGAAAGGACCTTGATTCCAACAGGTTTACGACTCGAACTTCCGGTTGGCTATGAAGCACAAGTACGCCCAAGAAGCGGATTAGCTATAAAACACGGCATCACGGTTTTGAACTCGCCCGGAACGATTGACGCGGATTATCGTGGCGAAATCAAAGTTATTTTAGTCAATTTATCCAACGAAATTTTCACAATCAAACACGGCGAACGCATTGCCCAAATGATTATCGCAAAGCATGAAACCGCAGTATTTTGTGAAGTTTCCGAAGTTTCACAAACCGAGCGTGGCGAAGGTGGATTTGGTCATACCGGAAAATGAAATTTATGCAGAAAACTATTTTGAAATATAAGTTAAGTCTCGCATTCTTCGTCTTGTTGGGAGTGTTTGCTACAAGTTGCAGGAACCAACAACCCCTTGCAGTATCGCAAAACATTGAGCCGGAAATCATGGAAACTTCCGAAGTTTCGAGATTTCCGCAAAGCGTTCAAATGGCAATCGACTACGCATTCTTGGTCGGCATGAGACAACTGATAATCGAAGATTATGTAAGTGCGTTAAATACTTTTTTTGAGGTGTTGAGCATTGACAACCAACACGCTCCGGCACATTTTCAAATTTCCAGAATCAGGCTCATGCAAGGTCAGTTCAGCGAAGCCGAAATTCATGCGGAGCGAGCTTGGAGATTGTCGCCAAACAATAAGTTTTATCTCCGGCATTTAGCCGAAATCTATCGTCACAACAACAGGCTTACGCATGCCCTAAGCAGCTACGAACGTTTGATAACTCTCGATCCGCGAAACGAAGATTTGTATTTGCTCGAAATGGCAAATCTTAATCTCATGCTTAGGAGACCTATGGAGACTCTTCGAATTTTAAATCTACTTGAGGAGCGACACGGTGTTTCCGAAGAATTGTCTATGCAAAAAATCAGCATTTTTCAAGCACTCGGACAAGAAGCAGGTATCCGAAATGAATTAGAGAAATTGATTCGGGAATTTCCGAACGATCCAAGGTTTTTTGTTCTTTTGGGAGATTTCAATATACAAACAGGGCGACCGGACGAAGCTTTTGATAATTTTCAGAAAGCCTTATCCTTGGATCCGGAAGACCCGTATGTACGTTTGGCTTTGGTGGAGCATTATCAATTACGTGGAGATACGACAAGCATGCTTGAACAGCTTGTTTTAGCGCTCGAAAACCCAAGATTAGATATTGATGTCAAAGTCGCAATCATGATACACCTTCTTCAAGTTTCTGAAGGAAAAGAAAACATTTACAGAATGCTTGATGCTATACTTTCCGCACACCCCAATGAGCCGAAAGCACTGGCTTTGTATGCCGATTTTTTGTTACGTCACGACCGTTATGAGGAGGCTCGCGACAAATACAGAAAGGTAGTCGCACTCGACGACACTCAGTGGCTCGTGTGGGAAGCTTTGTTGATTACAAACCTGATGGTGTTGGATACAACAGGATTAGTGCAGGATGGAAAAGCTGCATTAGAGCGTTTTCCCGAGCAACCGTTAGTTTACTACATCATCGGAACAGGCTACCACCTCAAAAGAGATTATGTGATGGCCATGCAATTCCTTGAGCAAGCGGCAGCTTTAGCAGAGTCTAATCCACGTTTGTTGGCTCAAGTCCATAGTGATTTGGGAAATATTTATCATTTTTTGGGCGACCATGAACGGTCCGACAGAAATTTTCGAAAAGCATTGGAATTAGAGCCAGAAAACTATATTGCGTTGAATAATTTCTCCTATTTTTTGGCATTGCGTAGAGAAAATTTGGAAGAAGCAGAGCAAATGTCGCTTTTCGTTGTACAGCGAAATCCGACAAATTCTACGTTTTTAGATACCCACGCATGGGTACTTTTCAAACAAGGCAGGTTCGATGATGCAAGAGTGATTATGGAGTTAGCGATAGAATTTGGTGGATATGAGCATGCTATAATACTTGAACAATATGGCGATATTCTTTGGAAAACCGGAGACAAAGAGCGTGCGCTGGAACAGTGGAAAAAAGCCCAAGCTATGGAATATGCGGGGAGCTCTCAATTTTTAGACGAAAAAATCCAAACGAGAACTTGGATTGGAAATTAATTTCAAAAAAATTTGGCAGTTTCATTTTTTTTTTGTATCTTTGCACTCCAATTTTAACAAGAATCAAGTAAAAGTCATGGCAAGAATTTGTGATTTAACCGGAAAAAAGGTCATCAGCGGAAATCATGTTTCGCATTCAAATATCAAGACCAAACGTAAATTTTATCCGAATTTACAAACAAAAAAATTCTATGTTCCCGAAGAGGATGCATGGATTACATTGCGTGTTTCGGCAAAAGCCATGCGTTCGATCAATAAAAAAGGCATTTACGCTTGTTTGTTGGAAGCAGATAAAAACGGACTCATTCGTTTGTAATGCACCTCGAGAAACAAACGGCTACCTTTTTAGGTGGCCGTTTTTTTTGTTATTTCGTTTTTTATTCGTATCTTTGTAAAATGGTTTCTTTCATATCCAAACGATTGGCATGTTTTTTGCTTCTGACAATGTTTAGCTACATTGCCGTTTCGGAAACTCCCGAGCGCCCTGCACAAAGGCAAGTTGTGCAGATCGCAGGGGTTGTTTTGGATAACGAAAACTTACAACCTGTACCGCACGTAAATATATCTGTTAGAGGCACACATCGTGGTACTTCGACAGATATGCACGGTTTTTTCTCATTAGTCACTCTGACTGGAGATTACTTGGTATTTTCAAGCATAGGCTTTCAACCGCAGACCATAAAAATTCCGGACACCCTGGAAGCAAATCGCTACACAATTTATCAAACTTTATTGAGAGACACCCTGGAGTTGCCGATTACGGTGATTTTTCCATGGCCCAGCAGAGAAAGATTTCGCGAAGCATTTTTGAATTTGGATATACCTGCCGACGATTATGATATTGCACGAAGAAACGTGCTCTTGTCGGAACTCAGGGAGCGGGCAAGACACGCACCTATGGATGCTCAAATGAATTTCAGACATCTCACCCAACAAAGAGCCGATCGCATGTATTGGGCAGGACAGCAACAACCAAACAATTTGCTAAATCCGCTTGCGTGGGCACAGTTCCTGCGGATTTGGAACGCTCAGCGAGACGAAAGAAGACAACAACGCGTGCGAGATTGGGATTTTTATGAACCTTAGGCACTATATTCTCACAATATTTTTAAGTCTGTTGTGTTTCTCGTTAGCGATGGCTGAAACACAGGACACAATTGAGGTTCGCGAAATTTCGGGAACAGAAATTCGTGCCGGAAGACTATCTAATCAGAGAATAATCAGCACCTTATCGGCAAGATACCTACCGACGGTAAGCAACAGCATTGAAGCACTGATCATGACTTTACCCGGCGTGGTTTCAAACAACGAATTAAGTTTACAATTCTCGGTTCGAGGCGGAAATTTTGACGAAAATTTAGTGTATGTGAATGGCATCGAAATTTTTCGTCCGTTTCTGGTTCGCTCCGGAGAACAGGAAGGGCTGAGTTTTATCAATCCTAATTTGGTTTCTACGGTGCAGTTTTCTGCCGGCGGATTTGATGCCATGTACGGTGATAAATTATCTTCGGTTTTAGATGTTCGATACAGGCGACCAACCGAATTCGGAGGTTCTTTTTCACTTGATTTGCTCGGTGCTTCCGCACATTTGGAAGCCGCATCAAGAAACCAAAAATGGCGAGGGATAATCGGAGCTCGTCATAAATCCAATCAATATCTGCTAAACACGCTTCCTACGCAAGGCGACTATCGACCAGCTTTTACTGATGTACAAACGTATCTTTTGTATCTCCCAAATCCGCGTTTGGAATTCGAGTTTTTGGGAAATATCGCACTGAATAGCTACCAATTTATTCCTTCATCGAGACAATCTAGATTTGGAACACACGACAATCCATTGGGGCTTTTTATTCATTTTCAAGGGCAAGAAATCAGCCAATTTAACAGTGTCTTTGGGGCGTTTTCAACAACATTCAGACCTCATGTAAACCTACAACATCGCCTTACTTTTTCCGGATTTCAAACCATCGAACGTGAATCTTTTGATATTTTGGGAGCCTATCGATTGGGTGACGTGAACATGGGCGACAACGAACCGGCGAATTTAATGGGCGTTGGTGCTTTCCTCAATCATGCACGAAACGACCTAAATGCCATTATTTACAATGTGAGCTATCAAGGACGATTGATGAGAGATCGTGTGTTTTTATTGTGGGGTGTAAGATTTCAACGCGAAGATATTTTGGATCACTTGAATGAATGGACAATGGTGGACTCGATGAATTTCACATTGCCTAATCCGCACATTCCAATTGAAAATTGGGGAAATCCAAACTCTCCCCGTCCGCCTTTGCTGCAAAATGTTTTCCGAGCGGATCATCATGTGGTTTCAAATCGCTATACCGGATTTTTTCAAAGTAATTTTGAAGTTTCTCCGGAATTGGCTGTGGTTGCAGGCATTCGATTTTCATACTGGAATTTCAATAATGAATTTTTAGTTAGTCCGCGGGCATCCTTGACTTATGCACCAAGAAATTTAGAAAATTGGACCTTTCGTTTTGCAACCGGTGTTTTCCATCAGCCGCCATTTTACCGAGAAATGCGTGATTTGGACGGAAATTTAAATCACAATATACGAGCACAACGTGCCATTCATTTTGTTGGCGGTGTTGATCATTATTTAACGTTTTGGAATCGTCCGTTCAGACTAACGTCCGAAGTGTACTACAAGGCTTTAAGCAACCTGATCCCTTTCGAAATTGATAATGTCCGTATCCGCTATTTAGCACAAAATATCGGCAGAGGCTATGCAGCAGGAGTTGATTTTCGCTTGACAGGCGAAGTGGTAGAAGGAGCCGAATCTTGGTTAAGTTTATCGATCATGCGCACAAGAGAAAGCATCAATGGTGGACCTTTTATTCCCAGACCAACCGACCAAAGAGTGAATTTCAATCTGTTTTTTCAAGATAGATTGAGATCAAACGATAATTTCAGAGCACATCTAAATCTCATGTTTGGTACGGGTTTGCCATTTGGTCCGCCCGAAGCATTGAGAAATTTGGAAATGCTCCAGCATCGTGCAAATTTCCGACTCCCCCCCTATCGAAGAGTTGATTTAGGCTTGTCATACCACTTTAGAAACTTTAGATTAGGCAGACTTTGGTTAAGTGCCGAAATTTTCAATCTCTTTGACACAAACAACACCATTTCGTACTTGTGGATTTCAGATTTCACAGGCACACAATACGCCGTAGCTAATCATCTAACGTCACGACGGCTGAATTTTAGGGTTAGTGTGAGTTTTTAGTTTTTTCTCCACATCTCCTCTCCGAGCGGTAGTAAAAAAGATACGAAAAAAAGCGAAATGTTTTGCACTTCGCTTTTTTGTTTGTGTTGTTTGTGAGCTATTTCTCCGTTTTTTCTTCCTCTTCTGCTGTTAGACTTTCCTCAACAGCAGGAACTTCAGGAGTTTCAGCAACTTCTTCCGCAGGTGCTTCAACTTCAGTAGGAGTATCTACAACTTCCTCTACCGGAGTTTCAACTTCTGCAACAGGTGTTTCCTCTACAACAGGAGCCTCAACAACTTCTTCTATCGATGCTTCAACTTCCGGAGCAGGTGCTTTTTCTGCTTTCGGTGCTTCGGTTTCCTCCGCTTTTTTGCGACTACCTGCACGACGTGTAGTTTTCGCTTTAGCGGCTTTTTTATCTTTCAACATACCTTCATTGTAGTCAACCAACTCAATTAGAGCTATATCTGCGTTGTCGCCAATACGTGTTCCTATTTTCAAAATGCGCGTATATCCACCCGGACGATCGGCGATTTTTGGTGAAATCTCCCGAAACAGTTCGGTTACTGCATTTTTATCTTGAAGATAACTAAATACCACACGGCGAGAATGTGTCGTGTCTTCTTTCGACTTGGTCAAAAGCGGCTCAACGTAAATACGTAGAGCTTTTGCTTTGGCTAACGTTGTTTTGATGCGTTTGTGCATAATCAGCGAAGAAGCCATATTCGCCAACATTTGGCGTCTGTGAGAATGTGTTCTGCTGAGTTTATTGATTTTTTTTCCGTGTCTCATGTTTCAAAATGTCTTTTACAAATTAATCTTTATCAATTTTATATTTGGCTACATTCATACCGAACTCCAAACCTTTAACCGCTACCAGTTCTTCTAATTCGGTCAACGATTTTTTACCGAAATTACGGAATTTTAATAGGTCATTTCTGTTGAATGATACAAGTTCGCCCATAGTTTCAACTTCCGCAGCTTTCAAGCAATTCAAGGCACGTACCGACAAGTCCATATCCGACAAACGAGTTTTCAAAAGTTGGCGCATGTGCAAATCACCTTCATCAAACACTTCAGCTACCTCTTCCACTTCGGTTTCAAGTGTCATATCATCATCCGAGAACAGCATAAAATGCTGAATCAAGATTTTTGCAGCTTCTTTCAAAGCGTCTTGAGGCGAAACTGAACCATCCGTATCAATGTCCAATACCAACTTTTCGTAGTCGGTTTTCTGTTCAACACGGAAGTTCGTCACATCGTATTGAACATTTTTTATTGGTGTGTGAATGGAGTCCATCGCAATGGTGTCCACGTGAGCATTCGGATCTTTATTTTCTTCCGAAGGCACATAACCACGTCCTTTATTAATGTCCAATTCAAGTACCAAACGTACATTGGATTCCATATGACAAATCTCCAAATCCGGGTTCAAAACTTGAAATCCGTTCAAAAATTTGTTGATATCGCCTGCTTTGAACACATTTTGGCCTAAGATCGTAATTTTTACCTTTTCGCTGTCAATACCCTCAATCTGTTGTTTGAAACGGATTTGTTTAAGATTCAAAACGATGTTTGTAACATCTTCCAAAACCCCTTTAATTGTTGTAAATTCGTGAGTTACACCCTCAATTCTTACAGAAGTAATGGCGAATCCTTCGAGCGATGACAAAAGAATACGACGGAGTGCGTTACCCACGGTAATTCCGTAGCCCGGCTCCAACGGACGAAATTCAAACACACCTTGTTTGTCGTCCGATTTAATCATAATTACCCTTTCAGGTTTTTGGAATGCTAATATTGCCATG
>Ga0123355_10016124_pt1 | contig 11766 bp, 6 predicted proteins | sample TergutEmb28metaG_3_FD_89872 | JGI IMG/M metagenome (GOLD analysis project Ga0123355, IMG submission 89872) | Embiratermes neotenicus P1 segment gut microbial communities from Petit-Saut dam, French Guiana - Emb289 P1 | ecosystem: Host-associated > Arthropoda: Insects > Digestive system > Gut ...
AATGTGGTGAGAGACAGGAGCGGTAAAGGGAGGAAGATGGGTTAAAAACGGTGTTGTCAAGGTGGGGGGGGGGGGAGTTGGGTTGAAAAGTCTGAACAACTCCTCACCTTAAAAAGTTAACATGTTACATAATGCTCACAAAACCTCTGACGTGGACAGGTACTTTGGACTGATGTAAACAGCTTAAAATGGTCATGAGGTTTGGAACTTGGAATGTGAGGAGTGTGTCAGGGGCATTGAAGACAGTAGCAAGTAATGTGTATATAAGATTTAGTGGGCGTACATGAGCTCAGGTGGGACAAGAGAGGCACTGAATGTGCAGGTGAGTAATGTTTTTTAATAGAGGAAATGAACTGTCAGAAGTAAAAATGGGCAGAGTTCGTTAGTGATAAGACGTATGCTGCTAAGGGTTGCTGGTGTGGTATACAGAATTTGTGTGCCCCAACTAAGGATAAATGTGCTGACTTCAAAGCACAGTTTATATGAGGAATTAGAATAGCTATTCATTGAATTCCACAAGTACGATATGTCGATTATTTTGGGAGATTTCATTGCAAAATCAAGGAGAGAAGATAGTTTCAAACTGACATTGAGGAATGAGAGCTTATAGTGAACACAGTAATGATAATGGTGTTTGAGTAGTAAACTTTGCCATTTTAAGAATCTAATCCTTTTGTACATACATCAAAGCATTCATAAACAGACTTCGACTTCTAATGTGAACCTGACAATCCAATTGATCAGTTCTCAATAGATGGGGGATGTCATTCAAGCAAATTTGATGTCCAGTCTTTCATAGGAGGTGAGTGTGATACTTGTCACTATCTGGTGGTTACAAAATTTTGGGAGAGTCTTGTCAGTAAAAAAATGACCAGCAGAGACATTTGACATCATACAGTCATTCAGTCTCAAGGCCCCAAAGAGAGTGCACTTTGGGGAACAGTATCAGCTTAAAATTTCAAACAAGGGTGCAGCTTTGGAGAACTTGGGTAGTAGGGATGTAATATCACAATCTAAACTAGAGAGGCTAGGCTGATATGAACAGAGGGAGTATAAACCATGATTTGATGATGAATGCTGAAAATTTCTAGCTCAAAAGCAGGCTGAATTGCAGTGGTTACATGATCCAAGACAAATTAATGCAAACGAAAATGAACAAGGCTGAAGATTTCAAAAAGAGGGAATATTTGTAAGGTAAAGTTAATGAACCTGAAAGAAACAGAATGGGAATGTTGGAAGATGGTATAGAATCAATAAATTTAAGAATGGGGAACAGCCTGGAACTAGATTTGTAAATGATGAGAAGGGTAATCTGCTTGAAGATTCCCACAGTATTTTGTATCAGTGGAAGGAGGACTTCTGTCTACCGTACTGTACATGGGGTTAATGACCTGTTAGGCAGGTGAAGGAATACAAATTGTCAGGTACAGATCAAATTACATCAGAATTGATTCATGTAGGAAGCAAACAGTACTTTCTGAGATTGATGAACTAACTAATATTTTGAAAAGGGATGAACTTCATTAGCAGTGGAAGTGTATCATTGTAGCTATTGATAAGGATGATAAAATTATCTAACTAGTGATAATCAAAAGAGATCACTGTTATTAACTGACTACAAAATTTTACCCAACACTTGTTGATGTTAACTCCATATGTCAAAAAAATTATTAGAGATCATTAGAGTGGATTTCAGTGTGACAAACAACTGATTATAAATTCTGCATTCTTTAAATATTTAAGGGGAAAAAAACAGGAAGCGGCCAGGTCAGTACCTCGCCTTTTCATGGACCTCCAGAAAACCTATGATTCAGTCAGGGAGGCTTTGTATAATATTCTCATGCGTGTGGCATTCCTATGAAACTAATTAGGTTAATAAAATGTTTAAATGAAACCTGTAATAAATTATTTCCTACTCAGAATGGTCTGATACAATGGGATGCTTTGTTGCCATTGCTTTTAAATTTTGAGTGCATGCAATTAGGAATATTGAAGCAAACCAGGAGGGACTGAAACTGAATGGGACACAGAAGCATTTTTAGTTTCTAGTAAAAGTAATAGTTTTGAAGTAAATGCTGAGTAAACTAAGTGTATGTCCATGTGAATAAAATTCAGGACAAAATCACAATATAATGTAGGTAATAATTCCTTTGAAAGTGATAACACAAAGAAACTGCATGCATGCAGAAATCAAACAGGGAATGCCTGCTACCATTCATTCCAGAACCATGTGTCTTCCCATTTGCTAACCAAAAATAGAAGGATTAAAATGTATAATTTTGACTGTTGTTTGAAATTCCGTCTGTCACATTGAGGGAGGAACAAAGGTTGAGAGTTCGGAGTGTTCAGGAGTAGGGTGTTGGGGAAGATTGTCGGGTCTAAGAGGCAGAGACTGAAATTTCATAATGAAGAATTCTGTGATTTCTGCTCCTGACCAAATATTATTCAAATGATACCAAGAATGAGGTGGGTGGCACATGTGATATGTATGATGGAGAGGAGCATACAGAGTTTTAGTGGGAAAACTTTAGGAAAAGAGACTACTTGAAGACCTAGACATATGTGTAAGGATTATTTTAAAATAAATCTTAGAGAAACAGGATAGTAGGGTGGTAGTCAACCTTCAGAATCCATGAAATGTGGGGAATTCCTTGACTAGCTGAGGAACATTAGCTCCCCAAGAAGGACTCTTCTGTATGGAGTTGGTGTGTGGAAGGATGTCATACCCTGCATAGTGGTACCTACCAAACTTCATTGTTTTGCATCCCAGAAGTCTGTAACCTGTATTAAAAGTAGCTACAGCAAAATTTTATTAGTCCAAATCACACAGGAACAGACAGGTGCCAAATATTCTGGATTGTCAGACTACCTACACTGACCTAAGTTCTCACGGTAATTTTTGTGACTGCTCCTATATTTGGGCTGTACAACTAATCAAAAGGGTATTTCATTAGGATTATCTCTCTCATCAGCGGGTTCAGGGTCATCAAGGTTCTCTTCTGTGTTTTCTGAGTCTTCATAGTTGAAAAACTTGCTGGAGTGGGAGACAGATGGTCAGGAGATACCATACCATACGATACAATACACACTCTTGGAGGCTCTTTTGAACATGTCTGTGAGGTCTGTTTGTTTTCCACTGATGAAGCTTTTTTCTGGTAAAAAGTAACACTTGCAGTCTAGGGACTGCTCCCATCAAGTGCCAGATTATCAGGATTTACATACTATCAGACATTGGATTAAAGGAATTTTGCTGGATATGCCATTGATAAATTCACAACTCCCATCTCTAGTTACAGAATCCACAGGTAGCCATTACGTTCACCCTTCTTGCATGATACAGACACTCTGAAATCATGACTTTATTGAAGTTTCTTCAACAGACATTGAGACTGTGGTGTTAACTGAAGCATTGGCATGTTTCACTGCCATTTGTTGCTGCCATCTTCTGGTTCTGTTCCTTACTGTTAAGAGCTTTGCAACATTAGTGACAGGCCTGCAGACACTGCTGTGATAAGACGTGAAGCTGAAACTACCAGTGCACTGGATGGAAATGTGATATAATTTCATCATATTCATATGAGGTTCACACACAAGTCATATGCAAGATGAGTCCATTGGAATTGAAGTTGCTGATTGATCAGTGTTTTAACTAGTGTTAACCCTTCTGGTGTGATAAGCAAATAAATCTGCCCTGTATATTATTACTGTTAAGTGCGGCAAGTGGATTTACCCTAAGGCTTCAGAAAAACATGATTTTAGTGAACATCCTTTTCAGAAGCCAGGTGCTACCATCTATGATCAACAGCAAAACCACTGATACAAGGGATCAAATGAATAAAGATATATGAGAACTTAATAAAATAATTAATATTAAGTTTTGTAATACCACTAGCAGTTTTGAAAATAAAGGTTGCATTGCAGACTTATCTGGAAGGTATTATGTACAAAATCCTTTTTCTCCAATCCCCCACATGCATGTCTATTAATGTTCAATGCCTGGGAATATTTATGTATGTGACACACCGGAAGTAGAGTATGGTTGCTGAAGATACGGAAAAGCACTTGCAAATAATTGACAAGGGTTGGTAAATTATCCTGAAATTTAATTACACAGTAGAATGGTTAATTCAAGAACTATGATAAAAAGGTACATTTGAGACAGAGCACAACAGATGACACACTGTTAAAATAAGCAAAAACAAGCAATTTGACATTGTCTGACAGGCCCCCCCCCCTAAAATCGAGGAGTTGCCATTAGTTTGTGTTTTACAGAACGCTGAAGTGTAGCTTCACCCCACACTTACGAGTCATACCTTTGTTCCTGCATTTAGTGAAATCAGATATTTGTGTTTTATGGTCCTAGCCAAAGGCAAATACAATTATTTTCCTTTATTTGATGAATTTTTATTTAGTAAATAACCAGCATCCAGTGGAGGAGGTCTTCAACATTCTAGAACTTTTACTTCTATTAAGTGCAGTTAGTGAAAAAACAATATTTACATTTTCTTTCTGTGAGAAATAATGCACAGTCCAGTGCAAAAAGTTGGTAACTTCTCATTTCCTGGAAAATTATTTTTATTCATATTCACATAGAAAAAAATCTTGCTGACTTTGAGGTGCATGACTGATATGTCTGCCTGTAGTGGTCTGCCTTTAATAATGAAAATAGACTATGTATTCATTCTCTTTTATGCAAAAGGAGGGTTTTGATAGAAGTTTCTTGCATTGTCATAATAAAAAAATTATATACTGTTTGAATTTTCACATCTGCTGCCTACAAAAAGCATTGGGCTCATAAGCATTGTCATAATACATACATGGTAGTGACACTGTATACCTGGAACTGTATGGCAAACAGTCACATTCTTATCTACAACTTGAAACATAAATACAGCACATGTGGACCAAAACATACCCACACCACTGCATTGGAATGGCTATAAATGACATTTCCTTTCTTCAGCGTCCTGTGGCTGAATTTTTCAAATGAGACCAGTTTGGCTGCACCCACTGTCTGCTGTCTTTAGTGTTTGTATGCAAATGGCTGCATGGTTGCCAGCATTGTGTGATATGTGAAACACTTCAAAGATGGCAATATAAAAATCACTGATCTGACAAAGCACTAGTGGCACTGAATGAAACAAGAAGAGAATTCATGTGCTCTTCAAAGTGACCAGTGAGCAATAGATAGGGAAATCACAACACACCTTACAATTGAACACAGTGCTGTGCAGGAACTGAATGTGACTTTGGGATACGATAGTTTGTGGCCATTGGGTTTCCCACTTGCTAATGGACGAACACCAAAAACTTATGTCACTGCACAGCCTCTTGAATAGGGTGATTCTAATAGCAATGATTTCCTACTGAACACAGAGAATGGTGATGAAAACTGGTTCTGCCATTTAACCTCAGAACAAACAGTGAAGTGTGGAATGATATCACATCACACCTCCAAAGAAGGTCAGAACAGTGCCTTCAGCCAGTAAAGTCATGGGAACTATCTTCAGGGATACTGAGAGATGTACACTGATTGATTTTCTGCTCAGAGGGAAGACCATTCTTGTCGCTACATTCACATACTACAGAAACTTAATGTCACAGTGCAACCAGGGCTGCATGAAGAAACACATCATCTTTTAACATGCATGACCTCAATGCATACCTGATGTCAGGGCCAATTCAGAAGTAGAACTGTGAAGCTCACCCCATCCTCCCCATCACCCCTTCAGATTACATGTGGCTGGGACCTTGAATGATCATGTGAGGAGATGGCATTACAAGAACATTATGGTAATCCAGGAAGCTGTGAGTACAAGTTGCAAAGACTACAGCAGCATACTTAAGGTCATTCACCACAGGCAGAAATGTGTGGAATGAATTGGGAGTTTGTGGAAGAGCAACACATCATCTGTTGCTGAGGATAATACTTGTTTTTTGTACATTTACATTTGTTTTAACATAAATGTACTCTTTACTTTCAGTATGGCCCTCATAGGTAGTACATCGATTTCACTGTTTCTTCAGAATTCCTTAACTCTTTGACACCTTCTTTATGTGACCATTTCATGACCTTATAATCACATTTAAATGCCCAAAATGGTTAAAAGAACTTGGAAAAGGTTGAGTGGCATTTCACTATGCCCGTGTGTCAGGCTCATTATTAGTATATATGAAGTTGCAACAAACATTTGAGACAAATATCATTTGTGTGTTTGAATGTGGTTTTAAAGACGCAACATAACTTTCAAAATGGCAAAGTTAATTACTTCTTGCTCTTGTGGCATAAAAATGTTTTTGTTATCAAACTTCCAATACCTGAGAAGATACACAAAGATAAAATAGTGTTTGTACTTCACAGTTTTGGATTCACAAAATGCAAACATCTCTATGAAATTTCACAGAGGAAGACTGTTGTCACCTCTTTCATTCTCACAACCATTCATAAGACGCCACTGCAAACAACAGTCACACTTTGTTTTGGCACTTACAAAAAAAAATCACGTAAGTACAGTCACCTTATACAAAAAATGAACACATCAGAATAGTCTTCGACTCCGAACATTATTAAGTTCTGACGGCTGGTAATACAGCTGTGGGTCTCCATACACAGGATCTGTGGAGGAACGCAGCCCTGGAGACTGGACCGAAGGCTGAGGTCTAACAGTTGAGCTTGAATGATACATTGACTGTGATCCTGCAGTAGTTTCTGCCACAGATCCTGAGAAGAAATGCAGAATGCCATACAATTATTTTGCAGTGAATGAACCCTCCCACGGCATTCTTCACTGTTCTGTGCTTTCACAGTAGGCAATGTCTAATTCCTCGCTTTACCTCATTACTGTCTTCCCATGTTGCAAAACTTTACCAACATTCCTAAGTTGTGTTTCTTTTTTTCAAGCAAAATTTGAAATTGTTGTATTTTTTGCCACCCATATTAGCTGAGTACAGCTAAAGAGGTACTTCTGCCATTTTATAATCATTCATAAAATCTAAAACAGAAATGTCAATAAACGGCAGATTGTGGACTATGCTGTATGTGACCCAGGGCAGGAGGATGTGCATTTTTGCAGTGACACACAAGGAAAATCTTGCGTGTGAAATACGTGTATCTTACATGATATGGGAATAGGGGTTAAAAGTAGGATATAATATTAATTTATTTCATCAATGGACAAGTACCCCTTTCTTAATTTAGTTAATGCAGTTGACAGTATATACACAAACTATTATTTGCATGATACGAGAAAGAAACCAAATACAATGTCAAAAGATGGAAGAGGTTGAAGACCTTTGTCTATGGGCTCATATAAATCACAAATGATGCTATAAAATAATACCGGCATTCAAGCACACTAGTGTCCTGAATAGCCCAAAATGTCAGAATATAAAACCTCCACTCCCAGTTCGAAATTTTCAACATAAAATTTAACAAACTTTTATGACATCAGTGATGACATTCAATGTTGAGGCAGATATGTCTTGACCGGGCACGTCCAGTCTATTGCAAAGACTGGATACTGACAGTAACATGTATTCACAAAAATCAGTACTTTACAGACTTAATGTACAGAACAAGTCACAATTTGTACTGGTAACGAAACACAGCTGTGGAAAGAATAAACATAACAGATTCGAACAAACCATTATTCAGGACAGTAATGGATGCTTATTCATCCCTATCTGAAACCTTATGTCCCAGCCCCACCCTATTACTGTTTTACCTCACTCTGTGATATGAAAAACAGCTTCATTTTCTAACTGCACATACACATACACAACAGTTTAGTCATTCATACAAGAAATGCAGGAGATACTTGAAAACTTTGCAGCTATATCACATGGGAATGGGTACACTTGGGCATTTAAGCCAAGAAAGTAAGCCCAAAGCAGTAATAAAGGAAAAAAGTGACTTACTGGAGGACATCATCCCACTGGAAGCTCGAACTGATGGCATTTGTTGCAATAGGCCAGCTTGCAGCATTGGGTGGATGTAGTGCAGGTATGCTGGAAACAAAACATTTATTTTTTTTTAGTGTCATATACTTCCATTTTTTCTGAATACAGTAGTGAGAAAACGTTAATGCAATTAGGTGGACAACGTGAAATCAGGATCACCATCAAGAAGATTATCACGTTGTGGGATGTGACCCCGTGTAGTGCACAATAAATTTACTGACTTTTTGGTGAACATACACTTTTATCCTGAAGATTAAGGTTGTATGCTACTCCAAAATCTTGGTATCTTTCCATCCAAAAGCACTGTGTCACATCCTAGCAGATGATGATCTTCACATTTTCCATCATCAGCATCTTAAATTTCACATTTTTTTATGTAATCCTAACCCAATAAATTAAGCAGAGCAGTTTTTCATTTTCTAATAATTTACATTCTAATTCCTGCCACAGACCTAACAGAAAACACCATCAATATTACAGAATTAACTCTGTACCTTACTAATATGTACAGCAGCCACAGCTGTTAAAAAGTGTCCCAGTCCTTTTCCATTTACATGAGTCAAATTTGGTTTTATCATCTAAGTGTGATTCCATCTATATATTGTGATAATGAGAAGGAAATCAGCCACATGCTTAGCAAAGAACAGGTATTTCTGCCAGTGTAAAATACAAATAAATTACATCATATTAAATGATAACACATACAAGGATGAAGTACCACACTTCCCAAGCATCACAACATACTCAAGAAGGGAATATACATACTACGAACATTAACACTGTACACACAATGTCTGGAAACCCCTGGAGCCATCCTGGACATAAGGGAGAAAGGAACAATTGCCCACAGTCCAATCTGCATTAGCACTCCATGCATTTAGCTTTTAGGAAAATCACATAACTAACCTAATCATCGTAACAACTACATCACAGTGTCATCTGACCCTGTCCTAAACTACTTCAATCCACTTCAGTTAACATCCATTTATTATTATCTTCATATAATGATAGAGAGCACTTCTTAAGACAAGAAATGGTACAAAAATGCATAGAATATTACCATACAATGGAACAATGATGATGAGAATGAGTGATCCTATGACAGTAAATGTGTGACGATAGTAATAGACAGTGTCACTAAGAGACATATCGAATTTTGACACTATGCATGGTCCATGATTCCATCCCGATTCTCCAATCACACGTACCTTAACTGGAACCTGTAATTAAAAATACAACATTCATTTCATTTGTTTCCATAGTTATATTCTGCAACAGGCAGTTTCACAGTGCACACTCACAAATGTGTGAAATTGTTTCATTGATAATCAAAGAAACATTCTACTGATTAACTCCACATCCAAGGTTCTTTACAAACTAACAGTTGCCTTACTAGTGAAGAAATTCTCTGTCCTTTGTGGAAACCAATGGTTAGTGCCATACTGACAACAGCCTGCCACTAGTGCCTACCGTGAAGCATGTGAATTCAGTACACACTGTCCCAATCATATTGATAGGTATTTTAATATTATCATATTCTTCCAAGTGGTCTTGTTCCTTGAAGTTCAATGACCAATATGTATAGTGTATGCATTTCTCGTGTGTCCCACATATGTTATATGATGTGCTGATCAAATGTGTCCCACTTGTGCTACATGATGTGCTGATCGCACATCTCCCATATATGTTACACTATGCGTTGACCTCATGTGACCCATATGTGCCACACTATACGCTGATCTCATCTAAACATTTTGTGAAGAGTACAAATTATGAAGCTCATATAAGAATGTCCAAATATCAGAATATTTGGGCATTCTTTTCAGTTAAAAGTTATGCACATTCTAAGATTTTTACAGTTTTAAGGCAACTTTTAATTTTCATTATTAGACAATTATGTAAACTCAAGCTTAGGATTTAGGTAAATCTTTTAATATCTATTTCAGTAGCAGTAAAACCAAAGGCATTTATGCTGCATGGACTAAATATGCCTGTGCAAGAAACAGTGCCTCAAAATACTATTCTTAAAGTACTGTATTTTATATTAAGCAGTGGTATACAAACTGCAGTTGATTGGACTATGTCAGTCTACCATGGTGTTTCAGTTATGTGAAGGCTTCACTCAACCTGCTTTGGAAACTGCAAGGGACCATGTCTCAGTTGAAGTGTCAACAGAGCTGACACAAAAAAGGATATGAAAACTGTACCTGATCATCCTCACCTCAATTCGTCTGTAAAATTCAAACACTGACTGGATAGTGACTTCAAACTGTATTTCATCATCCTTGCATCCAATAATTTAAGAGCACTTGCTTTACACACTTTCACTTTAATGCACAATGATAATCTGTATGTTGTTTGCTTCAAGGCCTACTTTCTTCACTTTTACTGACAAATGGTCTGTATGGCAGGTCAGAAAAGCACATTTTTCCCATTTAAATTAACAGCAATAGGGTTATTGTTTTATAGATTTTTGCTTTACAGGCAGTGTTTGTAAAGTGGCTTTCATCCATAAAGCAAGGGATTGGTGTAGTCTATTTTCAGACACCGATTGTTTAATTAGTTCACACCGAATCCCTTGCTGCTGTCCTCTAGACTTAGAATGGATAAGCCCTTCACATGTATGGACAGAAATGTGGGTGGGTTAAGAATCTAAAAGCATGTCTCTGAGGTGTAATTAAGACTACTTTTGGCTTAATGTCTAGACCAAACTATTAAACAGAATAACCAAACCTCAGCGAAAGAGAGTCTGGGTCTGCACGAATTGAAGCAGAATAAACCTTGGTTTGATGAAGAATGTTTAGATTTTCTGGATCAAAGGAAGCAGGCTAAAATGCAGTGGATACAGGATCCAAGCCAAAGCAATGTAAATAATCTGAACAATGTAAGATGTGAAGTTAGCAGACATTTCAGGAACAAAAAGAAGGCATATATGAGAACTAAAATTGAGGCACTTGAAACTAACAGTAAGATCCAAAACATTAGGGACTTGTATAGGGGCATCTATGACTTTAAGAAGGGGTACCAGCCTAGATGTAATATAGTAATGGATGAGAAAGGTGACTTGGTTGCAGACTCCCACAGTATTGTGGCTAGGTGGAGGAACTATTTCTCCAAGCTATTCAATGTGCATGGGGTTAAAGATGTTGGACAGGCAGAAATACACACAGCAGAACCACTAGTACCTGAGCTAAGAGGCTCTGAGGTTGAGCTGGCTATCGACAAGCTAAAATGTTACAAATCACCAGGTATTGATCAAATACCGGCAGAACTGATTAAAGCAGGGGATAGAACAATTTGCTTGGAGATTCATAAACTTATTACTTCTATTTGGAAGGAGTCAATCATAGTACCTATTCATAAGAAGGGGGATAAAACAGACTGTAATAATTATAGAGGCATATCACTTTTGCCAACCACTTACAAAATTTTATCCAACATCCTGCTGTCAAGGTTAATTTCATATGCGAAGGAAATTATCAGGGATCATCAATGTGGCTTTCGACGTAACGGGTCGATTATTGATCATATATTCTGCATTCGCCAAATACTTGAGAAAAAATGGGAATACAATGAGGAAGTTCATCAGCTCTTCAAGAAAGCTTATGATTACGTTAAGAGGGAGGTCTTGTATAAGATACTGAGTTTGATATCCCTAGAAAACTTGTAAGGTTAATTAAAATCAGTCTGACTGAAACATATAGCAGAGTCTGGGTGGGCAAGAATGTGTCTGACAGGTTCCCTATTAGGAATGGTTTGAAACAAGGAGACACTCTATCACCAATGCTTTTTAACTTTGCTTTAGAG
>Ga0123355_10016125_pt1 | contig 11765 bp, 4 predicted proteins | sample TergutEmb28metaG_3_FD_89872 | JGI IMG/M metagenome (GOLD analysis project Ga0123355, IMG submission 89872) | Embiratermes neotenicus P1 segment gut microbial communities from Petit-Saut dam, French Guiana - Emb289 P1 | ecosystem: Host-associated > Arthropoda: Insects > Digestive system > Gut ...
GCAGTCAGATCCGTTTGGCTGGTTGTGTGTCCATTGGGAAGTACGTACCACGTATTACTACATACTTCCCAATGGACACACAACCAACCAACCGGATCTGACCGCCTACACAGCCACGGCACTACACCACACGTGAAAAAATACCACTATGTTGCCAGCTCCTGAAGATGGGCACAATGTGACCCGAAACATGTTGAGCAACTTATAAAGGAGAAATAAATATAATACTAAGTGACATCTAGTTGGTTTCTTATTCCACATTGCCGTATACATTATTTACCACACTTAAGGCGTTCGGTTTAAAAGACCATTCGTTTTTAACAGTACTGATAATATTGTAATTTGCCTTCCTATGCAAGAACAAGGAAAGCCAAGGAAGTAATGTCAGACCTATAAAGACAAAGAAGTGTCATGTATCCGTTATTCTGGAATATGGCGCTTCGTCCTTGGAGATTCTGGGCTTCGACGTTTCGAGACGAAGTGGGGGTATCGTCTTTAAGAAGTTGAAATATGCCCAAGAAGAATGTTTCCGACACTTTTGACATGACATTTTTACACTGTCTGAAATATATGGGAACCAGACACCCAGCGAAGCAGATTCTTATTCCAAAACGACGGATATCTTGTCCATACCGATGCAAACACCTAAACTCTCCTGCAACAAAGTGTGTCCACGTCACAGAATACGTGACTGACATCTGGACCTTTCCAAGGCTTTTGTAACATTTAGCGGCAAAAAATATAATAATCCGGAGAAGGATTTCGGATTTTTCTAGAAATCTATGTTTAATGTTGCTTAGGCGGTCTGCCTGGAAATATATAAAAGTCTCAAAGTGTGGGTTTTGTAAGCTAATATCTGTGCGTTGAGTAAATGAAATAAGTACGCATCAGGGCTTCTTAGGTCTGGGTTTCGAAAGGCATCTGCACAACTTTCAATCCTGTAGTGTCAAGTAACCTCGTTGGTCAGTAAGTGACAGGCAAGTGCGCATGTGCAGAGTTTATAAAAGGAATTCCATTCAGTTTCTCAATGCGGAGTTGTTATGTTTCATGAACTCCAAATGCCACTCTTTATGAGTTTAATGGCGTTATAAAATACCTAGTTACGCAAACTGATTGTATTAAACAATCATTTGAAATAAAGTGACGTTAGATAACAATTCCTAAATACTGTGTGTTTCCGACAAATATGATCGGGTCTGAGGTACTCACGATCACCGCTTGCTTAGCTCTCTGCTTTGTTGTACAGCGTGTAGTATATGAAAGTGAGGGCTGTGAATATTGTCGTGGACTAGAGCAAGGCAGTAAAAGTTTGATGCGCGCTCTAGTTTACTGCCTGAGGCTAATGGTGTCATAAGTTTGAAATTTGCATGCACTGTGGGAACATTCACAATTTGCCATACTGTACATGCACATTAAGTAGTGGTGTTTCAATACAGAACACATGAAAATGTCTAAATGCTCCGTTGTATCCAGTCTTCAAGATGAGAACTTCGGTAAGGCAAACGTTTTACGTTGTGAGCATAAAGAATTCGAATTTTAATAAAACTACTTAAGTGTCGTCCAAGAAATGACATAACCGGAAGTGAAAGAAGATCTAACATCCAAAACATTTGTTTGTCGCTCTGAAGCCTGCCGGACGGCGTGTGGCCACTGTTGGACAGAACGGTAGACTTTAACTGACCTGTATGCGAATGCCTGCGTTGAATTACGTAAAACATTCTTCAACAGTTAGCAAGACAATTGCCTATTCGCGGGCGGAAAGACGTGCGTATTGAACTCAAGCGTTACTTTTCGCACTGTCAGTGGGAACACAACGGATATTTTAGAGTACTTCCGTTTTTATACGTGAGACTGAAGTTTTAGAGCCTGTACCCCTATGCTAGCCCAAAGTTGAAAACTTTTAATTATAAAAATTGCTAACAATATATATTACTGTGGACATTTGTGCAAAAAAATTGATATTGAACCACAGAAGTTCTGTGTTAATAAATAAAACTCAGACTGTATTACTGTTATTTGGAAAATGCCCACTGCATATCCTCCGAGGATTGTCCACACACACACACACACACACGTAGTAGAGTTCCACTTTATGCTCAGGTGGAACCGGAACCCATCTGGGCAACGTGTTCACATTACATTACCGCAGTTACGTGTAATGTCCAACAGGAACAAAGCTCTTACCAGGCAGCTCACAAAATGTAAACAGGAGATTACCGGCGTTGTATTGTTAAGTGTGCAGAGAAATACACATAATACCAAGACCACGTCGTTTAATATTGGGTAAGATTAAACCAACATATAATATAGTACTAAAATTGGCAGAGAAAAAAGAAGTGGGGTTTGAGAACTGAAGCAACTTTTACTGTACAATATTTTTGCCCCAGTTTATTACGTGCCGGCCGCTGACATTCTGCGTGTTGAAATTGCATCTAACATATTATTTACGGAGGTTGGTGGTGTTATGCACGTGCAAAAACTGTTTCTGGCAATACGACTATTTATTTGTCATGTAAATGAAAGTCTACGAACAGAATTCTTAATTTTGTATAAGGAAAAATTTTGAAAAATTTTAATATAAAGCTTCGGTTTAATATTTGGTTGAACACGCAAGCATCATGCAATTTATGATGCTTGTTCGTGGCACTAACTAAAGGCCAGTCAACATGTAACATATCTTCAGCCAGTATTCATTTCTCAGCCAAGCCTCGTGAAACCTGGAGATTAATTTGCCACATAGAATGAAAAAGAGCGCTTTTGTTCCATAACTTTGCTATTGTTCCGTGTGAGAGTTACATTTTGTGAAAGCTACGGCCAAGGTACACTCCACTTGTATGATTTGTTTTCTGTTTTAAAAGTACAATGTCGCCTTTACCTGTGTTTCCCTACTGTGATTTTACCTACTAAGTTTAGTCAAGACTGCAGCTGGCAATTGGCCTAAGTTGTCTAGTCACATTATATCGACTTCAGTTTAGGTTTACCTATTCAAAAATAGTTTGGGAAATTACTGCTTTTATTGCATTCATGTCAGACTCTATACTTCTTCTGAATTGTAGCGGTCAGTGGTATTAGAAGACGTTCAGTACTCAAAGGGCTTCGGGTTCGAATGGCGATCATTGTCACCAATATCTGAACTAAACACAGTAAACAAAGTCTACAGTGGAATTGCAGTTATCATCTTATTGCAGGATTAGAAGTGAGTCTTGATATCCCCCCCCCCAATGCCCCACGTGTCCTTGTGGACTTCGTGTTCTTCCCTCCTAGGCATGGCAGAAGTGTAACCGACTTCTGAGGTTGGGACGCCCATGAGGCGCGGTTACATTGTCCCGATGATGTGAGTGGTGATATAGGAGGATGTAGTGCCAGGAGGGCCCTTACACCTAAATTCTACTAACATATCCAGACCATGGTCACCGCGGGAATCCTCCCCTTCAGAGAAAATTCCACAGTAGAACCGGGAATCGAACCCGGGACCTCATGATTAGTAAGCAGAGACTCTGACCACTAGACCACGAGGCTGGTCAGTCTTGAAATGTTGTGTGTATTATATACACTTCAGACGGTGGAGTGGATCAGACAGTGGAGTGAAGCTAGTCTAATTTCAACGATTTCGATTCGCAAGTACACAACAGTCCAAACATTTCTTTCAAACGTAGGATTTGTTTTGAATTAAGTGTTGAACCAAATACCGCACTTAATATGGCAAGGGATATTTGGAAGCATTGAACTGTTTATATTAAGGAACAAGTGGCGGCAATTTGTGCTGATGTGGGGATCTGAGTAGGATCTGTATAATATCTGAAGCAGCGCACGCATACTCGCAACGATTTTGCTCCAGTTCGTAGTTACCGTATAATCTTTGTTATTTAAAATCCACTTTATAAGCCTTGGTCAAAATTGTTCTCATATCTACCATCAGTCTGGTGATGCTATTTGCAACACTTTCTTTTTTGTCACTGTTTCCACTGCAGTAAGTGCTGGCTCAGAGACCGCCCTTTCCGCTCTTAGTGTAAACACAAGTCCTAAGTTACGCTCTATGAGCGTTGCCTTTCTAATGGATTAAGTAAGATACTTTGTTTCTTCAAGACTGAAGCGCAGGATTCTCTGCAACAATACAAGCTCATTTTACGCGAAGAACAGAATCATTATATTGATATCAATGGTCTTGCAACTTATATATATACATTGTAATATGTGAACCCTACTCTTTATTTTAATTCCCGACTAAAAACTGAAATAGTCTTCGGTGTTAGCAGGTTAGTGGGCGGGCTTGGTTGCTGTGATGGGGAGGCTGTGACGAAGTTGGGAAAATCTGTTCCAAAGAAATATAAAATATGAATAGGGCAACGTATGTGTTTTTAAATATTTTTTGGCACATTCTCAAAATTTCGGAAAGTGACTCTTAGCTTCGACATGTCTGTTTGTCCATCTGTCTCTCTTCCTTTCATTCTGTCCATCCTCATGGAGCAACTTGGCTCCCATTGGACAGAGTTTCATAAAACTTGAGATCGTCTGTATTTTTAAAAAAATTGTCGAGAGAATTGAAGTTTCTTGAAAATCTGACAAGAGTGGTGGATAATTTACATGATTTATTTACATTTATAATAATGTCTCGCAGAACTCTTCTTAGAATTAGAAATATTAGAAAAATTGTGAGAACATCAAAACGCATATTTTATGTTCAAATAGATTTTTTTTCGAAAATCGTGCTGTTTATGAGGCAATATGCAGAAATACAGTAACTACCCTTACGTAATAATTTACTTATGTAAATTCAACTTCACGTAAATTTTTGCCGGCCGGAGAAAACTTAAAATTTCTTCGAAACGTATTTTGCATTCCGTGGAAATAAATGGAGGACCCAACTTGGACGACAGAAATACGTAGACGACGTCGTCTTAAACTTTTTATTGTTCATTTCAAAGCACCCTTTTGTAATATTTCCTGCTCGTGAGATTAAAACGAATATAATTGAATTTAGTGAAATTCCGACTTACGTAAAATTCAACTTGTGTTAGGTTCCGCGGAACGCAACCCTTACGTAAGTCGGTGAGTGACTGTATAGCTAGCCAAACCACAGATGACAATTTAATACGGCGCATGCGCGTTATATGCTGGATAAAAAGGCTACAGACACACACTCAAAATACGTACTACTTACTGCTTTTCTATAGAAAAAGTGGTTACACGAACGCGTCTGAATGTTACGTTTATACTTCTCTTGTTCCATAATAAGTTTAGACCCTGAATAATTAAGTACATTGAAACTGACTTATGTCTGTGTGCAGTGTCACATTTTACTGTACATCTTTTTCAAACAAAAAATCTAAGACACTCAGTGCTGTGAGTCCTAAATGTAATGTTTATAAATCTGACAGTAGTAAACTTACATTGTCAGTATATAAAGTGCCAAGTGGGGCAAAAAGTCACATAAATATTATTTACAAATTTAAAAATTGGGACTTGACAGTATTACGTTATGGTCTTATTTATCCATGGCGAACATCTGACAGAAATTACATATGTGAGGAATTTTAGGGTATTCATTAATAAATTTCTAACTTTCCTTCCCGGAAACGAATACAGAATATTCCAGATAAATATTCCTGATTATGGAAGTATAGGATCCTCTGAACAGTTAGTGCACTTCTCTTAGAACCCGTGGCACTGTACCCCAGACGACGTTCTTCCTTATGTACCCAAGTATTGCAGTTAATACAATTATCATTGTTTTATTGCAAAGTAATAACAGTTTTATCTCTAAGAGTTTAAAAGTATATTCCACGAAAATCAAAGTGAAACTTTTTCCCTTTGAAGCCACATTTCTATTTCCTATTCATCTTTAAGCTGTTTTTCTTAATTAAAGGCAATTTGCAGAATTTTCCTATTGGATTCCAGAGGCAAGAGAAAAATTTTGATAAAGGTATACTGTAGGCAAGTTCTGTTATCATTCTGACCATGAATATTTGCTTCTCTGATCAACTATTTTGTGGTGGAAGCACGTGGAATGAGCCATTGTTTCCAAACGAATCAAATTATCAGTGTGTGGAGGAATAACAACTGAACGCTGACAGAAGTACGTTGAGTGCGGTCAGCGGCAAACCCTGTTAGCGGTCCTGAGATGCACCAGTTGTTGGTAATGTTTGGGATTCGTCAACTGTAAACACTTCTATGATACTGTCGTACCTATTGCATATTGAATCACATCGCCATAAATAATCGCGTTTGAGAGCAGGGTGGTTATTTAATGTTGGCTAATCATCTGAAAGTTTGTGTCGCGTCAAATTAGATTAGAAAATGAGAATATATCAGACAACTGAAACAGGAAATTCGTATGGGTTTCATTTAAAGATTAAATTGATATTTCACAGCAGATACACGGTTTCCTCTGTCGCAAATTCAAACAAGGGAATGTTGTTTAGAAATGTGCTCAAAGTTTATTGCAAGCATCGCACGTAACACGTGCAGAAAACGTGTGGCAAAAACAGAGTATTTGTAATGTTGGTGTCGTTGACAGAATGTTGAAGCCAGATGGCAAATAAATTCATTTGATTTTAAGGAAGGCAGTTTCTTGCCTAACGGTACTGTCTACGTGTTCAGTGGTTTAAATAAAAGGGAAGGTTGTAAAATGCATATTTATTATAGCTTATACCTCGCCCAAAACTCGAAAAGAATAACTCCCGAACACCGATATCCTGCCTTACAACTACGCTAAACTTCTTAACTCACAAAGAAACGGTTTTAAATTAGAGTTCTCTTTTAATTTAAAAATGCTGCATTTACTAATGTTAAGTATCGCTGCACGATAAACAGAAGTAATTGTGAATGTTTATAAGGAGCCACCGGTACGAAACTCTAATAACTTCGTGAGCAGATTACAGTACTTCAGTACTGAGCCAGTGAAATGACGTAATGACGGACAGGACAACACCTTCTGCCTCTTTTTTATACTCTTTCTCTGATTGGTCATGTTTTGACATCCAATGGAAGGCCGGGATACATGTCTTTCAAAGACGTTTTTGTGTACATTAGTTCCTGATTCGGTCAAGGTTCACCGAGTTCGAAGACACCTACAGTTCAGAATTTATCGACCATTTTGAAGAAATGCTTTACACTTGTTTGTCTGATGAGTCTAAGCACACGTCATTTAATTGTCAGTGTTTTGGACGTGCTTTTAAACGAACTTTTATTGGTTTTAAGGAGTATAATTATTTACTGATCTGAATATTTGTTCATAGCGTCACCCTAATGTGAAATACGAAAATATTGCGATTGATGAAAATGGTGATATCTTTCTTGTAATGGTTTTTGAAATCGGTGGTTAAATTTGGTGTGTGAGAGGCATGACTGGTCAGTCGAATCGAGCCAGCAGTAAAGTCCTTCCGAAAATTTCAGGAATACTGTGGACAGTGTTTAGTGACAAGCCCCAACGTTTGGGCAACGTGTGCAACTATGGGGGTCATTGTGGAAAGCACATTTTGGAGACACACTCGACGCAGTGGGTGAGTACAGCAATTTGTGTTTCACAGGCGTAGGTTCTTGTTTTCTTGTGTGCAGCTTCACCTTTTGGTGGTATAAAGTATTCCGATGAACCCTACACCCAAGACATTAAAAATATTATTCGCTTGAAAGGAATTTTAATGTTTTTAATCGCCAGTCTGTAACCCAGTAGTATGTGTGTCAAAAAACGTAATGCTTCTAAATACTAAAAGATCTATTGCGTCGTTAATTCTGCACACAGTAATAATGGTTTATTCCAGATATTTTTCCTATATGACATGACATAGAAATCAAAAAATGCTCATAAGTGTACAAAGTAATTTGTACACACTATATACCTCCTACATGTTTCGGCTACTCATGTAGCCGTCTTCAGTTAGGTGCATTACATAGGACAGATACATTGAGATATTACAGAAGTTTTTGTAGTAATGCACATATATAAAATGTAAAATTTTAAAAATAATACATGCCTTAAAATACACTTTAAAAACAAAATATAGACAAAAGATTTATGTTTCTTATGAGTAACATATAGTTTGTATGTAACAAATCACAATCCAAGCAAAGTATGAGTTAAAGTTACCGGTACTGCAGAACACATCTCACTGTTTCTATCCGTCGTCATGTACCTCCATGAAGATGGCTAAATGATTGGCCGAAACATGTAGGAGTTACACCGTGTGTACAATGTACTTTCATACGCTAACGTTTATTTGTTGGTTTTGTTATCATATCTAACTGCTGGTGCATGGTTATGGATCATTTACAGTTTACTTGTACGATTTGTATTCTAATGGGGCATAAATGTCGGATACTTATGTAGCAGGAAGAACTTTTCTTTTCAACACTGGGCGTAAGATGCTCGACTTTTGTTCAAGAGATCTTAGTTTCCTATTAAAGAGGGGTAATGGTTAACTTGGCTGAGGTTTCTATTGTAATATTCTCGGTCCCACAGGCCAGTGTTGGAATAATATCTCAATTACACTACAACCGTGCCATCCGGCTCGTTTCCAATTTATCATTCACCAGATACTCTTCCATTTAGCTCTGTATAACGTAGAATGAGTTACTCACAGTGTTGTAAAATAAACCATAAAATCTAAGTTACAATTTGTGTGTTACAGACGTATAAGTTTTCTAATACACGTACCGGGAATGATGCAAAGTTCAGTTCATCCAACCAACCTTACTTGCAATGAAATGTGAACACGATATATACACAATCTCCTAGGCGTTTCGGAACTTCTCGAGTGCCATCATCAGGGAGTATCTATATCGGCCCTTCCAATTCGTCCATAATGTGAGACACAGTCACTCAGTAGCACATGTATAAAAATTTGATTAAAAACGCAAGAAATAACACGTCATAGAATGTTAAAATTTTGAAACAACAACTTGAACATTTTCCTTCGAGCTGCAGTATTGTGTTCATATTTCAGTGCATGTAAGGTAAATTTGATAAATTGAATACAAGTTTTCTGTTCGACTTACTAGTACTCGCTGCGCTGTACAGGAGTGCTGATAAGTCGTTAGCCCGACAAGGAAGGAAACAAGCTAATGTTTCTCTCAGAATGGCGTGCATTTCCTTCTACGCCTTGCCTTGTAGGAAAAAAAAACTTGATGGCAGCTTGCGACTCGATGTTGCTGAAATCGCGCGCGTCCCTGACATACTTCCGAGCTTTCCTTCCTGGTCGGGCTAAGGACTTATTAGCACCCGGTAGTTGTGTTTATTTATGCTGTTTTTTGAATCGCTTCTTTATTTTCATTTTGAACGTTTTCTATATTATGCTTACGAAGTCAGCAGAACTTTTGTAATGATCATATAATAATGATGCCTTTCACATTAAGGTATACTGCGCAGTATTACTAACCTAACCTAACCTAACCTGTCGATATAGCGAATTGCCCCACTATGCTGAACTTTGAAGACCATAGATAATCTTTTCTTTTACATTGCACAATTGTTCTGATTTAATACAGTTGTGATGTGAGGAGACTGTATGCACTGGGAAATGGGGCATGAATAACTGTCACACCCCTCGTGGTGCCAATAATCCTTTGTCAAAACAATGACAAGAATGATATACCAATTTCCGACTGTAGAGTTATGTATGAAGATAAGCATATAGACCCCGAGACCCCGTTATTTATTCACATATTTCGCGAACTTACAGTATCGGCTAGAGATGACTAAAAGAACTGCTCTAGAAAAAGTGAAATTTTAAATATTTTCTGGATATAATGGAGCAACCAGTTAATGAAAACATGTTATTGCTGTGACAGTTAGTATCCGGTAGTATCCTGCGTGTATCCCCTTGGTATACAAGTAAAATGTTATACCGTGTCACAACCTAAAAGTTGACAGTTTGAAAGTTCTAGGCCTGTTTGTGCAGGACCAAGGACGACGTCCAACAGAAAAAGAAGTAAGTTGCGAAATTTACTGTAGTATGTGCAGAAAGTTTTGTACATCTTCAGTCGCTTGTGGTGTTTGTGCAAAAAGCGCAATGTAAGATAGTTTTTCCTTCAGTGCCTTGAAAAATCTTGACGCAACACAAACAATTCGTATTTGATCCCATGACCGTGTTTCTATGCCATTAACATTGACGCCGTCTTATTGTGGCGTGTTGTGTGACCCTTGACAGTTAAGCTACTAAACAGCTCTCTCTCCAGAAAGAGACGTTTAATTTCAAGCTTTCTTATAACTTAAAACGTAATAATTCTTTAAAAAATACATTTAAGTTTTGTACATTCCGATACTAAGTGGAAATAATATCTGTTCATTTCATTTATGAACATTTTAATTTTGGTGCAACTAAATCTGCTGCCAGTTAGTACTCTCCCACCACAATCATTGCTTTGAAAGGTGTCCATGGTTCGGTGTAATTACTGTTCCAACAATTTCCATTTTAACTGTACTTCACCCTGACATTATTTTGTTGATAATTGTCGCTTTCATCAGTTTAACACACTGATATTCTATCGACACAATTCAAAATGTGTTAATAATGAGCAACAAATGGAAACAAGTTCTTAATGAAAGGTGAAAATTGTATACCTTTTCATGGAAGAATACGCCTTCCTAGGCTATTTATCGTTTTGTATAATTTAAAGTCCTCTAATTATCCGCTGTTATGTTCCAATATTAAATGAAAATTTGTTATTTTTTGGAACATTGAGGTAATGCATTGAAGACCGGTTATCTGTACTGTGGTGTACCTTATGTTTGCTCAGTTCTTCTAGTCAAAATCCGGAGTAACATTACTTCAAATAAAACCACGACCACTCCCTCCCACAGCCTTTCCGACTTATTATCCACTAATTTTTCTGTTTTATATCGTCCGCAAGTGACAGAGCTGGTGCTAAGGACGTAATATTAGTGAATCAACACATCACTGAAAAGAAGGAAAGTTTTGTGTTTTAGTTGTGAATGAGGGACATTACAGCAGGATTTTGTGAATACTTCTCAGTATCTCCTGTGATGTTCGTCGTTTCACCTGCACTCAGCACTCGTCTATCACTACACCTGAGATGTGTGTCGGACCCTACAAATGACCCGTTATTACAAAATCGATTCCCTGTTGAAGCTTCGGCTGACCCCCAACTTGTCCGGACGCAAGTAGAGATACACTGAAGATTTCTCATTACGTCAGCATTGTGTTGCAAATTGTTTATTTTTAAAAGAAATTATCCGTATTTTCTGGAACTTTCACCTTCATTATCATAAGCACGTGTCCACAAGTCGTACTTTTACAGAGTCATATTAAATCCACACAATCTAAACATACCTTACAAACCATTTTAATATTATCTATCCATTTACGCCTTTGTTTTCTGAAGAATGATTTATCAACGTAGTGTTTCATGAGTTGGGTCTGCTGTAGTTCTTAATTGATTCGTTGCTCCGTAGTTAAACCACAGCCTGCTGTATAGAACCCTAAGATGAAAACAAAAGTTCTGCCCGTACTGTAACAACATTCGCCTGAAGAACTGTCTAGTGGAAATTCCCGAAAAGCCGCGAATTTTAAATATATCTCCGACAGTGTGTGCTGTTTCAGTGTTGATTTTCCCTTTATCCTTAGTAATATATGTGGGCTGGGTAGCTCAGTCAGTATAGCGAATGGCTACGGGCTGGAAGGTTCGGGATCGAATCCCAGTGGGGACGAGATTTTCCGCCCGTCCAGACCGGCCCTGGGGCCCACCCAGCCTCCTGTAAAATGGGTACCGGGTTTTTCCCGGGGGTAAAATGCGGCCGGGGCGTGCTA
>Ga0123355_10016126_pt1 | contig 11765 bp, 10 predicted proteins | sample TergutEmb28metaG_3_FD_89872 | JGI IMG/M metagenome (GOLD analysis project Ga0123355, IMG submission 89872) | Embiratermes neotenicus P1 segment gut microbial communities from Petit-Saut dam, French Guiana - Emb289 P1 | ecosystem: Host-associated > Arthropoda: Insects > Digestive system > Gut ...
ACATATACATTATCATTTTGTACATAAACATCGCGGGGAAAATGAAATTGAGCTAAGTTTGCATAACCATTTAAATAACCGGGTTCGCCTGTGCCTGCAAGGGTTATTACTTCACCGGAAGGTTTAACTGCCCTAATACGATGGTTAGCACTGTCTGCCACTATTAGCATATCATCTAAAAGAAAAAGCCCTTGAGGCAGATTAAACAAAGAGTCATAGCCGTCTAAAAAACCTCCTACAGGAGCTTCTTCGCCTTGTTGACGGTAATCTATCCGGGTACCTGCTAAAGTCCGTACCATTCCATTTTCAATAACACGTATTGCATGATTGCCTGTATCTGCTACATAAATTGTTTGTCCATCAGGAGAAACAGCAATTCCCATAGGGCTGTTAAATCTTGCACGATGGGCTGATCCATTAGCATAACCGGCACGTCCGCTACTACCGGCTACTGTAGTAACCATTCCGTTTATACCAATACGACGGATTGTATGGTTAAGGGTATCTGTCACAAAAATATTTCCATGGTCATCCATAGCAATAGCTGATGGCCAAGTGAATCGTGCAGATGCAAGACTTCCGTTAGCACGGCCTGCCCTGCCTCCTGCAAAAGTATAAACATTATTGCCATCAATAATGCGTATGGCATGGTTTGCACTATCTACAATAAATATACGACCTTCTTGATCTATAAGCCCCCCTACAGGGCGGTTAAATAATGCTCTGTCTAAGCGTCCGTCTCGATAAAATCCTAACGGAAAACCACTTTCGTCCCGTGTTGATATATTGCCGGATAGTGAAGCTACCAATGTATATTCGTCATATTGATTGATGGTACGGATCAAATTATTGTAAGTGTCAGCTATGTATAGTGTGCCGTCTAAACCTCCCAAAATTCCATGAGGCAAATTAAATTGTGCTGCTGTACTACACCCATTTATAGCACCATGACTGCCTGCTCCTGCAAGGGTAGATACAATACAACAGCTATTATTTGTTTCGGCTATTGCAGGTGTAGGTTTTAAAAATATTAGTAGAGCAAATAAAATTGCTAAAAGATATAGTTTTCTGCTCATCGTGACCTCCTTGAAAAATGTCAATTTTAATAAAATTTTATCAAAATTATTTTGTCCTGTAAACTAATCTTTATTTCAAACCTGTTACTGAAAATATTTCCATAGGCTTACTTTTTCCTTTAAGCGAAATTTCACCTATAGATTCAACATGCACTCTGCCTTTAACGACATCATAAACATCTTGGCTAATGAGTATTTGAGAACGCGCTGCATTTGATTCTAATCTGGCGGCTGTATTAACTACGTCGCCAATAGCAGTATAATCTTTACGGAAAGATGGCCCAAGGTTGCCAACAATAGCTTCACCACAATGAACCCCTACACCAAATTCCAGGTCTACGCCAATCTTTTCTTTTATAGCAGCACTAACAGCCTGTGCGCCACATACCATATCCCATGCAGATTTAACAGCTTTATAAACATAATCATCTAAGGGAACAAACCCATTAAATAGAGCCATGGTGGCATCACCAATAAATTTATCTACGCTACCCCCATTGTTGAATATTGCGGTTGTTGTAAGCTCTAAATACCCGTTTAGAGTCTCTACCACCAATTCAGGTGTATCGCTCAAAGCTTCTGTCATGGGGGTAAAACCTCTGACATCCACAAACAATACAGCTATAGGCAATTTACGCCCTACTGCATCGCTGTCTGCATCTTTGGTTGCTATAAGCTTATCTACTAATTTTGGGTCAACATATTTTTGAAATACATTACGCACTCGAATTCTCTCAATAACGCCCAATGCATAACCATACACAAGCTGGTATAAAAAAACAATAAACACAGCTAAAAAAGGAGATAGCAGAGGCATAATATATCCACCAAATTGATACATTAAATAAGCACAAACAAAATATCCTAATCCGGCAATTACAAATATCATCCATGCATATCTGATACTAAATTTCTCGCCAAAAAACATGCTTCCTATCAACAAAGCAACAACAATAAGATGATTAACCCAACCGGCAGTATACTGTCTAAAATTACCTTCTAAAATCATTTGTACTACATTGGCATGAATCTCTACTCCATACATGGGTACTTCATGAGTTATAGGCACAGCATAACTATCCATCATACCCAAGGCATAAGGGCCAATCATTACCACCATATCTGCAAGCCATGTTGGGTCAAACCAATCCTCAAAAATATCTGCAACTGAGAATTCAAAAAAATCCCCGGGCAAACCTGTATAACTGATATAAGTATAAAAATAGCCATCCGAAGGCATATTTACAAGGTCATACGGCTCAAGCCCCGTATATTTCATAGCTATAGTCAAAGGGAAGGAGTAAAGCATTTCTCCATCAAAAGGTATGCGCAGAGGGGCATTACGTATTACCCCATCGCGGGCTAAAAAACCATTTACAAAGCCGTGGGTTCCATAAGGGCGTAAATCGGGAAAGGACATTAGATGACCGCTAAAAGTCATATCTAAGGTATGATAATGGCGCGGAACGCCGGACTCTATCAAAGAAGCCAATATCACATTATCTCCTTTGATGACAGCGTCCACTAACGCTACATCTGCCTCAGAATCCCGACCCGGTTCCAAAAACAGTACGTCGATAGCAATTACGGCCGGCTTGGCATCCTCATAACGATTTAAAATATTAAGAGCCTCAGCCATTACATTCCTATCCCATGGAAATTGACCAAATTTAGCTAAGGCTCTTTCGTCTATGCCAATTACTGTAATGGTGTTAATGTCTACCAATCCGGGATGCTGATACAAAGCATCTTGCAAACGATACTCCAAAAGCCAAAAAGGGTTCAAAAAAAACAAGGCAAGCAGCAACATGGTTACAACTGCGCTAACCCATCTTTTTATCTCTCTAAAGTTTATATTTTTCAAACTATATTCATCTCCAGTCCGTCACGAGAAAATATAAATCTATCCCCATGAGGCTTAAACTGTTCTTCCAATGTAGTTAGTTCCGCATCTGTATATTCAAAACTAAAGTGAGAAAACAGCATTTGTTTACATCCGGAGATTTCTGCCAATCTATAGCCATCTTCTATTGTAGAATGGCCCCATTCCTTTTTTTTCTTATAATCTGAAGGAGTATAGGCCGCATCAAACACAACCATATCTACCCCACGGCAATAGTTTACCAAATCAGAGTAAAATTCCTCATCCATTGCAGAAGTTTCATTATCAAGAAGATGCACTAAAGTATTATGTCCGTCATCAATATGAAAAGATAAAGTATTATCAGGATGGGTGGCAGTAAAAGGCATAATTTTAAACGGCCCGACAGTAAAAGGAACTTTATCTGATATAGGTATACATTCTGCATTGGCTATATCTTTCATGTTGACAGGCCAATAAGGAGGCTCAAAAGGTCCGAAAATTTGATCCTTCAAAGAAGAATGGTCATTTCTTAAACAAGTATATATCTGTACCCCCGGAGAATCTCTATTCCAACAAGGGCCAAAAATAGGAAGCCCCACTATATGATCCATGTGAAGATGGCTTACCAAAATATCAATCGGCTTGTTAAGTTTACACATATAATCAGAAGATTTTGCCTTCAAATCCGCTTCAAATTGAACAAGTCCGGAGCCTGCGTCTAAAACAAGACTATGGCCAAATGACTCAATTACTATGCAAGAGGTATTACCTCCAAATAACGAAACAGGACGACTGGTAGACACGGAGCCACGGCAACCATATACTTTTAACTTCACCTTTCTATTCCCTCCCAGAGCTTACTTTTAATAAATAACTCAACTAACTCTTTATGAAGCTTGCCTTCTTGCACCATCTTTTGCAAAACATCCAAAGCTCTGTCTATGGGCATATGTTTGCGATAAGGTCTGTCTGCTGCTGTAAGTGCATCAAAAATATCTGTAATTGTAATAATGCAAGTTTCTATAGATATGTCGTTCCCTTTAAGGCCATTAGGATAGCCGGATCCATCTAAAAATTCGTGGTGATCCTTGGCCCATTTTGCAACATCTTTGTAGTATTTCCAAGAAATGATTTTATCAAGTAACCTTCCGGTAGCGGATACATGATCCTGTATAATTTCCCGCTCTTTATTTGAAAGGGTGCCCTGCCGGATAGTAATGGACGTAATGTCGTAATCATTTAAGATTGGAACTTCATTTCCGTTATAATCCCTGTAAGTAATATTTGCCATTTTATAAGCCAACATCACTTGTTCTTCAGAAAGTGGGGAATGTGAACTATTGATGGTTTCTATCAGGTTAAAATAAGTATTAAGCTCAAGTAGCTTAGCGTCCCACTCTTCCTTGGTGAGACGATTAGATAAGTAGTCGATTTCTAATTGATGTTTTTTTATTTCAAATCGATCACGGATGTACTCAAACTGCCAGCTAAACAAGCGATTAGCCTTATCCATTATATGCATAGGTGTTACAATTTTACCAATGTCATGAAGTAAAGCGGCCATAACCAGCCTATCTTTGTGCCTTTTTGTAAAGTGATAAGGATGTCCTACAGGAAAGGTATTGCTTAAATATTCAGCAAAGGCAGAACAATAGATAGAAACTTTTTGCGTATGATTTTTAGTAAATGGAGAACGTTCATCTATTGCTTGCGTCATTACTTCAACAAATGAATGGAAAATTTGGTGGATTTCCTGTATATGGGTTAGGTTGCCCAAAGTATTAGCTGCTATTTTTGACAAAGCCATTACTACAGGGGGCGTGGAGATATCACCATAAGGCATAGGTTCGCCGGTTATTGGGTTTGTAGCATTAAGAAGTTGGATAACCCCTAATACTTCTTCAGTTTCTTCTTCTAAAGAAACCAAGGGTAAAACAAGCATAGAGCGAGTTTTATAACCTGTTAGCTTATCGTAGTGCTTTGGCCCGGAAAAATTAAAACGAGTGCTTGTATAAACATCTTCCTCTAAAACAACCTCGTTGTAAATTGCACAGTAGGCACTTACATTAGTAATGTTCTCTTTATCTAAAGTAATGGGTGGTAAGTAATCCTTATCATCCATTGCATCAAATACTTTAAAGATGTTAAGAGTATTATTTTTTAAAATACGAAAATGCAATTTATTCCCTTCCAGCATATACAATGTAGCGGCATCAGAACAAGTTAGTTCCATTATATTAGTCAAAAGAACATTTAAAAGGTTAACATAGTCTGACTCACTATTAAATGCTAAAACTACTTTGAGTAGCTGATCAGAATTATATTCAAAATCATGGAGTTGATTAGCTATTTTTGACATCTATTATTTTCTCCCACGTACTTATAGCAATTTAGTTTTAAATTTGTAAATTAAATTGCTTATTAATGAGACTGCAACATATATCATACATCATTTTAGCCTGAATCGGAATAGCAAAGAAGAAAATCGTAACAATTTATTTAAGGAAAATCAACAGTCCATGCTGTAAATGTTATTTTTGTACCATTCTTATATAGGCAACCGGTCTCATTTTGTTACCGGTTGGATGCAATCGCTACATCAAGAAATTGGGATGTTTCCAAGAAAAGACACGCTTATATACAAGCGTGCCTTCTTAGAATCTGCGGTCAATAATTATGGCTTACCCATGTCCACGAGATATATTTAGACTAAGGCCGGCATCAAATTCCCTTTTTTGAGGAGGGGCAAAAATATCCATAGGGAAATCCATTTCCTCAAAATAAGCACATGGGCTTATTGGAGTTGGCGTACCGGATTCACATTCATCCGGTATATCAAAACCTCTGGATTCTACAGATAAATTAACCAAGCGGAAAAGTTTTACAATAACAAACAAGCCAATAGTGCATCGTACTTCTATAGCCTGAGTCTCCATATCCGGATGGTGGTCATGATGGCGTGGATAGTGTAATTGAGCATGAAGAGATACAGCCTTTGACTCAACCAGCACAAAAGGTTCTGCTTCAAAAGTAGCACTATCTCCAAAGGCTCTTAATAAGTCTGTACCAATAACCAGGTCACTACCAACAGAACCAAATAGAGTCACTTTCATATTGTGGATATTATTAGCCTTGATACTGGATATCACACAAGCATCCGCTTCGCGAAAAGTTATGCGGTACTCGAATACAAATTTAATATCTATATCCCAGTAGCCATTTTTAAATGGGCTTGGCTGTTTATCTACAATGATAATTCTCTTAATCCTTAGACGATCTACTGAAGCAGATGCAGCGTTGTAAGGAGGTTTGATAATATCTCCCTCTTTGTGTTGTTCATCACCTACACAAAGCTGTTCAGCAGCACGGGCAGGCCCTATTTCTGAATGAGTTAAGCAATTTTGCCTGCGGCAGCTATCATACACCTTAAACGCTATTATACGTTCTTCTCTTAATCTCCTATGATCCGGAGATTCTCCACATCTCAAGGTTTCGGTGTCTTGCAATTCAAATGCTCCCAATTCCTAAACCTCCAATTATAACACCTTATTGATATTTCCAGTATATGTACAACTCGTTATAGTGTTACAAGTTGTATTCGCATCCTTTAAATGGCGAAAAATCACCTGTAACCTTGGTAAAAAAGTATTAAGCAAGCTCTTATGTAATATTAAGATGCTATAACGTATAATCCTAAGTAAGAGGTACATACTCATAGTAATAAGTAAAAATAATGAAGTAGAAGCAGAATTGCGGAACAGTATAGCACCTCCACTTCGCACTAACGTGCTTCGTGTCGGTGAAGGGGGCGCAATTTCCGCTTGCATCAACACGTAAACGTGTTAATGTCAATCGGAATTGCTATATAAATTGCTATTTGATATGATATTTAGAAGTATTGACAACTCAGCAGTAAAATTTTAGAATTTGATGTATAATGATTCCGGTAATCAAATTCATTAAAAATCTAGTAGAAATTTATAAATTTCTTAAATTTCTAAGAAAAGGAGAGGAATTATGTTTAAAAGCTTTAAAAGTAAGTTGACAGCAATGATTTGCGTCTTTTTGGTGGTGGCTGCTTATCCGGTTTCTATGGCTACACTTAGTGGAGCTAACGCTTCTTTTACATCGTTTAGCGTGGATAGAACTGTTGTAAATGCAGGGCAGTCTGTAACATTTAATGCAACAACATTTGGCGCAAGCTTTGTTTTTGCTTCTGTAGGTGGTCAATTGATTCCGGGGACTATGCAAGGAATTGACAGTGCAACAGGTCTAACAACGTGGTTGCTTACAATTAACCCTGCTCAATCTCAAACAGTGATTGTTTATGCAAACTCTGCAAATGTTGTAGCAGGAGCTTCAATTGTTTCTATTCCAATCACAGTAAATGGTACTGAGGGATTTGTTTCGTCCACAGGTCAAGGGGTTCATCACATATACAGTATTACAGAAACAGAGGCATCTCAGCCTAATACTGTTACCCTTACGATAGTTACTAATGCTGCACCACAATTTGTTTGGGCACATATTGGCGGAGGACGATATGTTCAAGCTAATCGTATATCCCAAACAGCTAGCCAAGCTACATGGGAAATGAGCTACAGGCCGCCTCAATATGTAGCTCATACCATTGAGGTAAGTGCTAACCATGCTTACATTATAGATGAAACCATTGTTAGCCAAAGCTTTTCAGTTGCACTTGCTGCACCTTTTGTACCGCTTGTAAGTGATGCTTCTATTAGTAGGGTTACTATAAGCCCATCCACTGTTGATTATAGAGGACGTGCTACTATTACTGTACGTACTAATCACGAAGCAGAACATGTATGGGCAGAAGTTGATGGCAGACGTGTTAACGCAACAAGAGGAAGCACAACTGCAACATTACGCAATTGGACTATAGAGGTACGCCCGGACGAGACACAAACCATTACGGTATATGCTAATACAACCAACGATACCCAAGGTGCAGATACAGAGACTGTGCGCGTTACAGTAAGAGAAGAACAGCCGCGGATTACTAATTTAAGCTTGACTCGCAACAGTATAAGACCCGGTGAATGGACAACTATTAATATAACCACCAATAATGAAGTAGAACATGTATGGGCAAATGTTGATGGAACACGAAGAAATGCATCAAGAGAATCTTCCACATCTAATACACGGACATGGAGAATAGATATACAGCCAAACAACTCTCAGCAGATAACTGTATACGCTAATAGAACAAATAACAATAGTGGTGCTGATTCAGATAGAATAAGCGTTAATGTTAATAACTGGTAAAAACACACAAAAGAAGCGAGCCTTTTTTAGACTCGCTTCTTTCTTTTTTTGAGCTATGAGATGCTGCTTATTTTTTCACTTGCTCACAAACTTGCTCACAAGATTGATTAGCCACAGTGCAAGATGTTTTACAAGCAGACTGGCAAGAGGTCTGACATTCGCCACAACCTGTTTTTACATCATCTCTATGGATGTTTCCTGCAAAAATTGTTTTAATATGACTCATAAATATCGCTCCTTAATTTTTCTATTTTTTTATAATTGCCTTGAAAGGGCATTTATCAAAACACGCACCACATTTAATGCAGTGTTCTTGATCAATATGATGTATTTCTTTGCGCTCACCGCTAATGCAGCTTGTTGGGCATACCTTTTTGCATAATGTGCATCCGGTGCATTTACCGTCTAAAATAATGAAAGTAAGTAAGTTTGTACAGGTGCCGGATGGACATTTTTTGTCTCTAACATGAGCAATGTACTCGTCCATGTAATGATTTAATGTGGACAACACCGGGTTAGGAGATGATTGACCCAACCCACATAAAGAAGTATCGCAAATTGTACGTCCTAAACGCTGCAATTCTTCTAAGTCACCTTCCGTTCCATTGCCTTCTGTAATACGGGTAAGAATCTCTAAAAGACGCATGTTGCCAATACGGCAGGGGGTACACTTGCCGCAACTCTCCTCAGCAGTAAATTCCAAGAAAAATTTAGAAACTGCAACCATACAATCGCTTTCATCCATTACAATCATGCCGCCGGATCCCATAATAGAACCAAGCTCTCTAAGAGATTTAAAGTCAACAGGAATGTCAAGATGTGCCGCCGGAATACATCCGCCGGAAGGCCCGCCGGTCTGTATAGCTTTAAATTCCTTGTTATCGGAAACGCCACCGCCAATCTTATTTACTACATCTCGCAAAGAAGTGCCCATTGGAATTTCAATAAGCCCTACATTGTTAACCTTACCGGCTAAAGCAAATACTTTTGTACCGGGGCTATCTTCATTCCCAAAACTTCTAAACCAATCAGCACCCTTTAAAATGATTTGCGTTATGTTTGCAAAGGTTTCTACATTATTGATGTTAGTGGGCACATTCCACAAACCTTTTTGCGCAGGAAATGGAGGCTTAATACGAGGCTCGCCGCGCCTACCTTGCACAGAGTTCATTAAAGATGTTTCCTCACCACATACAAAAGCACCCGCCCCTAAGTACAGTCGAATGCGAAAAGAGAAGCTACTCCCCATTATGTTATCGCCTAATAGTCCCAATTCTTCAGCTTTAGCAATGGCTTCCTGCAAACGCTCTACCGCCCCGGGATATTCTGCACGGATGTAAATGATACCTTCATTTGAGCCAATTGCATAACCGCATATAGCCATAGCCTCCAGCACACTATGAGGATCACCTTCCAAAATGGATCTGTCCATAAAGGCCCCGGGATCACCTTCATCTGCATTGCATATTACATATTTTTTATTTCCTTGGGATTTGCCGGTGAATTCCCATTTTGTACCTGTTGGAAATCCTGCACCACCACGTCCACGTAAACCGCTGGATTTGATGATATCAATAACATTTTCCGGTGTCAATTCAAATATGGACTTACCCAGTGCTTCATAGCCATCACGAGCAATGTATTCCATGATGTTGCTTGGATCAATTATGCCACAATTGCGCATAGCAATACGCACCTGCCGTACCTGATCACTCATGGTATATACACCTCCCGGTCTTGGCCAATAATGGCATCTTCTATAATTTCACCTTTTTTTAAATGCTTAATTACAATTTCTTGAGCACGAGCTGCATCTACATATCCATAACGAGTTCCGGAGCCTAAAGGCATATCACCGCGTCGCACTTCTACCACAGGTTCTGCATAGCAGTTGCCAAAGCAACCGGTAGACAAAACCTTTACATTATCAAGCCCTTGTTCTTCTATGCTGTCATTAATAACAGACATAACTTGATCAGCACCCGCGGCTGTTCCGCAAGTGGCTCTGCCAATCAATACTACCCATTCGTCACTTTTGCCGACTATATCTGACAGGGCTTTTTGCCGCAGTACTTTAAGTTCATCCCAAGATTTTATTTTATCTGCCACAGCGTTCCTCCTCAGTATCTTTGATAATACCTTTAATGTCTGCTGTGCCAACACGACCATAAACCTTGTCATTAACCATAACTACAGGTGCAAGGCCGCAGGCTCCCACACATCGTACTGAATCTAAAGTAAAAAGATCGTCTGAGGTTGTCTGCTTAACATCTATGTCGAGTTCTTTAGCAAATTCTTTCAGCACTTTTTCAGCATTACGCACATAACATGCTGTTCCCATGCAAACATTGATTCTATACCGGCCTCTCTTTTCCAAAGAAAAGAGTGAATAAAATGTGGCTACTCCATATACTTTAGCATTTGAAATTTGCAGTTTTTGTGCAATATAATGCTGTACTTCCTTGGAAAGATATCCGTAGGCTTCTTGCGCTTTATGCAAAGTTGGAATAAGGGCACCGTTTTTATCCTCAATCCCATCCAAAAACTCATCTATTTCAGGAAAAACTCCATCAGAAAAAGAATCATTAGCCATGTCGTAATCCTCCTTTCTTTTGAACAAAATTCACATAATTTGTAACAAAAAACATTGCAAATTATGTTCATAACATGAAAAATGCTATGCATTTTCAACTGCTTTAGCAGTTGGTTCACCTTCGTCTAACTCATGTAATTTTACCACCATTATTTCATGTAAATCAATGCTGTTGTTTTTGTTTATCTTATTACATTTTACGGGTATATTCGTAAAATGACCCGTCTGTTAAGCCTATAGTTAAACTGCTTCCGGAAACAGATAGCATCAAGCTGTTAATTTTTAGCAACTCATGTGGCTCCATTAATATAGCATTTTCTATGCCAATATTATAATGTCCTGTTAAAATTTCATGGTCTGTTACTTCATTGGTTTCAAAAGTACTGTCATCATTAAATTTATAATAAAAAATTTTTCCATTAAGTTCCCTTTGCCATGTACCTATCAACTGTGATCCAATTGTTGGAATAGATGAATCGCTTTTTGCTGTTTTAAATAAAGATGCAAATGCAATAGCAAAGCTTTCAGCAGAAATAGTAGGGGGAGCCTTATTGGCTTTCACTTCTTGGTTGTATGTTTTAACGCATTCCTCCAAAAAGTCTTTATATTTTATACTTTTCATTTCAATTACTTTTTGCTGAAGCTTGTTAATGAATTCTTTTTTCCGGGATGTTTTTAAGCTGTTAAAGTACATCCTAAGCTCATTGATATCTGACTTTCCGCCGCCTTCGCCACTTAATTTATTCGCTATTATAATCACCTCACAGTTATAATGATTAGAGCAATTAACCTCTGTATCAAATCACAGGAATCATTCTCGGTAAATAATATCATGATTGCTTCCGTAAAAATAGAGGAAAAAGAAGAATACAGTAAAGGCTATTGATTAATATAGCCATTTAAGTTATAAATATGGCACTGTTATCTATGAATACAGCTTCTA
>Ga0123355_10016127_pt1 | contig 11765 bp, 10 predicted proteins | sample TergutEmb28metaG_3_FD_89872 | JGI IMG/M metagenome (GOLD analysis project Ga0123355, IMG submission 89872) | Embiratermes neotenicus P1 segment gut microbial communities from Petit-Saut dam, French Guiana - Emb289 P1 | ecosystem: Host-associated > Arthropoda: Insects > Digestive system > Gut ...
AGCGTGACTGACAGCGCATTGACCACACCGGCAATCGCCTTTGCAGCAACCGAGTGCCCCATGCTCATGCCGGGGCCAAAATTCGTGTAGGTAATCCCGCGCGGCACCATCGCTTGCATCAACGCACGCAGCACGCTATCACTGCCGGGGTCCCAGCCTGCGGCAACGATGGCGCGGGTGCCGTTGGCTTTCGCCACGCTGTCCAGTCGGCAGCGCACATCCCAAATGCTTTCGTGAATATCGTAGCTGTCCACGGTGTTGATGCCCATGGCCAGCAGCGTTTCGGCCACCGCTGGGCTAACGCGTGTGGGCAGGCACAACAGCGCGCAGTCGATTTTCCCGTGCGTGTGAATCTGCTCAATCTCGGTGACCCAAATGTCTGCCACATGGGCGGGCGGCTGCACAGCGGCGCTTTCCACTACGCAGCAAGCCGTCATATCATCCGCGGCCTGCACAGCGTCATATGCCGCGCGGCCCACGTTGCCAAATCCTACAATTGCAATGTTCATCCTGTTTAGTTCCTTTCGTGTGCATAAAAAGCATATCTTACATTTAGCCTCTGCGCTGCTTCGTGGCACCCCCGCCTGCTTCGCAGGCTTCCCCCTCTAAAGAGGGGGATAACCAACCATCTACACGACGTTTACTTGGTCAAATGCAAAAGTTAGCCCAGCGAAGAGCCTTGGTAATCCCCCTCTTTAGAGGGGGAAAGCGCCATCGGCGCAGGGGGTGTGCGGGGCGTGCCGCAGTCTTGCCTGTTACTCCATCCCGCTATAAACCAACTGCCCATCCACCACCATCACCGTGCCCATGCAAGCATTGGTGTAGTTGTAGGTCGAAATGAGCAAGTCCACGCCATTGCGTTGCAGCTGTGTAGCCGTGCGTGATGGAATTTCCTCGTGCGATACCACCAGCACATGCGCCGCGCCTGCCGCACGAATCTGCCGCCGCACGCTGCTGTTGCTGATATCGTCCGCGTCAAGCAGCAGCACGAGCACATCGCCCACTTGCACAGCGCCTTGCGTCAACAGTGGTGTGCGCCGCAACAACGGCTGCCCCGCGGCATAGAACCACTGCCATTGGTCGGTGTTTTGTGGATTGTGCACGGGCAGTGTCGTCATCACAGCTAAATCTGCGGGCGGCGCAGCACGTGCTAAGCCACCCCAATGCCGTTGATATTGCTGGCGCGTCATGGCCTGCTGGTTGGCAAAAATGAGCACGGTTGTGTCATCGCTCGGCATGGTGATGCTGCCGCGCGGGCTCCACCAGCCGCGCCGCGCACAGCCCACTTGGTAGCTGTAGGTCTCCCCTGCCGCCAAGCCGCTGATTTCCACGCGGTGGCTGTTCACACGCCGCCCTTCTAGGTCGCGCATCGCCATCATGCCAAAGTCAATGCCCGGCAAGTCATGCGGCACCAGCTCTCTCGCGCGGTTGATTTCCAGTGTGTTGGTGATGTTCTCGCCCGCTGCGTTGAACACACGCACATCCGTGCCGGTGACGCTGTAGCGGGTCGTCCACGCGATGGCGCGGTCAAAATCCTCATCTGCTGCGGGCAGCTGCTGATGCAAGTTCGCGGGCAGCCGCAGGTTACCAATAGTCGCCGGCACGGCACGTGGGCCGGTGATGCGCAGCGTAGCGTTGAGGTCGGGAGTATCGGGGTTGTTGCCCATCACAAAGCCGCGTATCACATCCGCCAAAGTGTAGCTAATCAGCTCGGCCAGCTCGTCGGTCAACAGCTCGTCAATCAAGCTGTCGGCCAGTTCATTTAGGTCAGTGTAGGGCAGCACATCCAAGCGATTGAGCAGCCCAAAGGCCAAGCCGATGACCGCCAGCAGGCTGGGCTCGCCGTCGGTGAGGTTGCGCAGCAGCACATCCGAGGCAAAGCCGAACATCGTGCGCATCGTGCGCGTATTAAACGTCGATGCCACGTTCAACTGCAAGGTAGACAAAAACTCATCCTGCAACAGCTCTTGCAGCAAAATTTGCAGCAACAACTCAATGATATCATTGGTCACGCGCCCCTGCTCCACATTGCGGATGGCGTCCATCACAAAGCGGTTTTGCGCCACGCCCGGCGTTCGGGTGTAGTAGTATATCACCACTTCGCCCGCCAAATCGCCAAAGGTGCCGGGGCGATTGGGGTTGCCAATGCCATAAGGCCGATTGAAGCGCGTGGAAGGATGCTGCGACACTTGCAGCGCAAACAGCCGTGTAATCATCTCGGTAAGCATGTCGGTCAACCGCTGCGGGTCGCCGAAATAGTGGTAGTCAATCTGGTCGGCTAGGTCGAAAATCAAGCTCACTGCGTTGCGCCCAAGCCCAAGAGGCAATGCGCTGCGCAGTGTGGCCTGCAAACCCATGCCCTCCAGCATCGCGCGCAGCCCGCCACCGCGGTAAATCTGCATCACTTGGTTGCTGAGGAAGCTCACTGCCATGGCGGCAATGCCGTCTTCTGCAAAAGTCAACCCCAGCGAGGTCACGCGAAACGGCGATGCATAATAGCCGCCGTCCACGCGAACGATGCGGCTGTGCTCATCAACATCATGTACAGTCGTACGTAAGGTGATATCTTGCTGCCCGCGCGCGGTCACTTGCACTTGCCGAAACGTGGCGGGGAAAGCCGCCATCGCGCCGGTGGAGATGCAGTAAATCACGTTGCCGCTGTCGCTAATCTCGCGACCAATGGCATTGAGATGCGTGTGCCCGCTGAAGAAAAAGTGCATGCCCGCGTCGGCGAGAGTTTCGGCCACGCGTTCGTTGTCGTCAATCACAAAGTCGCGGAAGATGCGGTTGTGCAGCGGCAAGTGTTTCACCAACGAGTGGTGCGCCAGCCCCAGCACGGTTTGCCCGCGCGCCACGGCTTGCTCGGTTTGTGCAACTGCCCAAGCCAGCAGGTCATCGCCCACCATGCCACCGGAGTGATAAGTGTCACCCGCCGGGTTTTGGTCGGCGGTGAACTTGTTGGTGTCCAAGGCAATCAAGCGAAATTCGCCGTTTTCACCCAAGTCAACGGCATACGACAAGCTGCCGCCGCCGTTGCCGCGCCGTGGGATAAAGTGCTCCGCGTTGGGCAGCTCAAAGCCTAGGTTGGCGTAAATCTCGCGGAACTGCTGGGGTGTGACGCAGGCAGTCAGCTGCCGCGTGCCGTCGGCAAACGTTACTCCACGGTCGGTGTTCACGTCGTGGTTGCCGGGCACCACCAGCACCTGTATACCCGTTTCGTCCACAAAGCGTTCCAGCCGTGCCGCAATGGCGCGATGGCTTTCCACCTCGCCCTCGCGGGTGATGTCGCCCGCCAAAAAAACATAGCGCGTGCCGCGCCGTTGTGCGTCCGCCGCGATGGCCGCCAGTGTGGCATCCAAGATGGCCTCCACCTGCTGGTGCATGCGCCCCGGGCTTTGATAGCTGCGGAAGGCCTCGTTGAAATCACCCGTCAGCTCGCGGGTGAAGTAGTGCGTGTCGGCAATCACCGCAAAGGCCAGCCGAGCAGTTTGCGGCGCGGGCGGCGGAATTGGTGCCATGCCCAGCAGCAGCACCGCGCACAACAAAACAGCGAGAATCTTCTTCATGCAAGCAACTCCTTTTGCGCCGCCGTGGCGGCTGCGTATAAATCATCGCGGCAAGTTTGCCGTAATTCATGCAAAGGCTTGGGCTGTGTTGTTGCAGGATAAATCGCCGCAAAACCTGCGGCCAGCAGCGCCGCTTCATCCTGCACGCAGCCGCAGATTGCCACGCAGGGCACGCCCGCAGCCTGCGCGCGCCGCAGCACCCCAACGGGTGCTTTGCCATGCAGCGTTTGTGCATCCATGCGGCCCTCACCGGTGATGACTAAGTCCGCGTGCACAAGCCGCTGCGCAAAATCCGAGCTGTCCAGCAGCAGGTCGATGCCGGGTTTCAGCTGGCCGCCCAAAAACGCCAGCACACCAAAGCCGGTACCGCCGGCAGCACCGCTGCCCGGTGTTTGCGCACCCGGCAGCAAGCTCGCCAAGTGCCGCAAGCCATCATCTAAGCGTGCAACCATCTCAGCATCCGCGCCTTTTTGCGGGGCGTAAACATGCGCCGCACCAAGCTCGCCACACAGCGGATTTTGCACATCGCAGGCTGCGACGCAGTTGACAGTTGACAGCGGACAGTTGACAGGTGGGATAATCTGCGCAATGTCGTGCAGCGTGCCGCCGGTGGGGCAAAAGCTTTCGCCATGTATATCGAGAAATTGCCAACCCAGCGCATGCGCCATGCCGCAGCCGCCATCGTTGGTTGCGCTGCCGCCCAAGCCGAGGATAATGCGCTGCGCACCGGCATCACATGCATGCAGAATCAGCTCACCCAGCCCGCGTGTGCCGGCCAGCTCGGGGTTTAGTCCATGCGGGCGCGCCAGTTCCAAGCCTGCGCACGAGGCCAGCTCCAGCACAGCCGTGCCGTTGCCAAGCAGCAAATATTGTGCCTGCACCGCATGCCCAAACGGCCCGCTGACCGTTGCGCTACGCAGCTCGCCGCCGCACACGCTTTGCCACGCAGCCACCATGCCCTCGCCGCCATCGGCTAAAGGAAAGCTGTGCACGGCATGCCTCGCAAACGCGCGCGCGATAATCGCACACACCTCGTCGGCACTTAGTGTGCCTTTGAAGCTATCAGGTGCGATGAGAACCGAATATTTCTGCATTCTGCATTCTCATTTCTGGTTTAATACTCCGCTGCTGCCGCGCGAATATAGCGCTTGAAGAATCGCACCCCATCCCCCAGCGTGTCAATCGCTAGGCATTCATCGGTCGCGTGGGTGCGCATGAGCAAATCTAGGGGCATGAAGAAGGGCGAAAAGCGGTAGCAATTATCGCAAATTGGCTCGTAAAACACGGTGTCGGTGCCACCCATCACAAGATAGGGTACAATCATCGCATCGGGCGCGGCGTGCAAAATCAGGTCGTGCAGCGCTTGGTAGCTGGGGCTATCGGTGCTCGAAAAGGGCGAGGCCTCAATCTTCCTCAACACTTTGATTTCAATGTTCTTGTTGCGCACAACGTTGCGAATGTGCTTGATGACATCGTCAGTTGTCGTGCCGGGCATCATGCGGAAATTCACCACAATGCTTGCACGCTGTGGCAGCACGTTGCTGGCCGGACTGCCCTGCGCCATGGTCACGGCTGTGCAGGTGCGAATCATGCATGCCGCCTGCGGAATGCGCTTCATCACGGCGAGGAACAGCGGCTTCATCAGCTTGTGGTTGACCATGAATACCCGCAGGTAAATCGGCATGCGCCGCCCCGCTTGGTCGATGATATTCACAATATGCGGCAACATTTTGCTCTTGAACTGGTTGCGCTCAAGGTCGCGCACCACTTCGGCCAGTTCACCAACAGCCGTGTGATTCGGTGGCGCAGAGGAGTGTCCGCCCTTGCTGGTCACCGCAATTTCAATGTCGGCAAAGCCTTTTTCGCTCACGCCAACGCCTGCCAGTGTGCTTTCGGGCAGCACGCCCGGCACCTTGGGAATGGGCAGCACAGCACCGCCTTCGTCTAGCGTGCTGGCCAGCTTGGTCACGCCGCGGGCAATCAATGTCTCACGGATTTTGCTTGCGCCGCTGTTGCCACCAGCCACGACCTCTTCGTCATCGCCCAAACAAATGTAGATATCACGCTCGGGCACATAGCCCTCGGCAAGCAGCGTTTCCGCCGCCTCAAAAATGCAAACCAGATGGTTTTTCATGTCCACCGAGCCCCTGCCCCAAATAAACTCGCCATCGTTGTGGCCACTGAATGGCGGGTGCGTCCAGTCCTGCTCTGTTCCGTCCTCAATGGGCACCACATCGATGTGCGACAGCAATGCAATGGGCGGCAAGTTGCTGTTCTTGCCCTTCCAGTGATACAACAAACTAGCCGGCGGCACGATTTCACGCATGCAATTTGCATGCACAAGCGGGTATTCTTTCTCCAAAAACGCATGAAAGCGCTCAAACTGCGCCCAGTCCACACGCTCCTGCTCGGGGTATGAAATCGTGGGGATTTGAATCGCAGCAGAAAGATTCGCCGCCGCGCGGGCTTCGTCAACCGTTTCGTCAGGGTAGACGGGAATCTCGCGATTTTTTGGCTTGAAGAAGATGGCACGAATCAGCGAGATGACGCAAAACAGCACCAGCAATGCCAGCGCGCTGAAGCCGATGATTTGACCAATTGACATGATAATATCTCCTATTATGTTTCGGGCTGAGCCCCTGTAAAATCACAAATCGACCAGCGCAGCGTGGATTGCTGCACCGCGCGCGCAAGCGGCCACAGATTATCCAACAGCCGCACTTCAACGCCCCGCGCAAATAACGCGCCGTAAATGTCATCAACGCGCGTCACGTTAATGGGCGTTTGTGCTTGCTCGCTCACATAGTAGCCCGCGATGTCGTCTTGCAGCACAAAGCCCGCCGGGTCAAACTCATAGATGTACAGCGTGCAGGCCAGCATCGCCTTGTGCCACGCGTGCTCAATGCACACAGCATGGCGGTTGTGCCCGCTGAAAAACCGTGCAATGTCCTGCGCGCTAACACTTTCATCAGCATGATAAGTGACGCGCGGGCACTCACGCGGAGTGAAGAAATTCGGCAAGCAATGCTCGTTAATTGCCCACACCAAACCGACCGTTGGGTCCAAGTCTTTGCGCGTGGGCAGGCGAGGTTCAAAGCGCGTGATGTTCGGCTCTTCGCTCACGTGAAACAATCTCATGTGTCTTTGTCCACCTGCTTCATCACCTTGAGGTTACCCGTCTTCGCCGCGCGTTTGTCCAGCTCGGCGGCAATGTCATCAGGCGTGATGCCCATCTGCGCCATCAGCACCGCGGCGTGAAACGCCAGGTCACACAGCTCAAGGATGAGCTCTGCTTTGTCGTTATTCTTGGCAGCAATGATGCACTCAGCGCATTCTTCACCAAGCTTTTTCAGCATCTTATCCGTGCCCTGCGCAAACAGATAGTTGGTGTAGCTGCCCTCCTGCGGGTCGTTGCGCCGCGCGAGGATGGTGCTATATAGGTTGTTGAATGCTTGCATTTCTCTTCTCCTTGCGGATTTTCAGTGCTGTCCTCAGTATGCCAATTGCGGAGGCTACCCCGAGTGCTGCGGGGAATGGGCCGAGATGCAGCAATACCCAGCCTGGCCCTGTGCTGTGGTGGGTATAATCATCCACAGGCGTTGGCACAACAACGGGCCAAATCAACCAACCCAACGCGGCTAGACTCACTGCAAACAGGCAGGCACAAATCACCAACACTGTGATATGACTAAACGGCTTAACTTTATTCATGCCGCAACCACCGCCGCAGCCAAATCCAAGGTGCCCACGTAAATACTGCGCCCACAAATCGCGCCATACAAGCCCGCATCGCGCAGCGCATGAATGTCATCAATGGTCGTCACGCCGCCGCTTGCCACAATGTCACAGTCCACGGCGTTTTGCAGCGCACACAGCTGGTCAAGATTCGGCCCTTGCAGCATGCCGTCTTTGCTAATATCCGTGAAAATGATGGTGCGCACACCGCGCGCCACCACTTGCTTGGCCAAATCAATGTAGTGAATATCATTGACATCCAGCCAGCCGCGCGTGGCCACCATGCCCTTTTTTGCATCAATGCCCACGGCGATTTTCTCGGCACCATGCTTGGCAATCGCTTGGCTGATGAGCTCGGGATTCTCCACCACCACGCTGCCCAAAATCACCCGCGCAACGCCGTTGCTCAGGTAAAAATCCACGTCATCCATCGTGCGAATGCCGCCGCCCAGCTGCACCTGCAAGCCGGAGTTGCGCGCAACATCCAAATAGATATCTTGGTTCACGCGCTTGCCCTCTAAGGAGCCGTCTAGGTCAACCATATGTATCCACGCACAGCCTGCGGCCTTGAAGCCCAGCGCAGTTTGCATGTAGCTTTCGGCCACCTGCTCAGCGGTGTCGAACTTGCCTTGAAACAGGCGCACACAGGTGCCGCCTTTGATGTCAATTGCGGGGAAGATTAGCATGGCTTTCTCCTTAATTTGTGATTGTTCCTCGCTACAATATTACATATTCTTGCGTTTTTTCTCTTCAATAGAAATTCTATCGTTTATGATTTTTCGTGCCCGAAAACCTAATTTCCCCTCGGTAGAATGATACCACGTGACGCCATTTGTCGTTGTTATTTCTAAATTAATGTATTGCGTGTTCTCCTTTTTATCCAATCCTGTTGTAATTAAATAAAAACGAATATTCTTCCATTTGTCAATAAGGTCTGGCTGAGGAGCGCCAAAAAGTTCGCCCTGTGTTTGCGACAATGAATTTATAATTGTATTATCGTCATCGTATTTCCTTGCATCTATAAACTTTGAGTTGCGAGTACAAATAAACGTGAGATATATGTAAAAGTCCTCACCATCAAGCCTGCGAACAATTCTATTTTTCTCTTCAGGTAAGACTAATTGCGTTCCATCAACTTCAATCCCAATAAATCTCGCACTTGTTGCAGTGCCGCCTATATTGGTTATATATGCACAACCCATATGGGCAAAAGTTCGTATTTTATTATTCTCATGGTTGGGGTGTTTCTTACTCTTCGCTTTTTCCGCTGCTATCAACTCATTCTCGCTGCATAGATTTATCGTGATAGAATAGGGAATTTCGTCCTCAGCGTGCAGTTTTGGTCTGATTAGCTTTTTTGCCCTACGTTTGAGCAAGATTAAGCCAAGAGAGAGGGCATGTTTTTTTTGCAGAGAATACTTAAACGCTCTGCGCCCAACAAAAAATCGTCTAGGGCGAACTTCAATGTCGTCTAGGAGTATTGGTCGTTTCTCAAACGAAAGAGGATAAACATATTGCAGTTTGCGCAAGTGCAACAGTGGTCGTTTTTCTTCCTTCTCTCGTCTGCGTTTTTTTAAAAAGGAGATTGCCGCAATCACTGCAGCAAGGAAAGTCGCACCTGCCATAACTATAGTTGCCCAATGATATGCAGTGACGATTGGATCTATTGAATCTGCAGCCGCTTTGACTTGTACAAACATGATTCCTCCAACTGCCGCGTGATTTTACAGCAACTCCAACTCCACCACCGTGGCAAGGGGGTCGGGTAGGTCTACGTTACCGAGGTCAACAAACGCGCCGGGCTGATACTTCGTGCCATACCACGGCTCGAAGAGCACAAGCTCACTGCCGTCCATCAGCAGGCGGGCTCTCTTCACCTTGCCTTTGAGGCCGTCAAAGCGAAACGCCGCAGTGCCGCGCTCGAAGATGTGTGCATAGAGCTTGTTGCCGCGCTGCGTGTAGCGCCCCCACTCAGGCTTGGGCATGTCGGCCTTGTCACAGCCATAGATGCTGTCGCTGTTGTTGTGCATCCACTCACCAACTTCCTCAAACACCTTGATGGTGCCTTTGGGGAATCCGCCTTTTGCGTTGGGGCCCACGTTGATAAGCAGATTGCCGCCTTTGCTCACGCATTCAATCAGCATGCGCACCACAATTTGCGCAGACTTATAATTATTGTCCTGCGACACATAGCCCCAGTAGTCGTTGAGCGTGATGCAAGCTTCCCACGCAACGGGGCGGTCGAGTTCGTCCAAGCAGCCGTTAGCGGGAATAATTTGCTCAGGTGAGTAAAAATCCCCGGCATATACTTCGGGCTCGGCTGCCAGGCAGTTGCCGCCAAGGCGATTGTCAATCACTGCGGTGGGTTGCAGCTCGCGAATCATGTTCACTAGCTTGGTGGCCTCCCACTTTTCGCCGGTCATTTCATCATAGGAGTAATCAAACCAAAACACGTCAATTTGGCCGTAGTTTGTGCACAGCTCACGCACTTGGTTGTGCAGATAGGTGAGGTAGGTATCCCAGTTGCGCGGGCGAACTTTGAACGCCTCGTCGTTGCGCATGGGATGCGTAGGGTCATCGGCAGGGTAGTCGGGATGATGCCAATCAATGAGCGAATAATAAAAGCCAACTTTGATGCCCTCGGCACGGAATGCGTCAACGTATTCACGCACGAGGTCGCGTTTTGCAGGGGTATTCATGGCGGTGTAATCTGTGAACTTTGAGTCAAACAAGCAAAAGCCATCGTGGTGCTTGGTGGTGAGCACGGCGTACTTCATGCCGGCACGCTTGGCCAACTTTGCCCACTGCTTTGGATTATAATGCACGGGATTGAATTCATCGAAGTATTTTTGATACTCTTCGTTGCTGATTTGCTCGCGGCATTTAATCCATTCAGCGTGGGGTGCGCGTGCTGGGATGGCATACAGCCCCCAGTGGATGAACATACCAAAGCGGTCTTCACAAAAGGCTTTAGTATGCTGTTCGCGTTGTTCGTAGGTCATAGTTATATCGTCCCTTTCGTTGACAGCACGCCCTCTTTGGGCTGCAAAGCCTTGCGTAATGCATGCGCCGCCGCCTTAAACATCGCCTCGGCCTCGTGGTGCGCGTTTGCACCATAACGCAGGTTCAAATGCAGCGTAATGCCCGCATTGTGCACCATTGCACGCCAAAACTCCTCGCACAGGCACAGGTCAAAATCGCCTGTGGTGGCCTGTGAAAACGCAGCGTTGAACACCAGCAACGCACGGCCGCTCACGTCAACCGTTGCGGCTGCAAGGGCTTCATCCATGGGGATTTCCGCCGCGCCAAAGCGAGCAATGCCGGTTTTGTCGCCCAGCTGTTCAGCCAGAGCTTGCCCCAGCACGATGCCGCAGTCCTCCACGGTGTGGTGGGCGTCCACCTCAAGGTCGCCGGTGCAGGTCAAGGTTAGCCCCCAGCCCGCATGCACCGCTAAGGCAGTGAGCATGTGGTCAAAAAAGCCCACGCCGGTGGTGATGGCAACGTCGCCGCCCTGCAAATTCAGCGCAGCAGTGATGTCTGTTTCTTTCGTTTTGCGTGTAATCATGGTGACTCCTTTATTGTTATACTGTAGTACAGCCACAGCGAAAGTGCAAACGGCAAACCACGTCGCCCCGCGAGCCTTCCTCACCCCGCGCTGCGCGGGGAGCTCCTTCCCGAGGAAGGAGCTGAAGCTTTTCACTTCAAGTTTTGATGTCGTTATATTTTTAATCCTCAGCTCCCTCTTGTAGAAGGAGCTCCCCCGGGGTCCCCGCAAATGCTTGCCATTTGTGGGGTGGATATGCAGCGGGTGAGGGAGGCGTGCGGAGCACAAAAACACGTCGCTAGGCTTGCCCCCTAAGCTTGCTTAACTGCCCGCGTGTAGATGGCTACAGGCATATATTCCCCGAGCAAACCACCCCACTTTGGTCGTTCTTTACGCAAATCGGTCAACATAAATCCTGCCTTTAGTTGTCCGCCGAGTTGTTCTTCTAACGAATGGCTGAATGTTAAATTTTCGTCGTCGTCTGGCTCAACATAGCTTTCGTACAACGCGCGGTCGCGCAGCGGATTCCACGGCAACTTGTAATTAGCAATCAGCTGTGCGTCATCCTGCTCCTCGTCGTAATCCGCGAACATATACACGCAGGGATTATACACTTGCGCCAGCAACAATCCACCGGGCTTAAGCACACGGTAACACTCGCGCCAAACGTGCTCAACGTCTTCGATAAAGTGATTTGAAATCGGGTGGAAAATCACGTCAAAGCTGTTGTCCTCAAACGGGAACGTTTTTGTCATGTCAGCCTTGACGAGGTTAATGTCATAGCCCTCACGCTCGGCGACCAATAGCTCGCAGCGCAGCTGTGCGTCGGAGTAATCCATCACCGTGCAGGTTGCGCCAAACGCTTGCAATATAGGCATTTGCTGACCGCCGCCTGCGGCAAGACCCAGCAACTTCACGCC
>Ga0123355_10016128_pt1 | contig 11765 bp, 10 predicted proteins | sample TergutEmb28metaG_3_FD_89872 | JGI IMG/M metagenome (GOLD analysis project Ga0123355, IMG submission 89872) | Embiratermes neotenicus P1 segment gut microbial communities from Petit-Saut dam, French Guiana - Emb289 P1 | ecosystem: Host-associated > Arthropoda: Insects > Digestive system > Gut ...
CCTGTTTCTAAAGAGCTTTCTGCCGGTAACTCAAACAATGGGCAATACCGCCGGAGAGGGCGCTGCAATTTCCCTATGTTCTTCAGATGCCCGCGTAACTCTTGAAGATATGCGCCGGAGATGTGAATATATTGAACTTTCAACAAGCAAAGTCTTTAATGACCAATTTATCGAACATATACTCTTCCCTGATGTGTAAAAAATAAGCTCCCTCCGGCGAGGGAGCCTGTCAGCAGAGCTGACTGAGGGAGTTGTTTAGTTCTGCAAAATCGTATCATATAGAGTATGCAATAAGAATGAAGTGTCAGAAAGGAAATATAAACCATGCAAAATTATGAAAAACTATCAGCAGCAGCGAAAGAATGCGGTTTTGCTCACATGGCACCGCTAAAAGTATCCACACTGGAATTCATGCAAGAAATACGTGACATGTGCAATGCCGACCAATGCGAAAACTATGGCAAGTCATGGTCGTGTCCACCGGCTTGCGCTTCCCTTGAAGAACTGCGGGAGCGGGTGCGCAGCTTCGAAAGCGGAATTCTTTGCCAGACAGTAGGCGAACTGGAAGACAGTTACGACTGGGAAGGCATTATGGAAGCCGGAGCAACACAAAAAACAAATTTTGCCAAACTCTGGCAAAAACTCAAAGAAGAATATGACGATGTTCTCGCAATGGGAACAGGAAAATGTATGCTCTGTGAAAAATGTACATATCCCGATGAAGCCTGCCGCTTCCCCGATAGAATGGAAGTATCCATGGAAGCCTGCGGATTATATGTCAGCAAAGTCTGCACAGACAATGACCTTGCTTATAACTACGGCCCTGAGAAGATTGCTTTTACTTCTTGTTTTTTGGTGAAATAGTAATTGGGCGCCTCTGAAAACTTGGCGCCCTTTTCTTTTTAACTGAAAGCAGATATGCTGCGCACTCGTCAAGAAAGGTGTATTAAAGGGCGCATAACTATATCGGAAATTATGTGTAAATGGGTATCACCAAAGATGTTGTTCTTCTCTTCTAAAGGGTTTCTTTACACTGGTAAATTTATCGGCGATAACATCAAGCAATCCGTCAAAGCCGTCTTCTTCAATAATTCGAGAGCAATTTAATTTCATAGAGAGTCATCTTTCATGCAGTGTTTCAAAAATTTCCGGAGCATATTGTTCCTGCGTACATTACAGACTTTGTACCGGCAAAATCCAAACATTCTCTTTGAGCGGAAGTCGTTCTTTTGCAGGACAAACTATCGCACCGCTTCCGACCACTTTGCCTGCAATTCCCTCTAACAGGCGGAAAGAACTTACCATTGACGTCGTCGGGTCACTACCGCTTTTTATTTCAATGGGATACAAGGTGCTCCCATCTTCTATAACGAGATCTATCTCATTTTTGTCTTTATCTCGATAATAATATAGCGGTGGCTTGACGATGCCGTCATTGTAATAACTTTTCAAGATTTCCGCAAAAACAAAACTCTCAAAAATATGACCCCACATAGCGCCGTTCGTCAGTTGTTCAGGAGCATTCCAACCCAGTAGCCAACAGGCAAGCCCGGTGTCAAGAAAGTACAGTTTAGGCGTTTTTATCATTCGTTTGTTAAAATTGTTGTGATATGGTTCTAACAAATAGACTAGCCCACTAGACTCAAGCACTGATAGCCACGCTTTAACGGTCTTTGCATCTTTTCCGCAGATTTCGGATAGTGTATTCAGGTTTAGCATCTCTCCGGTAAGTGCGGCGGTCGCTTTGACAAACTTTATAAATGCGGACTCGTCTCGGATATTCAGAACATCTTTTATATCTTTTTCTATATATGTTTGGAAATAAGAGCTATAGTAATCCGTCCAATCATACAAGTCACTTTCTGTTTCATACAGCTCAGGAAAAAACCCTTTGTGAATGCATGTTACCAACTGTGTGTAATCAAGTCTCGTACTCGCTTGTTCTGCTTCGGCCATGCGCTCTACTGTCGGTAAAAATGGCTTGCGATGCGGATTGCCTGCAAGTTCTCGGACGGAAAGCCCCAATAACTTGATGACTCCTGCCCGCCCCGCCAAGCTATCACTGACATTTTTCATCAGTGTCATGCTTTGTGAGCCGGTCAGGTAGAATTGACCTTTGGTTTTATCTTCGTCTACAATGTCTTTGATATAGTCAAATAGTTCTGCCGCCTTTTGGATTTCATCCACTACCACAGGCGGTTTGTTTTCTTCGAAGAAGATGAAAGGATTTTCTTTTGCACTTTCCCGCACAAGTGGTCGGTTCAGTGTAACATAGCTTGCATCTTGAAGTATCTCTTTGAGCATGGTAGACTTTCCGACCTGTCGTGCGCCTGTCAATACAACGACTGATTTGCGCTTTGCAATCCTCAGAACAACCGATTCAATATGTCTTGGATAATACATACACCCCTCCTCCTCTCGACTATTGCGGAATTCGATTCCATTATAGTCGAAACACGAGATTGTGTCAACACTCGTAACGATTAACCGGGGCTGTATCAAAACGAAAAAACGGGACACCCGGGTGTGTGTCCCCTACAAATACGGCTTGCTAAAGCAATAATATCGCAACATGTAGGGGCTACACACCGGGCAGCCCGCGTTTTGATACAGTTCCAAAATGTTTCTATCAAATTGTAACTGTGAGTGTACCGATTTTTGAATACCGGTCCGGTTATTTGCAAAACGGCTAAACCGACAGCACCTGCACCGCCCCATCCTTAACAGTAATCCCAACCTGCTTTACATTAGCAGCATAGCTGAAAATAATCTCAGAAGCGATAGCATCTTCAATCTCTTTCTGAATAATCCGCCGTAGATTCCGAGCGCCATAAGCCTGAGAATATGACTTCTCCGTCAGATACTCCAATAGGCTATCATCATATTGCAGAATAATAGGCTTCTCCGCCATAGCAGCCTTAAGTTCCTCAAGCATGTGCTTTGCAATCGTCTTGAAGTTCTCTTCGGTCAGATGATTAAAGTAAACAATAGAATCCACACGATTGATAAATTCCGGGCGCAAGAAATCCTTGAGCGCCTTTTCAGCTTTTTCTTTGCCTTGTTCATCTCTTGAGCGATTAAAACCGACAGCACCATCTTTCCTGTCACTACCGGCATTCGTGGTCATGATAATTACAGTGTTTTCAAAATTTATCATACGGCCTTGGGCATCGGTGATCCGACCATCATCGAGAATTTGAAGCAGAATATTCATAACATCCGGGTGAGCCTTTTCTATTTCGTCAAAAAGCACCACACTGTAAGGCTTACGGCGGATTTTTTCTGTCAGTTGCCCTGCCTCATCATATCCGACATAGCCCGGAGGTGAGCCGATAATACGGGATACAGCGTGTTTTTCCATAAACTCAGACATATCAAGCCTAACCAGCGACTCCGGCGAATCGAACAGATCGGAAGCAAGGCGCTTGACAAGTTCAGTCTTGCCGACCCCGGTAGAGCCGATGAAGATAAACGAAACAGGCTTGCGCTTCGGCGAAATGCCTACACGGTTACGTCTTATTGCTGCGCAGACAACGTCCACAGCCTCGTCCTGCCCGATGATATGCTCCTTAAGGCGGGCATCAAGCTCCGACAGGCGCTTAAATTCGTCCTCTCGGATACTGGAGGCAGGAATTTTTGTCCAGAGTTCAATTACGCGGGCAAGATTATCAAGCGTAAGAGCGGGAACGCCCTCTTTTTCAAGCTCATCAAGCTCGCTTGTCAGCCTCAAATCGAGACTCCGAATCTCTGCAAGCCGTGCGTAGTCACTTCCGTTCGGAGCAGCCAAAAGAAGTTCGCGTTCTTTCGACAAATCAGCTTTTTCCTTGTTTATCGCATATTTTCTTGCGATAGTCTCGCTCTTGAGATTCATATCGGAACAAGCCTCATCAATCAAGTCGATGGCCTTGTCGGGCAAGAATCGGTCAGATATATAACGCTCAGACAAGATGACAGCCTGTTTTGCCATCTCATCAGAAATTGACACACTATGAAAATTCTCATAATAATGCTTAATTCCCATGATGATATCAATGGAATCACTGATAGACGGTTCTGAAACGACAACCGGCTGGAATCTGCGCTCAAGAGCGGCATCTTTTTCGATATGCTTTCTGTATTCAGTAAAAGTAGTTGCGCCGATAACTTGGATTTCACCGCGCGAAAGAGCGGGTTTTAGTATATTTGCAGCATTCATAGAGCCCTCGGCATCACCTGCACCAACGAGACTATGCACCTCGTCTATGACTAATATGACATTGCCGTGGCTCTTTATTTCTTCAACCAAGCCTTTCATCCGGCTCTCAAACTGACCGCGGAACTGCGTTCCGGCAACAAGTGCCGTTAAGTCCAGCAAGTAGACTTCCTTATCAAGAAGCTTGCCCGGAACATCTCCGTTAAAAATCCGCTGCGCAAGCCCCTCTGCTATAGCAGTCTTACCAACTCCCGGCTCACCGATGAGACAGGGGTTGTTTTTTTGTCTTCTGTTTAATATTTGCACAACGCGCTCGGTCTCAGTCTCGCGGCCTATCATTTTGTCGAGCTTTCCGTCGGCAGCTTTGCGCGTAAGAGAAATACAATAATTTTCAAGATATTTGCGTTTTTTTCCGCCGTGCGGACCTTGCCCTGCATGTCCGGCTTCTTTGCCGTCTCTGGGCGGAAGCGGTCTTGAAAAATCTCTCGACGGAGAATCATCCGGCCCGCCAAAGAGTCTGTTTAAAAACGGAAAAGTGGCAGTTTTGCCATCATCCGTGCTATCTTCTTGTTCCATAAGGCCAAGCCCCTCAAGGCCGCCCATAGCCTCAGTCATTTCGTCGGTCAGGCTCTCCAGGTCGTCATCGGTCAGCCCCATCCGCTTTATGATATCTTCGACAGGCTTTATATTGAGTTCGCGGGCACATTTGAGGCAAATACCCTCATTTGATGTTACGCCATTTTCAATTTTTGTTATAAAAATCACGGCAGGATTTTTTTTACACCTTGCACAAATTGTTGGTCGCATTGTTTAGTTAATCTCCTTTTGTGACACCTGCGAAATAGCTGCTGCGCAACGTTATTCCGCGCTATCTATGCTTTTCATGATCCTGATATATTTTATCAAATAACTCACAAGTGCGATGAATGTGAGTCCTATTGCTACCGAAATAAGTAAAATCGCTGCCCAATCCGGGATGCTTCTATATAGCATAAGCGTCACACAGACGAGGAAGAAAACAACCGTCGAAGCCTTGCCTATCAAGTTAGACGGCGGAATATCGACATGCGCTTTTTTATGAAGTACCAAACCGCCGATAGCCATAAGAAGCTCTTTTACACCGACAAGAAGCACTGCCCAGAGGGGGATAAGCCCATCAATCGTTATGCACGCCATGACAGCCACGGTCATCAGCTTGTCGCCCAGAGGGTCTAAAACTTTGCCGAGGTTTGAAGAAACTTGAAATTTCCGCGCCAAAAAGCCGTCGAGAACGTCACTAATTGCGGCGACTGCATAAATAAGCACCGCATATATGTTGTTATTACTGTCATCAGAAAAATATACCAATATAAATATCGGCACGAGACAAATCCGAAATACAGATATCATATTCGGAACAAACTTCACCCTGTAATTCCCCCAAAAATAAATGTAAAAATCAATATTCTGTGCTTACGGAATGCGACGCATCTTCCATTTGCGCTACTAAAAAACATAGCGGCGAAGCAATCCATGTGTGACAGATTACATGTTAAGTATATCTGCGATAATGTTGTTGTTAACCAAGTAGCGGAGAATGGTTGTTTCCTCAAGTAAATCAATGGCAAGCAACCCAAAATACCGAACAACTGTCGCAATAGTCAAAACAATAATGAGTCCCTTGGCAAATCCAAATGCCGTTCCCGCAATAGCGTCTAAAAGCCTGAGTCCGGGAAGCGAAAATACGAAACCTATCAGGTTTCCGATAACCGCAAAAATAATCGCGGCAAGCACAAATGCCACGGCAAAAACCGCAACATACGCAAGCGTTGAAGAGAGGTTATCCGCAATTGCTGTTGAAAGCGGCCTTTCGGTATCGTCCTCTACAGTCATTTCGGCAATTCTGATGGATGCAGGAGTCGGCAAGCCGATTTCACGAAGCGCCGTAAAGGATGTTCTGAACTCTTCAGAATCGTCTTCGTGGTCAATTTCTTCATAAAGGATGTCGTCTGAATCTATGTCAGCGAGCGTTGTATCGACGATTCCGCCCACAAACGGGATAAGAAGCCCCTCGAATTCTTCCGAATAAGCATCTGCAACTATATTTGCAACCAAAAGCGAAATTATCAGAGCGACGATTCCGAATACGCCCCGAATGAGCCCATTTTTATAACCGCGCCAGGTGCAGTACGCAACAACGCCGATAATAGCAAGGTCGATCAATAAAGCTTCCAATCTGCGGCGCACCTCCTTATGTTATGCCAAATTATCACTAATGCACTTAATATACAAGAAATTATGCTGATTATTTGTGTTTCGCAACACTAATAGTCGCTGTCTTTAAAAGCACCTCTCGCCGTATGCTCCCCGGCAGCAAGCGCAACACCGCTGCCAAGCGAGTGAACTCTATTGATTCCGGCTGCCGGTGAAAGTTCACGGACTTCATAAAACACATTGAAGTTTCTGTCAAAGAATATAATACCGTCACTAAACAGCGCTATAAGATATCCCCCATTGTAGGACATAGATATGATTTCACGCTCAACAGAATACTCAGCAAGAACTCTGCCTCTTTCGTCAACTTTTACGAGACTGCCTGAGTGACCAACGGCGTAATCCAGCAAATGCAGAACAGTTGTACCGCCGTCAAATGTGAAACCGCCAAGGCGTTTGTCGGAATAATCAAACAATGTACGGCTGCCGCCGTCTCTATCAATAACAAGCAGCTCATCTCTGGAAATCGCCAGGATATCGCTGTTTGACAAGAATCGTATATCAAGGATAAGTCCGCCCGGGAGCAGGAAGTAGCTATCAGGATCACGCCGGCTCATGCCGTGGTACATTGTGATTCTGCTGCCGGTGTCGAGCAGATTAAGCACAGCGAGATTTCTGTTATCCGGTGATAGTGCAGAAGCAAAAGCATAACCGCTGCCAAGTTGTACCTCAAATACGGCAACGCCGCGATTGTTATAAACCCTTATGATACCTCCGGAATCTTCGCCATCCTGAGTATTTATGCTAAACCAGCCATTTCGGTTTATCGAAGCGGAAATTATTGCGCCGTTTGTCTCAAAAGAAGAGATGATTTCGCCGGAATCAAAAACACGAACCACTGTTCCGCCGATGTCAAAGGCTATCGCACGGGAATTATTTGTGCTTAAAGCAGGGCGATGCATACGAAATGAATCTCTGAGCATTTCGTTTCCGTCGTAATCAAGCACTTGGATACCCAGTGCGCCTGCTGCAACGATAGAACCATCTAAATCCGCAAAAACCCTGTCTCGCCCGACGTTAAAAAGAAACTCATCTGTCACCTGAACAGGCGATGATCGGGCGAAGATATTTAACCAAGCAAAACTTACCCCACGCCCTGAAATAAGTGACACAGAGATATATGTCAGGATTACCAAGGAGACTATCGAAAAGATGAATCCTATCAATCTACGCCATTTTTTCTTTGGTTTATTTTGGCCGAACATTATTCGTCAATCTCTCCGTTTCAACGTAATTTGAGATTATATCACTCTTTTGGTTAAAAAGAAATAAAAATTAAGTAAACATTTCCGAGACTTCGCTTCCGTACCAAATTCTCGTCAGGTAAAGACCGCCCGGAGGCAGGGTTGGGCCTGTCAGTCTGCGATCCTTTTTCTCTAAAAGTTTTGGCAATTCATCAGGTAAAATTTTTCCCTCCGAAACATATATAAGCGTTCCTGCCATAGCCCTTGCCATGTTGTATAAAAAGCCGTTTGCGCAGACCCGAAGCTCGGTAAGCAACCCCTTTTCTTCGACTTCATACCAATAAACAGTTCTTACGGTTGTTCTGGTTTCTGAGCCGACCGAGCGGACGGACGCAAAATCATGAGTTCCCACAAAATGGCTTGCCGCGAGTTTCATAGCTTCAATATCAAGCTTGCCGGGGTAAAAAAAGGCTCTGTCGCAATAAAATGGATTTCGTATCCGGGAATTATATATTCTATAGGTGTATTCTTTTTTTATACACGAAAGATTAGCGTCAAAATCATCCGGGACTTCCATTGCCCTCTGCAATGCGATATCAGGAGGCAGCAGAGAATTTACCGCTAGAGGCAGCCTGTCTGCCGGAATGCCTGACGAAATTCTGAAATTTGCGCAATAGTTCTCGGCATGTACACCTGTATCGGTCCGCCCGCAGCCATTTATCTTGACAGTATGACCGCACAGCTTGGATAGGGCCTCTTCAAGTGTTCCGGCTATGGTAGTTTCAGTTTTCTGAACTTGCCAACCGTGATACTTTGAACCATCATACATTATTTTAGCTGCTATGTTTCTCATTTTGATTAAATTCCCTTGCTCAAATCTGGCTCCCTCTCCGAGGGAGCTGTCAGCGTAGCTGACTGAGGGAGATGTCCTTGCTTCGTCTTTGGCTCCCTCTCCGAGGGAGCTGTCAGCATAGCTGACTGAGGGAGTATTACCGCAGTAATACTATCACCGCGACCAATACAGCTCCGAGCATAAGCGCAATAAAATCTCTTAACTCAGCTTTTAAAACTTTCATCCTTGTCCTGCCCTCACCGCCGTGATAACAACGGCTTTCCATCGCAGTGGCAAGCTCAAACGCCCGCCGGAATGCGCTGATAAAAAGCGGAATTATAAGCGGAACTATAGCTCGTGCTCTTTTTGTCAGTCCGCCTGTCTCAAAATCCGCTCCGCGGGCCTTTTGGGCGCTGATTATCTTGTCAGTTTCCTCAATAAGCGTAGGAATAAACCTCAGAGCTATGCTCATCATCATAGTAAGCTCATGGATCGGCAGCTTTATCTTCTTAAGCGGATTGAGCATTTGTTCAAGACCATCTGTAAGCGCAATAGGAGATGTCGTATAAGTCAGCAGAAATGTACCGACGATAAGCATTATGAGTCGGGAAGCCATGAATCCGGCATGATATAGTCCCTCGCTTGTAACAACTATAAACCAAAATTCAAACAAAGTTGTATCACCGCTGATAAAAAAGATATTTAAAAAGACAGTAATCAAAATTATGATAAAAACCGGCTTGAGGCCTCTGAAAACTGCTTTAGGGCTTATTTTTGAAAGAGTCAGGCAAGTAACCAAAACAACGAACATCAGCCCATAAGCCAAAAAATTCCTCGCTAAAAACAGTGCAGTGATATAAACAAGCGTAAGGATGAGCTTTGTTCTGGGATCGAGCCTGTGAACGATAGTGTCTCCGGGAAAAAACTGACCAAGAGTGATGTCTTTAAGCATTGTCTGCACCCCCTTGATGGTTTCGGTGGCTGTCGCTTTCATTTTTCCGCAAATCATTAAGAGCCTTGCGAAGCATATCTGATGTGTAAATATCCACAGGCAGCGGCAAGCCAAGTGCCCTCAGACGAGCGGCGACCAAAGTAACTTTGGGTACACTAAGGCCCAATTGTTTAAGACGCTCATCTTGCGAAAAGATTTGCGCCGGGGCTCCTTCCATCTCTACATTTCCGTTAGATAAGATGACTATTCGGTCTACAGAACGCGCGATCTGCTCCATATCATGTGTGACCATAATAATTGTCGCACCATGAGCATTTTTGTAATTCATGACATTGCCGATGACCTCATCGCGGCCCCGCGGATCAAGCCCTGCTGTCGGCTCATCGAGTATCAGCACCGTCGGGCGCATAGCAATCACTCCGGCAATTGCCGCGCGCCGCTTTTCACCGCCGGATAGTTCAAACGGAGATTTTTTCAGCAGTTTGTCGTTAAGTCCGGCAAAACCTGCGGCTTCAAGAACTCGCTCATTAACATCAGCATCTGAAAGTCCCATATTCTTAGGGCCGAAAGCGATATCTTCAAAAACAGTTGATTCAAAAAGCTGATACTCAGGATATTGGAAAACAAGCCCGACTTTGAAACGAATTTCGCGGGTGAAACTTTTTGACTCATGAATATCTCTATCCTCATACAGCACGCGCCCCGAAGTGGGTTTCATGAGGCCGTTCAGATGAGAAATAAAAGTCGATTTTCCTGAACCGGTTGCGCCGATAATGCCCAAGTATTCGCCCTTTTCAACTTGGTAATTTATATCATGAAGTGCGGTGCGTTCAAAAGGCGTACCGGCACTATACACATGAGTTAGATTTTCGGTCTTGAGAATAGGCAACTTAATCTTCTTCCTTTTTTCGGATTTCATTATAAATGGCCTGTGCGCATTCATCAACTGTCAGCGCATCGAGCGGAAGCTTAAATCCATCATTTCTAAGCTCATGGATGAGTGAAGTCGTCTCAGGTATATCAAGCCCTGCCCGGCGCAATGTTGCCTCATCCATAAACACCTCGCGCGGTGTGCCGTCCATAATGATCTCACCGTCAGACATAACTACGATCCTGTCAGCAAAGACGGCCTCATCCATATGATGGGTTATAAGCACTACAGTGACTCCTAAATTATCACGCAAATCGCAAATGACTTTAACAATACTTTCTCTGCCGCGTGGGTCAAGCATAGCTGTAGGCTCGTCAAAAACAACACATTCAGGCTCCATTGCCAGAACGCCGGCAATAGCAACTCTTTGTTTCTGTCCGCCGGAAAGCAAATGAGGGGCGTGCTTGCGAAAATCATACATGCCGACGATTTTGAGAGCTTCATCGACCCGCCTGCGGATTTCATCCGGCGGATAACCAAGATTTTCCGGTGCAAAAGCAACATCTTCTTCGACAACCGTAGCGACAATCTGATTATCGGGATTTTGAAAAACCATTCCCACTCTGCGGCGGATTTCTATAATCAGCTCTTCATCTGATGTGTCGCGTCCGCAAACAAAAACCTTACCGCCCTGCGGTAATAATATTGAGTTAAAATGCTTGGCAAGCGTAGACTTGCCCGAACCATTATGACCTAAGATAGCAACGAATGTGCCTTTTTCAATCTCTAAATTAAGTCCTTGCAGAACCACTTTAGGCTCGTTATCATCGGCGCTGAAATAAGAAAATTCCAGCTTTTCAGCTTTGATTATACTATCCGGTTGTCCACCGAGAGGTTGTGCCTCACTTTGAGGGACAACCTCTTTTTCAGTTTTGGTAATACTATCCATTTGTCCACCTGTAGGTTGTGGCCCACTTTGGGCTACAACCAACTTTCTTATGCCCTTTAGCTGCGGGAGTTGAACCACCGTCGGTTTTGTCGGGCAGATTTCTGCCACTGCTTCGTCAAATCGATTGTTTTAGCTAATCTTACAAAGTGACGGACAATTTTCGTGTCTGTCAACTGTAACTGTTAATTGTTAATTGTATTTTTCCCACCTGCATGTCGCCCCGCAAGGCAGAGCAAGTCCGCTCGCCGTCACCGGAATACCAAGCTCCCGGCTTTCGCTTTTTCCACCAAGCAAGGACTGTGTAATATAAGTAATTGTAGAAGCCGAGAGCCCTGTAGTGTATGAGTTTACAATCAGAAACAATGGATTATCGCTTAAAACGCCGGTACAGAGCTTCACAAAATCAAACAGACTGTCCTCAAGTTTCCAAACTTCACCTGACGGCCCTCGGCCATATGATGGAGGATCCATTATTATCGCATCGTAACGCCGCCCTCTGCGAATCTCGCGCTCGACGAATTTGGCGCAATCA
>Ga0123355_10016129_pt1 | contig 11765 bp, 11 predicted proteins | sample TergutEmb28metaG_3_FD_89872 | JGI IMG/M metagenome (GOLD analysis project Ga0123355, IMG submission 89872) | Embiratermes neotenicus P1 segment gut microbial communities from Petit-Saut dam, French Guiana - Emb289 P1 | ecosystem: Host-associated > Arthropoda: Insects > Digestive system > Gut ...
AATTAGAGTTACTGAAATAAGTTTGATAAATTTCTTCACAAAAATCCCTCCTCGTGAAGATATATATGCGAAAGCTCGTCAAAATATTTTAATATTGCAATTTTTGCAGGGTTGTTGTATAATTGTATATATTGAATTAGCGAGGTGTATTTTGTGAAAAAAATAATTTCAGTTCTTTTAATATGTATATTTAGCATAAGTGTAAATTTATTTCCTGTGCAAGCATTAGTGCCGCACCCCGAATACAGAGGAATTATGCCATCCACGGGATATGTGCGGCCTTTTATTATTGTTGCCGATTTTGTAGATTATCGAATTGCTGATGTTTCAGCCGCGCGTTATCAAATATATAAAGACATGCAAGAGATTTCATCTGTTCTCCGAAGACAGTCATTCGGCAGATTAAATATCGTGTTAGATATGGAAGATATATTCTTTTATCATTCAGAAAACAATCGAAACTATTATTATACTTACCCTTTATGGGGCGATATTGATGTCGAAATCGCTAAAATAACCAAAAGCTTCTTAACTTTTTCAGATATTTCGGAAATTGATTTTTCAAAATATGATTCAAATAAAAGCGGGTTTATGGACGGCATTTTTGTGCTTGGGCAACATTTTTACGGATGGGCTCATGTTGGATTGCATTATTATCACGATCCGCTTGGTTCTTCTTTTGGAAATATTATTACTTTAGATTGCGGTATGAAAGTAGGCGGCATATTGTCGTCAGCTTTTGGAGAATATTATAGTCCAATGGGAGATAATCCTTTTGAGACATTTTTTCACGAAATAGTACATATGTTTGGATTGCCTGATATGCGCGCATTGCGACCACAATATGCCGCTATTGGAAACATTTGGTTCCCGGATTTTCATAGAGATTTTATGGTATGGGGAACCCAGCATGGATATGCAAATATATTTTTTCGATATATTTTAAATTGGGTTGACCCAATAATTTTGACCGCCGCCGACCCGATAAGGGAAATAAAAATATATGCGGTAGAGGAACCGGGGAGTGGGGGACTTGATAAGCCTCGCGCAGTTGTTTTTATTCCCGAAGATAATGGTGATTTACCGTTTACGGAATTTTTTATTTTAGAATATAGAAATATGCCTAATATACTTTGGCATCCTGGTTCCCGAGGTATTACCATTTGGCATATCGACGCGGCAGTTGATTTTAACGTAAGTGTGTATTATCCCAATCATGGATATTTTACATTTGACGTTGCTTATAAAAATTATCAATTTATTATGCCTGTGCCGCGACGCGGCAATCCTTTGATTTATAGGGGAGATTTTACAGCAGAGGATTTATTTACTCCGGGCGATGTGTTTTCGCCATTTACTACACCAGCAAGTAACCTTGATGGAGATATTCCTACAGGAGCGTTTATGGAGGTTGTGCGATTCGCTGATGATTATTCATATGTAATCATAAACGCCGGATTTTTACAACCATTAACGGCGGAAGTTGATTTCTCAACAATAGAACCAACGGCTGAATCTGTTCTTGCAACAATAACTGTTCCTGTCGGCGTGACAATAGTTAATAATTATGGGAGAAATTATGTGATATTTGCTGAAAATGGATATTTTGATTTTAAGCTGAAGAACGAGTTTGGGTTGTTGGGATATTTTACGGTTGAAGTTGATTGGATTTACGAAGATATCAGCATACACGATGATTTCGCTGTTTTAGATTTTGTGATTGATGATGAACATGTGAACTTCCGGGTGATAAATAACGTTGACGGAATAAGACATTTACAATTTTTTACTGTGGAATATATTATTGACGAATACAATAACGAACAATTTATTATGGCAACTTTGCATCCGATTAGGTTGGACGGTTTAAACGATTTTTACGATGCGGAAATAGAAATTCCTGAAACAAAAAATAATGTTAGATTTATGTTATGGGAACGCAATACAATGCAGCCAATAATTATGCCGCAAAACGGAGGTAGATAAATTATGAAAAAACTATATAAAATTGAATATGGCAGGAAGTTATGTGGAGTATGCGGCGGGATTGCCGAATATTTTAATATTGCAATTTTTTACAGGATTGTTGTATAATTGTATATATTATAAATGAAATAGAGGGTAGGTGTTTCTCGTGAAAAAATTAATCTCAATTTCAATTATTGTTGTCTTATTATTTAGTTTATTTGGTAATTTGTCTGTCTTTTCATATGCGACTAATAACTATTACGATTATGATTATGCTGATTTCGACTATACTGCCGGATTGATACAAAGTATACAATCACGGCATAATACAGATTTTATGGGGATAGAACCGTTTCAATATTTGTTTCCTCGTACACCTAGTCCGATGCCGTCAATAGGTGATGTCAGAGCATTAGTTATACTTTTAAGATTTCCCGGTCAAGGTGTAATTACAGAGGCAACGATAGATGCGGAACGTCATAGATTTTCACAAGTTAGCGCACATTTTTATCGTGAGTCTTATGGAAGACTAAATATGACGTTTGATATTTTTTATCATGCAGCGGAAAGAAATATTGACGAATATTTTACGAGTATTTCGTTGGGTGCATGGAATGCAAGGAACTTATTAATTACAGAAGCATTGTCAGCATTAGAGAGCAATGGCTTAGACTTATCAGAATTTGATAGCAACGGCAACGGATTTATAGATGCGCTTTATATAAAAGTTGATAACATTGCTACTGTTAATAGGTTTAGCACATCAAATTCACATGTAGCCGGATTTGTTGGGGGGCATAGCTTTACAAGCCAAATTTCGGGCATACATTCAAATCGAGCCTCGTGGACTTCGCCAATGATAAATACTGTTCCAACAGTTATACACGAAACAGGGCACTTGCTTGGACTTCCGGACCACCGTCCCGGCGTTGGTTGGTCAGTTTTACCTCGTTGGACAAATGATATAATGATAGATAGCTCAGCAGGAAATCGACATAATATATTTCACAAATATATGTTAGGATGGATTGAACCTGTTGTGATTGACAGTAGTAATGGATATGTTTTGCAGGATATTAAACTGTATCGTCAAGAACTTCAAAATCCAAATGGGACACAAGCAGTCATAATTGTACCGGATGGGAGTCAACTTCCGTTTACAGAGTTTTTTATACTGGAATATCGTGCGTTTAGTAATGGAGTGTGGTTATGGCATGTAGATGCTACGTTGAATGCAGCTCAAACAATGTTTGCTAATCCTGCAAGATGGTTACAAATAGTATCTGCCAATGATGATATATCTTCAGCTACAAATAGTAGATTTAGTGTAAATTCGGTATTTTCACCATACACAAATCCGTCAAGCAATTTTCACGATGGAATTTATACCGGAATATTTATGCAGGTTTTAGAAACAACCGCAGATTATGCGATAGTTAGGGTCGGATTTCCAAATAGAATTCCGTTCGCGGCAGAAGTTAAATATTGCACAACAGAATTGACGAATCAAAATGTTACTGCAACGATAACTTTTCCAGAACCTATAATATTTACAAACGGCGGAGAACATTTAACCTCAACAGAAAGTTCGTTAGTTTTCACTATCGAATTTGAGAAAAACGGCGGATATATTATTGAATTTACAGATTTAGACGGAAATATTGGTCAAAGATTGAATGTTAGTGTAGATTGGATAGATAAAGAACCACCAATTGTTTTGAATGCGAATTTTAATATTCCGCCACAAGCTCAAATGATGATGCCGGGCGTTGTTGGGGTTGTGAATTTTTCTAAACCTATAATTATTATAAATGAAACGGATTACCTCAATTTATTACCTGACGGAACAGGGCTTTTTATACATCTTACTGAAAATACTCCTGCTGTAATAGAAATAGAATTTAAAGATTTAGTAGGGAATGTCGGCGAAACATTCATTATAGACCAAACACTTGTAACAATAAATCACTCTACAACAAATCTGACAAATCAAGATGTCACATCAATAATAATATCTAACAGAGATATAACCGTTACAAATAATGATGGAAATGCGAATTATATATTTACTCAAAACGGCAGTTTTACATTTGAATTTATAGATGATAGAGGAATTGCAGGCAGTATAACAGCAATAGTTTCTTGGATAGATAAAGAACCGCCAACAGTTATTGAAATAATTTATTTGCCTGAATATATAAAGAATTTATATCGAGATTTATTCGGAATAGAGGTAACAAGAGGAATACGCTTTTCAAAACCCGTAATTATCACAAGCGGTGAGGAATATTTGACTGAGCTGATTTGGGGATTCCATTCGGAAGTATGGTTTTATATTCTTTGTGTAGAGGGTCCGTTACGCGAAGTGGAAATAGGATTTATAGATTTAGCAGGTAATGTTGGTAAACCGTTGAATATTACAGTAGGAAATGGTGATATCAGCATACACGATGATTTCACTGTTTTAGATTTTGTGATTGATGACGAATATGTGAACTTCCGGGTGATAAATAACGTTGACGGAATAAGACGTTTACAATTTTTTGTCGTGGAATATATTATTGACGAATACAATAACGAACAATTTATTATGGCAACTTTGCATCCGATTAGGTTGGACGGTTTAAACGATTTTTACAACGCTGATATAGGAATTCCCGAAACAAAAAATAATGTTAGATTTATGTTGTGGGAACACAATACCATGCAGCCAATAATTATGCCGCAAAACGGAGGAAATTAATCATGAAAAAACTATACAAAATTGAATATGGCAGGAAGTTATGCGGAGTATGCGGCGGGATTGCCGAATATTTTAATATTGATCCAAGCCTTGTTAGGATAATTTGGGTTCTGTTTTCCTTTTGGGGCCCGGGGCTTATCGCATACATTATTGCCGCCTGCATATTACCAAATAAAAGCGAAGTGATATAAGTAGCTTAAACATAAAGGGGGATAAATTTATGTACTTAGCAAATGAAAAACGTTATGACAATATGACCTACAATCGCTGTGGAAAATCGGGGCTAAAATTACCTGCAATTTCGCTTGGGTTGTGGCACAATTTTGGCGGCGTTGACGTTGTGGAAAACATGAAAGATATGTTGTTCACTGCTTTCGATAACGGAATTACTCATTTCGACATTGCGAACAATTACGGCCCGCCGCCCGGATCGGCGGAAAGTAATTTTGGCGCGATTATGAAAAGTGATTTATCACCCTATCGTGATGAGCTTATTATTTCGTCAAAAGCGGGTTATCATATGTGGGACGGGCCTTACGGCGAGTGGGGTTCGCGAAAATACATCACTGCGTCCTGCGACCAAAGTTTGAAACGAACGGGACTTGAATATTTCGATATTTTTTATTCTCACCGCTTTGACCCGGATACACCATTGGAAGAAACCATGCTTGCATTAGATAGTTTGGTTCGCGCGGGGAAAGCTTTGTATGTGGGCGTTTCAAGCTACAATAAGGAGCAAACTGCCGAGGCTTACCAAATTTTGAGTGAGCTTAAAACGCCGTTCATCATTCATCAGCCGAGTTATTCAATTTTGAATCGTTGGATTGAAGATGATGGATTGAAAGATTATACGGCAGATGCCGGAATTGGTATAATTGCGTTTTGTCCGCTTGACCAAGGAAGGTTGACCGACAAATATTTGGGCGGAATTCCAAGTGATTCTCGCGCCTCAAAATTGGATTGGGTAAAAAGAGATATTACGCCTGAGCGACTAGAAACCATTAAAAAATTAAACGAAGTTGCGAAAAACCGAGGGCAAACGCTTGCGCAAATGGCATTAGCATGGGTTTTGCGGGATGACAAGGTTACATCCGCTTTGATTGGTGCAAGTAAAGCTTCACAAATTATGGAAAATTTGGATGCACTTAAAAATACGGCATTTTCCGCGGAGGAATTAGCTGCAATTGACAACGCATGTAAATAACTTATTCTAAATCAAATCTTTCATATTATAAAATCCGGCGGACTTATCTTTTAAGAATTCCGCCGCTCGAACTGCTCCAACTGCAAAAACTTCTTTTGACGCCGCTGAATGTTTAATTTCAATCACTTCATCACGACCCGCGAAAATAATGGAATGCTCTCCGACAATTGTTCCGCCGCGAATTGCATGAATTCCGATTTCGGCTTTTTCCCGTTTTTTGCGAACTGAATGGCGATCAAAAGTATAAATCGGCGCGAATTCAAGTTCTTTCGAGATTGCGTCCGCGATTGCAAGCGCGGTGCCTGACGGCGCGTCAACCTTTTGATTATGGTGTTTCTCTACAATTTCAATATCAAAGCCGTCTTGTAAAACTTTTGTAGCTTTGCAACATAAGTCGATAATCAGACTTACGCCGATTGACATATTGGCCGAATAGAAAACTGGGATATCAGATGCGGCTTTTTCGATTAATTTCACTTGTTCAGGAGATAATCCTGTTGTACAAATTACAGCCGGTGTTTTGGTTTTTATGGCAAAATTAAGCACGTTTTCCAATGCCGATGGATGTGAGAAGTCGATAATTACGTTGGCTGTTTCTCGAACATTTAACAAGTCGGTATAAACGGGGAAAAGCGGGTCTTGATGTCCATCATTGGGGCGAATATCATATCCGCACACAATTTTAATATTAGAATTTTCATCCGCCATAATAAGATTTAAGATTGTCTGTCCCATTGCACCGAAATAACCTGATAATAGTATATTTGTCATATGTTGACCACCTTTGTAGGGCGTGACGCCCTCGGCACGCCGTTTTGAAATAATGTCTACTTATTGCGATTTATAGTATCAAAATGGATTTTTGTTAAACCAGTTTTGCTCATGCCAATATTTTATGTCTGCACTTTCGTTTGAAAATGTTTTGTCATCTTTTTTGAGCATACCGCGCCGAAAATAAAACATAAACCGTAAAGTTAAATATGGCGAACGCTTTTTACCACAAGCGATTTCACGATAAAACCGTTTCGCATATCTTTTGATTTTCACTTCAACTTTTTCACGGCGTTTCGGATTCATCCTTTTAATATCACTTTCTAAAAGGTTAAACCCAAAGGAATAAACCCTGTTTACGCCCCAGAATTTAAGATTTGTAACAATTGTCTTCATCGCTGACCTTGTTCCCGCACCCGCTGTGGTTGAAAGGACGAATGCCTTTTTAGCGAACATTTCCGGTCGTGCTCGGTGTACGATAAACATCCATGCGTAATGATCGAGAAATGATTTGACCGCGCCGGTTGCTTGTAATGCAAAAACCGGCGTTGTAAAAATTATTCCGTCAGCATTAATTATGGCGTCTAAAATAGGCAAAGTATATTCGGAATGCGGGCATAATTGCTCATTTTTTTCAAGACACAACATACAACCCTTGCAAAATTCCGGCAAATCCTGAGACAAGAAAAACTCAGTAAATTCAATTTTTCCGCACTCGGTCATTTGATTTTTGAAAATTTGTGTTGCGGCATAAGTATTTCCTTTTCGCGGACTTCCGTTGATAATCACAATTTTCATTTATATCAATCCATAGTTTTTCATTGCAGTTTTCAACGTTTCTAAATTTTTCTCTTCCATATCGCAAAGCGGCATACGAAGTTTGCCGACATTGTAGCCCAACAAATTCATTGCAGTTTTAATTGGAATTGGATTCACCTCAACGAACAATGAATTTACAAGGTCAAGCATTTTTAAAAATGTATCGCGCGAAGCTTTAACATCGCCGCTTAAATACTTTTCGCAAATATCGTGAGTTTCGGCAGGCAAAATATTCGCGACAACCGAAATAACGCCAACTCCGCCAAGCGACATTACCGGAACGATAATATCATCGTTTCCGCTGTAAAGAATCAAATCTGTTTCCGCCGCGATTTTTGCCGCGAACGCAAGGTCGCCGCTTGCTTCTTTAACAGCGTTGATGTTTGGAAGTTTTGCTAACTTTTTCAGCGTTTCGATGCTGAATGCCAATCCGCCTGTTCGCCCTGGAATATTGTAAAGCACAATTGGGATTTTCACCGCTTTCGCGATTTCTTCAAAATGCAATAATAATCCTTTTTGAGTGGTTTTGTTATAATATGGCGTAACCAACAATAAGCCGTCTGCGCCAACACTTTCGGCATATGTAGATAAGTCAATTGCCTCTGCCGTATTGTTGCTGCCTGTTCCCGCGATTACAGGAATCCTTTTCGCGACTTTTTCGACAGTATATTTAATTGCCGATTTATGTTCCTCGGTTAGCATAGTAGATGCCTCGCCGGTTGTTCCGCAAACAATAATTGCATCAGTTTTGTTTGCAATATGAAATTCGATAAGTTCGCCGAATTTATCGAAATCGATTCCATCATTTGTGAATGGCGTAACAATTGCAACGCCGCTTCCCGTAAAAATAGGGTTTTTCATAAAAATCCTCCTTTTGAAACTTGCCTTACTCAAAATACCCTTTTGCTGCTAATAACTCCGCCATAAGCACCGCACCTCCGGCAGCTCCGCGAACCGTGTTGTGTGATAGGCACACAAACTTATAATCATACTGACTATCTTCTCTCAAACGCCCGATAGATACCGCCATTCCGCCTTCGGCGTCACGATTTAGCCTTGTTTGCGGCATATTATCTTCCTCGTGGTAGTGCAAAAATTGCTTTGGCGCAAGGGGAAGTTCCAACTTTTGCGGTTCACCTGAAAAAGTCTTCCAAATATTTAATATTTCACTTTTGCTCGGTTTATTCTCAAATTTCACAAAAACTGCCGCCATATGTCCGTCTGCCGCAGGAACGCGAATACATTGCGCGGTTATATCAATTCCATCAGCGTTTACGATTTTTCCATCCTCAATTTTGCCCCAGATTTTAAGGGGTTCTTTTTCACTCTTTTCTTCCTCGCCGCCGATAAAGGGAATTACGTTATCCACCATTTCGGGCCAAGTGTCGAAAGTTTTTCCGGCTCCCGAAATTGCCTGATAAGTACATGCAAGAACTTGTTTTATTCCGAATTTTGCGAGCGGAGCCAGCGCAGGAACATAACTTTGTAAAGAACAATTCGACTTAACTGAAATAAAGCCGCGTTTGGTTCCTAATCGCTTTCGCTGTGCTTCAATAATTTCGGAGTGTTCCGGATTGATTTCAGGGATAATCATAGGAACATCTTCAGTTCCGCGATGTGCCGAATTGTTAGAAACAACAGGGCATTCCGCCTTTGCGTATTCGTATTCTAATGCCTTTATTTCGTCTTTATTCATATCAACTGCACAGAAAACAAAGTCACACATTCCTGCAATCTTTTGAACATCGTCAATTGCGTTGAAAACATTCATTTCAGCAATGTCTGCCGGCATGTCAGACGCCATGCTCCAACGATTTCCAACTGCTTCGGTGTAAGTTTTCCCCGCGCTTCGCGGGCTTGCCGCAAGAACCGTGATATTAAACCACGGATGGTTTTCAAGTAAAGTGATAAAGCGCTGACCAACCATTCCGGTGGCTCCGATAATTCCTACATTATACTGTTGCACTATAACTCATCTCCTAAATGTAAAAGTCCTTACATTATATTATACAACGCATTTGCCGTAATGTCAATAAATATTATAAAAACACGCCGTAAAAGTTTAATGAAAAGCCAACTTTTGGAGACGTGTTTTATATTGATGAACGGATAACTTTTTATTTAAATTTTTCAAACACTTCAACCATTTGTTCGGCTGCTAAACGTGCTCCCAAAATTGCTTCTGCTAATGTGTTTCCGCTTGTTCCGACCTCAATTAGCATACTTCCGTGTGTTGCGTGCTGGTTAAACCGTTCGCGCCGCAAGTTTATGGGACGGGCAAGTCCAGGTGCGTCAGTTACCATTTGTTGCTGCAATTGTGCAACTAATGCTAAATTGTCTCGCCAATTGTCGTGGGAAAGCCCGCCGGCATTGGTTCCGACAACGAACATAACTTGCGCGGCTTCCTCGCCGTTTATGTTGCCGAGAAGTTTAATTTTCGTACCGCAATCTCTGATTATGGCATCTCGGTGAACATCTAAAACTATCTGAATTGAAGGATAACGCCGCAAGTAACGGTCGATGGTTGCAAGTGATGCTTGATATGAGCCGCTAAATGACGGATAATCATGAACCGACGTATTATGTACAACTTCCAAACCCGCCTCACGGAACACGCGAACAAATTCTCGGCCTACGCTAACAACGTTTTCGTTCTCATTGTGACTTCTTTTATTGTTAGAAATATGATACCATGACATACCCGGTGCAGTAAACGCTTCGGTTGTGTGAGTATGAATTATTAAAATATGCGGTCCGTCGCCTGAAAAATCAAAACTTAACGGTCGTTCAAGAAAATCATCAATTTCAATGTCTATGTTGGTTTCATTGTTGACAAAAACTCTGCCTGATGTTCCGGCATTAAGCGTTTCGATTGGAAATTCATCCTCGCCTAATTCGCACGGATACAAATCGACATCGTGCAAATCTCTATCATCTTCAAGCACGCCAAAAAATACACTTCTATTGCCATCCGGCCCTAATATTTCGTTGCTCGCGTTAACGGCGATATAGCTTGAATTTACAATATTGATTATAGGGATTTCAGCGATAATACTTCCTACATTTGATATATCGAAGCCAAAAATGAAGGTTGAAACATTTTGCAAAATTATGGTTGGCATTGCAGTTTGTGAGATTGAAATTGTAAGCAAAGTAAAGGTTAGCAAAAAAGCGGAGAAAACTATCCCCGCGCGTTTGAATTTGCGAATGTTGATAAATAGCGTTGGACGCCGTCTTACGATTGTTCTCATTTGTATGAGCTCCCTTCGATACGGGCGAACGCGGTTCGCCCCTACAAGATTATATTCGTAATCAGACGAAGGTATGAAAAAATTTTTTAAGAAAATTTTTGAAAAAAGGTTGACAAATTAACCCAAGCATGATATTATGTGTTAGCACTCGAAACGAAAGAGTGCTAATATTTTGTCGAAAGCGGAGGTGATGGCACACGTGGAGCTTGATGAACGGAAGAAGTTAATATTGCAGGCGGTTGTCGAGGGATATATCAACACCGCTGAGCCTGTGGGTTCGCGAAGCATAGCAAAACTTACGCCGCTTGGACTTTCCGCCGCGACGATTCGTAATGAAATGGGTGATTTGGAGGAAATGGGATTGTTAGAGCAACCGCACACGTCCAGCGGGCGAGTTCCATCCCATCTTGGCTATCGGTATTATGTTGACAGTTTGATGCAAAAATATCGAATGACAACGCAGGAAATCAATCAATTTAGGCAACAATTGGAGCTTAAACTACAAGAGCAGGACGCGATAATTCGACATATCTCAAAGATGTTTTCACAGATTACAAATATGCCTATAATAGCGTCTTTGGAATCGGATGAAAACCAAAAATATCTCGAAGGACGGGCAAATATTCTAGGATTCCCTGAATATAATGACATTGAAAAAGCGAAAAACCTGCTTAATGTTTTCGATGACGACAAACATTTGGATGAAGCATTGAAGGTTGTTCCGCAATCTGATAATGTCAGCATTATTATCGGTGATGAGAATAACATTCCCGAATTTCGCGATTGTTCGTTGGTTGTCGCAAGGTATAAGGCGGGGAAAAACATTGCCGGAACAATTGGAATTATTGGTCCGACGCGTATGGATTATTCGAAAATTGTGTCAAAATTAGAATATCTGACAAACGAATTAAGCCGTCGACTTACAGATGAATTTGAAGAGGAAGAGGAGGACTAAACGATGAATGATAATTTTACAGAAGAAAATGTTGATGAAATTAACGTAGGGGAC
>Ga0123355_10016130_pt1 | contig 11765 bp, 4 predicted proteins | sample TergutEmb28metaG_3_FD_89872 | JGI IMG/M metagenome (GOLD analysis project Ga0123355, IMG submission 89872) | Embiratermes neotenicus P1 segment gut microbial communities from Petit-Saut dam, French Guiana - Emb289 P1 | ecosystem: Host-associated > Arthropoda: Insects > Digestive system > Gut ...
CAGCAGCACGCCCCGGCCGCACTTTACCCCCGGGAAAGACTCGGTACCCATTTTACAGGAGGCTGGGTGGGCCCCAGGGCCGGTCTGCATGGGCGGAAAATCTCGTCCCCACTGGAATTCGATCTCGGACCGTCCAGCCCGTAGTTAGTCGCTATACCGACTACGCTACCCGGCCCAGCTTATCTATATTGTACTCATCAATATTTGTGGTGTTATATTTTAGGTTATTATATGTTACCTGAAATTTTGGTTAAGAAACTTAAAAAGCACAAATTTTATATGTGTGATCTGACGTTCTTACAGCAGCATTAGCGAAGATTCAAGTATGCTGAGACATTATGCTGTGTTGCGGAAATAGTTCCTGATGCTTCAGAGGATTATAGTGCCTTGATTTTCTTGGGCTGCATGAATTGGAAGATGAAGACATTATGATCCTTTGAAACAAAGGTAACCATTCACCCTACAGCATAGCATAACATGCCAGAGAACGTGAATATCCAGATGCATGTATGTTCTTCATTGTGTAACTGCTTTATTAAAACACAGCGAGAATTTAAGATCTACATTTATGCTATCTAGAATTACACTATTAGGTGTTGTATATTTATTATGCTCTGTGTTAAGACCAATTCTGTTGAAATCTTTAGACCTTTTTTTATTTCATAAGGCAAGAGGATACATCTACTGCAGCTTGAAATTTTCTGCTATACCAGAAAATTGTGGCATATAAATATGAAGCATTAGCAAAATTATAATTTGTACAGGAAAAATGAAGTTCTTAGGAGAAAACCTTTGCCAGCACAACTTTTCACCACAAATCCCACATGGACTAATACTAGCGTGAATGTAAGTCACAGTGGTAACAATTCAGCAGCTAACCTCAAAAGCTATGCTGCAAGCAAATTAATGGACAGTTTTCACAAGCAAAACAAACAGATGGGCATACAGCTGGGTATCACCTCCCCATCAAATGGGGTACCTATGGCTTATACTTCTGACTATGGGTTCTGCAAGCTATGTCAGCCCGTCAACATCATTCACATGTATTAGCAAATGTAACAAAACCAAAACTTCATGAAAAATTGATTTAAAAACAATTGAAAAAAAAAGTTGCTCACACAGTATCACAGTAAGTGGCAAACTGATATGAAATTAAAGGTCCATAACAGTTGAAATACATTTCATAAAATGGACAATACATTACTCTCTCTCTGGTCATGGAAGAAAAGTCACAAAATTTCATATAAAAAGAAAAGCTTTTATTCACTATAAGAGACCAAAATATCAGACACACCATGTGGAAAAAGTGGAACCTCATCACACGTGTAGACAAGTAATGGATGACACACCTAACAGAAGAAGAATCATTCTGACAAGCAAAACTACAGTGGTGGTGGTTATGATTACGACAATTAGAATGACAATAATGGAGGAAGAGGAGGAGATAACATAATGGAAGAAAACAGAGGCACAAAAAAACATAAAAACATAAATTAAGCCAGAGCACTTTCTGAGAAATAGATTCAAAGCATGATGATCCTGATTTGTGATATCTCCAACAGGTCTAATGAGGCTCAAACCTTAGGATGATGCTTATGATTAGATCTAACTGCTGTTTTGTAATTTAAATACCAGAATGTTCCAAGCTTCATGTTGTAGATAACCATAATGGTTAGGAAACATGTGCAAGAAATACCACCATATTTACCTGAAATCAGAATGACAAATTTTTCATAATTCATCATCTGAAAAATGGAAGGTTGTCTGTCTCACAAACACACACAAAATTAAATAAGTTTAAGTGTAGGCATCTTCCTGAAAACTAGAGATTATGAACGGGCCAGAGAAGCCATCTCATATGCTGGGTCATCTTATATTCGGGTACATATGGTCATATGAGACCTGATGTTCTAATGGTAATAGGTATCAAAACCACTGTTTCTGGGATGTGATGCCATGTATTTTGGTACACAGGTACTAACATTTTGGAGAAATCCCCTGCTTCCATTTTCTGGGTAGATGATCTACCAAACTACATGGTGTCATGCTTAAATGGTTTCATCTTCAACCATATACTTCATTAGAGGGCATGCAGTGAAAATCCATTCAGCATTGGGTTCATAAGGTAACCAGTAATATTGACATGCAATACATGCTCAACATCAGCTAATGCAACACCACAAGCTCATCCTATACAGACTGTGTTCATAATACAGTGATAATACAGTCAGTAACTGAAATGGCACACGGTTGCAGTTGGTTACTGTTAGTCATGTACATGTGAGACATGCACACACTACACTAGAAGAATTAAATTTCCATGAGTGTTAATAAGTCCCAATTAAATTTCCATATGGATTACAGATTTCACACATTTTATACACATTTAATGTAACACTGAACACCAAAATTATGCTTCATAGCAGTTATCTGATGTAGTTTCAATAACTCATACATAACATGTAATAACTTTGTAGATTTCTACTAATGTACTGGGATGTTTTTCCCCTGTGAAGGTCAGTCATGAATGACATGCAGTAGAAGACAAATTAAAGGATGTGATATAACAGAGTTTGTGTGCTGTGGTGGTTTGATAGGATATACATGGTGTCACATTCAAGAACAGTGTAATCTTTAAGAATCAATATTTACTTGATAAATGACATACCACGTTTCATGAGGATCAGTCCACGGATTCAGAAATCACAACATGTGAAGCATACACAACAGTCATAAACCCATCTGTCCTGACAGAATACAGAGAGAATCTGGGGTTTAAAAGTGAAACTGAATAACTTTCTCTGTACAGGTGTGTCTTGCCATGATGACCCACTATGTAAAAATTACTTCAATTCACTGGGCATTCTGTGTATCACCACAAACCACCATTCATTGCACATACTGTGCAGGAAGTTAATATGAAGTTCAACTCTCATCTATTCATTTTCTCTCTGAAAATCCAAACAGAAGACAATCAGAAAGTAGTTACTCCAAATACAAAGAGAGTGCAGCACTTGACTGATATCCTACAGCCAAACATGTCAATATGCATGTTCTATTCGGTCCACTGCCATCTACATGCGCAACACCTGTCAAAGAGTTCAGTAAACAAGACTCAGAAAGTTATTTTTAAATATGTCGCAATTGTTGTACACACTTATGTACAATAATACTGTAGGCATAGGATCAAGTTGTGTTGATCATTTATGGGAGACCAGAGAGAAACATTGGCAAGGTCCAGTTACACTGCTACATCAATAGACTTTTATGCTTGGTTATAAAATACAGGCCTTCATTATGTAATTTCCCATTCAAACAGCCGAGGGCATTGAGACTGAGCTGGTAACACTGTACAACCCTCACTTGCCATGGAACACTGATCAATTACAAACTATCCTCAGTCAGATACTGTGTCCTGTTAGTTATTACAAGTAGCCCTCAACAACATCACTACAACCTGTATTTGAATTTTTATGTACAATAATACTGTAGGCATAGGTTCAAGTTGTGTTGATCATTTATGGGAGACCAGAGAGAAACGTTGGCAGGTCCAGTTACACTGCTACACCAATAGACTTTTATGCTTGGTTATAAAATACAGGCCTTCATTATGTAATTTCCCATTCAAACAGCCAAGGGCATTGAGACTGAGCTGGTAACACTGTACAACCCTCACTTGCCATGGAACACTGATCAATTACAAACTATCCTCAGTCAGATACTGTGTCCTGTTGGTTATTACAAGTAGTCCTCAACAACATCACTACAACCTGTATTTGAATTTTTATTCTATAAATTCTTGCAGAGAAGACATGCTGTGAAATGAAAACAGATTACACAGATTTAGATATGTATATAATTAAAGAAAAAGGAGATGAATATGGAACAAACTGGGTAGCACACACATAGCGAATTCAAGAAGTTCGGTTATGAAGAAAAATACTACAGTATAAAGCTTAGGTATAAAGAAGTACACAAAAGCCTCAATAGATGTGGGAAGGTCTGACTGAAGTCATGACGGCCTATCCCACTGTTTGAAGTACAGGGTTTGAATTTGTTTTTAATCATAGTTAAGAAACAGTAGCAATACTACAAGCAAATGAGTCACACAACCAACTGCCGATAAAACTAATTAACAGTACAGCATAAGGAACTTTCCCTCTATTTAATTAAAAATATATCATGCTACCAAACATTTCAAACAGAAATTTAAAAACTCAACTTACTCTAATGATGCCTCAGAATTAACCCTACGTGATTTCAGGCATCTGCTGCAGTGTAAATGAGGTCTTTGCTCTTCTGGGATGTTAAACAGCATTGATTTGTAGTTGGTTACCGACATTTTGGAGGCAGCCACTCAGTCCCATCTTCAAGGGTGCTGGACTCTTTAATAAGGGGCTGACAGGCTATCCTGAGGTGTCAGTAACCAACTACCAATCAATGCTGTATAACATCCCAGAAAGAGTGAGGACCTCAGACTTAGCCCCTTGGTGCTGAGTGGCTGATCAGTCTGCTGCTAGCACAATTCAATGTTATGCCATCAAACAATCTATCAGTCACCATTTTAAGTGTGTTCAGCTTCCTTCTCACTGATGAGATCTAAGCAGCAATCACAACACTAACTTAATTACTCACTAAATGTCTCTATCTAGAGTGGTTGTTGATTTTTAGCACAACATACCCACAGAGCCCAGCACTATGAGACATCAAGACCAAGCATGTATTAATGTGCAGCCTGCTCCCTACTATCACACATCCAGCAGGTGGCCCTAGAGGAATACAGAACAATGGCGGAATAATGACTGGCAAGGGAACAAAAAATAACATAATGTCTGTCCCATTAGCTACTGCACGGTAATGTGACACCTGACGAAACTCATCTGGAGGAAATAATCCAAATTGCTCACAAAGCAATACTTTTCATCACAAAGTCCACCCCCTTATAGCCAATACCCTGTACATCTTTATATATATATATATATATATATATATATATACACACACACACACACACACACAGACAGGCCCCGCGGCCCGAAAAAAAATTTGGAAAATTAGAGAAATAAAGTGAGAACGGGCCGTAACGTGGTGAAATCCAGCAGCCCAAACGCGCCCAGTACTTGGCTCATCTTCCTTTGTCCCCGTACCCACGCTTCCTCGCAAACTTGCCACCATTCTGCTTCTAGCGTTCTCGCTGTTCGAATTAGTTGCCACGTTATCGCAGTGTTTGTGTTCAGAAAGCAACAAGAAGAATGGAGAAGTCGGCGAATACCCACAACAGGCTAACATATTTTTTAACAAATACAATTTTCTTATTACAGGTTATGTACAGGTACGCAGTATGATTTGCTCTGTAAAATATGTAACAATAACACTTTTTTTCCCCATTGCTTATGCAGCGCTTTGATGGAAAAGCGTGGTGATTTTTATTGTTCTGTCATCCCTTGAAACTGTACATGATACTGTACAGCACAGCTACTGTATTTTTTATTGCTCTATCGTCTCTTGAGGATTAGGCTAAAGCGTCAGAATCCCTTACTTTCATACGTACGAAAGAGAAAGTACACTGTAAATGTACAATGTAGTGCATAGTATACTTTATTATTACTTTATTTAATATTGGTAATGTCTTACGGTGCGTAATTTATCAACTGAACTTTACCGTATTGATGTATGCTACACGAATATCACGTTATATCACGTAATATATAGCGTTCGGTATTATCAGCGGTTTCACGTAACCGCGGTAGGTTTCGGAACGTTATTACCCACGGATAGGGGGTCCACCTATGTATATGTATGTGTGTGTGTGTGTATAAAAGAAGAACGAACCCCTTCAAAGGAAATCGCTTGACATGATCAAAGCTGTAGTGCATTATTGGATTTAGAGTCATGCCGTCTTTTCCACAGGGATCGAATTGGTGGTTTATCACCAGAACAAATGTATCAGTCTGATGACAAAAAAATCTTGCCCATTGTTACTGGTTCTGTTTAATTTCTATTTACCAAGTCGAAAAATTTCCCAAAAATCTAGGGGCCACCTAAAAATCCTAGGCACCAGCAGTATGACATGAAGCAATTTCCATACTGAGTTCCCACAATTCTGAAGTGATCTGTAAATTTCGGTGTTACAATTAGACTTTCTGCTCAGTGCGTGCGAAGTGACACACATTTTTGTAGTTCAGTTTAAAAAATGCTGAAAATGTAGTTGCTTTGGCAACCAGGCACCTGGGATTTGTGGGTCCTTGTCTGTGTAGGAAAAAAATATGGGTGTACCACAGCTGCACACATTATTTAGTGAATATCCTGACTACATTTTTTAATCTGCCTCAGGCTGGGATACATTCCTCAGACCTTCAAACTGTATCCAGTCTTTTACAATTGATAGGTCATCTATCACAGTAGATGTTTACAAATACATGACCCGAGTAAATTACGATGTTCCTCATTGTATCCGTCATACTCCATTCAGGTTTATATACTTTCCTCAGCACACTTTTCCACATACTTAAAATGCACACTGTTTCCTCAGAGTAAGGAACCAGACTTCACAATTATACAGGACAAGGAGAAGTAAGCATTTTTCACCCAGCTAATACTTGTTTTCCTTACAAATATCAGAACATACAGCAGCTAAAACTCTTAAAACAGGAATAATACTCCAATTAGGTACTCAAAATTTACTCACATAATTATTAAAAAAAAAAAGATCTGGAAGGAGATTTTCAATCATATCCAAAGACTTAACCACAACACCAGCACACCACTTTAATAGCCATGGTTACCACACATACTCGCAACAGAACAGACTAACCTCACATATTTGGGTGTTCTATGTTCATTTTGTAGCAGGAAACACACAGAAACTGAGAGAAAATTTACTTTTTTATAATGCATAAAAAGAGATAACTTGTAAAATTATAATTTGTATGAATTCTTACATCTCAGAAGTGACATTCAGCTTCAAAGAGTGATTAACATTGGCTAATCTTGTTTCTGTATGGACTTCTGGCATGCCACATACACAACAGAACACTCTGATGCAAGTGACATACTTTATTTTAGTAATACCTTAGCACCGATTTACATAACACACCCTAAGCTCCCATAAATTCAGAGCAATTCCTGGAACTTGATGAATTTCAGACCTGTGACACAAGTTGTAAGACAAAGGAAATGAGCTTCTAATTACAGATGTTATGTAACACAGACACCATAATGTCCTACAAATGTCAGCAGGACTTATCAATGAGCTTGCTGATAACTAAACCTGTGTGGAAAGTTTCACAACTTGCTCTCTGTGAAGAAACGCATGTACATAAACAACAAAATGAAACGTGGTTCAGGACTGGGATTAAGGAGTGTTTTTTCTTATGGAACTGATAAACCTCGTAAACCAGCAACTACTATTACAATCACAACCATCACCACCACCATCACCCCCAGTTGGTGTATGGAGTTGCCTCATCCAGAACAGCAAACAACTGGCACTAGACAAACGTGCCATTTTGACCGTATGAACATTCATAACCCATTTAATTCAACAGTTTAATTCCTTCTCATGAGGTATAACGCGTGTACAACTGAAACCCGTTAAGTGCACTATTACAACAGAGGCACAGTATGATTATTTTCAGTCCCTAAAGTCTGGTCAGCGAGCCTGGACTGACGTCATGAGAGTCCTTCTGCAGGTCAGAAACAACGGAGTGATAATACAGGATACCACTACTTTATATGTAGCAGCGTTAATCACGTGAAAGATTTAGGAGGGTTCGAATGGTAGGTTACACTGCTATGAATATGCAGCTCTGTTGTTGCTCCCCTGTAGAAAATATGAGAACTAGTCTACTGTTGGTCATTTTGTAACGTGTAAACCGCACTTGTCTGAGCAGTCGGTGTAACTCGCACTGAAGGTATAAAATTAAGTGGTCTTTATGGAAGTAATCCACCTATAACTACGCGTTTGATTCTGTAAACACATCGGTAGACACTTCGGTAGAACGGTACGGACATTACAACGCAGCTTAAAGATGCCACACCACGCAGTGAATTTGTTCGAACTGGGCCTGGATCCGCTTTCTCGGAGCGGAAGGCTGTCAACCTGCTGAAATTCTGGATGCACAGTTTACTAATTACGTTGCTGCATGTGTATCAAGGCGAACAATGGACGTGTTCCTTATGTTTCCAACGGGCAGGCAGTGAAAGATGGAGATGTCACGACCGAGAAAGGCGCACGTTGGCACTAACCCGAAGAATCCAGACGGCTGAGCACGAGGACGGACGTCGCACAGATCATTCCCTGTCAATGGAACTGAATTTGAGCGTCGGCACTGTGCATGCAATCACATGGGATCTTAGAGAGCACATGATGTTCCCACTGGGTCCCACGTCTACCGATACACATACACATGTGGGGGCCGTCACATGTCACTAACGCAGAAACATCTGCAGCTGTACAATACTGCTGGTGACGCGTTTTTGAGGTGAACCGTTGACAGCAGTGAGACATTGTGTCACCATTCTGAACTCACGGAAAAATCACCAGGCATGCAATGGAGACACCGCAATTCACCACGACCGAAGAAATCCAGGCCACAAGCATCCGCCGTTAAAATTATGTTAACTATACTCTCTGACACTGAGGGACTCCAGTTATTTTGGACTTCAAATTACGCAACGACATGATAAAACTAATCAAAAAGCTGTGTAACATCCTGCACACAGCCCGACCTTACCGCTGTGCGACTTTCACGTCTTTGGAACGTTACAGAAAGCCCTCAAAGGCCGTACGTTCACGTTGGACAACGACGGGCAGGACTCTGTGGTACAGTACTTCAGGCAGCAGGCCAGGTAACTACTTGCAGATGGGACATGCTGACCTATGCAAAGCGACACCTGTCCAAATGCGTGTGGTGATTATTCCCAACTGCTGCAATACCTTCTCCTGTAAGCATCCTCTAATGGGAAAAGATGGGAAGATTCATGCGAGGGTTCACAAATTATCCAAATATCTGGGAGCCACCTCCAAATTCTGCGCCAGAAGGGTGACAAAGTTCCACATGGAAGACCCACAATTCTGGAGTTACATGTGAATGAGGATCCCATTCGCCCCAGTTGTATGGGTTTTTAAACAGCTCTGTCCCGGTTTCCCGCAAACTTCGGTCCGAGACGCCAGATGTCCCCGGAATTTACAAGTCACAAAAATACGACATTTCTGACAACGCAAACGAAATTTTTTACTTCACCATGGCGGAAGGAAGCGTCTACAGAAGTAAAACAGCTATCAGCCAGCCACTAACAGCAAGGAATAAGAGGGGGAGAGGAAAATACGTACATTAGTGACTACAGAGTCTGGAATGAGACGGCGAAGGATGAGAAACGGATGTTATAAAAAAAATTAGTATGTTAACTCAGCATGTGAGCTTTATTGTTATTATTATTATTATTATTATTCACCTTTGTGCAGGTTATTACAATTATATACCTAAAACAAACCATGTTTCTTGGGTATATGAAGTTCCAGCTAATCTGTGGTTATAGTTCACGACACAGTCACTGTTATTTCCCATGATGCAGTGCCCAGTATAGCTGTTTTCTGTAGTTCCTTGATAAGGTAAAGGTAAAGTTCAACCTATAATAGGCCACGAAGGCCCAGAGGGGGAGTAGAGTTATAGCTCTACTCTTTCCTTAACCTCGGCGCTAGATGGGGTGGGTGGTCAACGCCACGCCCGGGCCATTTTACTTCCGGGAAAGACCCGGTACCCACTGTATAGGAGGCTGTGTGGGCCCCAGGGCCGTTCTGGATGGGTGCGGAAAATCTCGCCCCCACCGGGATTCGATCTCCGGACCGTCCAGTCCGTAGCGAGTCGCTATACCGACCGAGCTGTCGTGCTTTATTATTATTATTATTATTATTATTATTATTATTATTATTTGCATCTGCATGTCAATTTTGATGAGTTATATCGTTATAGAAATGTTAAAAGATTTCCGTGCTTTACATTGCACAAGCATTTAAAATTTATTCTCCCCCCCATCCGGACCACCTAAATTAAGGGTTCACACATTTTCCAAAACTCCAGGAGGTGACATGAAGCAAGTCGCAAACAGAGATTCCGCAAAATATTTGGCGCCACGGGACAAAACTTAGTCATCATGACGACCTGGAGCCCGGAATTTGTGCACGCCTAACCTAAATGTGTCCCGATTTTTGGTCTGTAAAAATATCAGATCTCAACCCGTGGAACTTGCTGTTAACTGGCGCCTTCTGCTAGGTGCATGTGAAGTAATAAAGAACACTGTATGAAAGGCGGAAAAAATTCGAATATGTTAAAAACATCAGTCGCTACGGTACGAAATTTAGTCGTCCAGGATCTGTTCACCCATGGATTACTGGTCAATAAACATATGGATGCAATCGACTGTGGCCTATTCCCATACTAAGGGAAGACACGAAACTATACAATCAGGATCAGAACCACGTACCCCCGAATAAAACCAGGTTCAAAGAAAGATGGATGAAAGTTCCAAGTCACCGACCATTAGCAGTAGCATTAGCATTTATCACGAGCCTATCTAATTACATAACGTGCTGTCATCGGAAGCAAGGCAGTGCTGATGAATGGCGCAAACCCAAACGAACTGTTGGTTAGCAGCTGCATGTGAACACTGGATGACGGAACAACCAGTGCCCCAGACATAACACAGAATACTTCCTACTCAGACGCACAGCTGTCACCATGCTTAATTACAACACCATGCCATGAAGACTTGTGAGTGAGTGGGGGGCGTTGCTCCGTGCAATTTTAAACCAGCAGCCAGTCAAATAAAACCCGCTGCTTCGTACCAAAAATTGTGCAGTCTTAATGATATCCTGAATATCCATTAATAGCACAAAAGTTGATATCCGGCATTGCAATAACTTCATTACTTTATCTTGTTGCTTCCGTATCATATCACAATTCATACAACTTGCGTACATTTTATGTAACCAGTGACACTTAGTGCCGTTTATGATCTTTCCAATAAATTCACTGAAACTACGACATACAGATACTGCTTAAATACACGTGTTCCTTCAACCAGACAGTCAAAGTCAATTCCTGTTAACTCTAATACAGTCCAGCTTATCACACTCCTCAGATACAGGGTTTTCTTGGTTTCCCTGTGCCTAAAAGCAAATGCTGAGATGGTTCCCAAGATTCCAAGTTGCCACTACGTGCTTCTCATGTAGCCCTCCCTACTTAAATTTAGTAGCAACCAATTTCATGTTTTGTTTACATGTAAAATAACCACTGCCACTGGGTAACATCCCAATTGCAGTAAATACTACTACTACTACTACTACTACTACTACTACTACTACTAATAATAATAATTATTATTATAAAGCTTGCCTCGAATTTGGTTAAATATTCATAACGTGAAAAATGTTTCAAATGCAAGTTGTGAATCTTAACATCTACTGTATGCCACGTACGGACTTCACCAGAGTAATGAGTTGCTTCTTGGAAATACATCAAAACTTCACGGGAATTACGACTTACTCCGGACTAGTGTAAACCAAAATTAAATTGGGCCAATTTGAATGAAGTCATCCCGTTGTGTTATCTGAATATTTACTTTATTACAATAAGTTTGTGCCAAATGCACAAAATAAAACCTGTGAAATGTTAAACGGTTCTTAGATCAGCCTGATGATGACTGTCACAAGTCGAAACATGTTGCATTAATGTTATACTTAAATGTTAGTTGTGTTGACGGAA
>Ga0123355_10016131_pt1 | contig 11764 bp, 7 predicted proteins | sample TergutEmb28metaG_3_FD_89872 | JGI IMG/M metagenome (GOLD analysis project Ga0123355, IMG submission 89872) | Embiratermes neotenicus P1 segment gut microbial communities from Petit-Saut dam, French Guiana - Emb289 P1 | ecosystem: Host-associated > Arthropoda: Insects > Digestive system > Gut ...
GGATGCAGCAGCGGCTCGCCGCCGCTGATCGTGACGACCGAGGTCCCCAGTTCGGCGAGCTTGTCCACCCGCCGGAACATGGCCTCAAGGGGCACCGGCTTTGAGAAGTCATCGAACTCGTTGCAGTATTTGCAGGCCAGATTGCAGCGCCGCATCGGAATGATGTGCGCAAGCAGGGGATGGCCGGTCGAGACCAGCCCGCCCAGAACTTTGAGCAGAGAGCGCGCACTTCGCCCGGCGGCCTTTACCTTCCGGCGCAATTGGGCTCGAGCCGTTGCCATTCTGGGTTCTTGGTATTAAAACACAGCAGACCCTAACTGTAACGTTTTGAGCAGTGTATGCGCATATTCGCCGGGCGAACCGCCTCCGCGGGCCACCGAGCAGCGCCCGAGGGGAGCCGGGCCCCGTCCGGGTCCCAGGCAGGGCGGACGGCGAATCCCTGCCAGAGCAGCTGCCGGCGCCCCGGCCGGGATGGCGGGCGGGGAATGCCCGAGGATTGGCCTCAGGCCGGCCGGGCGCAGTTTTCCTGTCGAGGGAAGCCGATTCCCGAGTCCCCGGTTTTCCCCGGACCTCACTGAATCAGCGCGCCGTTGCCGTTTGCTTCGTCTTCCTGCTGCGGAATCACCACGGCGGCGGCGACGCGGTCGCCGGGCTCCATGTGCAGCAGGCGGACGCCCTGCGCCGAACGCCCGGATTCGCGGATGGTGCTCGAATCCATGCGGATGATCTTGCCGTACTGACTGATCAACATGACTTCGGAGCTCTCGCTCACCTGCGCGATGGCGACCACTTTGCCGTTGCGCTCGGTGGTCTTCACGTTGATGACGCCCGAGCCGCCGCGTCCTTGCAGCCGGTATTCCTCTGCGGGGGTACGCTTGCCGTAACCGTTCTCGGTCACCGAGAGAATCAGCGAGCCTTTGACCGGAATGGTCTCGTCGGTTGCGGTCGCGCCGGGAACTCCGGCTTCGGCCTTGGCTTTTTCGGCTTCGGCTTCGGCCTTCTTCGGGTCCTTGGGCGTAGTGGCCATGCCGACGATGTAATCCTTCTCGTCGAGCTTCATGCCGCGTACGCCGTAGGCGGGGCGGCCCATATTGCGCACGTCGGACTCGTCGAAGCGGATGGCCTGGCCGTCGTGAGAGGCGAGGAAGATGATCTGGCTGCCATCGGTCAGCGTGGTCCCGACCAGCTCGTCGCCCGTGTCGATGCCGATGGCGATGATGCCGCGCGACATCACATTGCAGAAATCTTTGAGCGGCGTCTTCTTCACCGTGCCGTTGCGGGTGGCAAAGAAAATGTATTTGCCTTCTTCCTCGAGATTGCGCGCGGCCAGCATGGCCTTGACGGTCTCGCCCGGCTGCAGTGCGACCAGGTTCCCGATGTGTTTGCCCTTGCCGGCTGCGCCCACGTCGGGAATTTCGTAGACCTTCAGCCAGTACACGCGGCCGCTGTTGGTAAAGATGAGAATGAAGGCGTGGGTGGAGGCAATGAACAGATGCTCGACGAAATCCTCGTCGCGCGTCTTCATGCCGGTCCGGCCCGTGCCGCCGCGGCGCTGCTGGCGATAGGTGGAGATGGGCGTGCGCTTGAGGTAGCCGCTGTGGCTGACCGTAACCGCGACCTGCTCGTCGGCAATCAGGTCTTCGAGATGGATTTCGGCGGCTTCGTCTTCGATGACCGTCCGGCGCTCGTCGCCGTAGAGCTTCTTGATTTCTTCGAGCTCGACGACGATCACCTTGCGCAACTTCTTCTCCGAACCCAGGATCGATTCGTACTCGGCGATGTTCTCGCGCGTCGTGCCCAGCTCTTTGTTGATTTCGTCGATCGAAAGCCGGGTCAGCCGATGCAGCTGCAGTTCGAGGATGGCGTCGGCCTGCACGGCGGTGAACGGCTTGTCCGGGTCCGGCTTGGGGGCGCGGCCGGTGGTGTTGATATCGATCTTCTTGCCGGCGAAGTACGCCACCAGGTTTTCCCGCGCATCGGCGCGGTTGGCGCTGGCGCGAATGATTGCGATCACGTTGTCGAGGTGGTCGAGCGCTGTGAGATAGCCTTCGAGAATGTGCTCGCGGTCCTTCGCCTTGTTCAGCAGAAACGCCGTGCGGCGGCGGACAACGTCCACGCGGTGGTCGATGAAGTACTGAATGGCCTGAATCAGGCCCATTTCCTTGGGCTGTGACTGCACCACGGCAAGCAGGATCATGCTGAAGTTTTCCTGCATCTGCGTATGCTTGAAGAGCTGGTTCAGGACGATCTGCGGTTCCGAGCCCCGCTTCAGCTCGATAAAGATGCGCATGCCGTCGCGATCGCTCTCGTCGCGAATGTCGGCGATGTCTTCGATGGTCTTGTTATTCACCAGTTCGGCCATGCGCTCGATCAGGTAGCGCTTGTTTACCTGATAAGGAATCTCGGTGACGACGATGGCCTGGCGGTCTTTGCCCACGTTTTCAATGGCCGCCCGGGCGCGCATGGTAAAGCGGCCGCGGCCGGTCTTGTAGGCATCGAGAATTCCTCCTTTGCCGTGAATGATTCCGGCGGTCGGAAAATCGGGACCTTTGACGATCTTGAGAATTTCGGGCAGCGAAGTCGCCGGGTTGTTCACCAGGGTTATGGCCGCATCGACGATCTCGGTCAGATTGTGGGGGGGGATTTTCGTCGCCATGCCGACGGCGATCCCGTCCGCCCCGTTGATCAGCAGATTCGGAATGCGTGCCGGGAGGACATCGGGCTCGGATTCGCTGCCGTCGTAGTTCTCGCGGAAGTCGACCGTGTCTTTGTCCAGATCTTCAAGCAGCGCGGTCGCCACGCGCGAAAGCCGCGCTTCGGTGTAGCGGTCTGCCGCCGGCGGGTCGCCGTCGACGGAACCAAAGTTTCCCTGACCATCCACGAGCGGGTAGCGCATGGCGAACGGCTGCGCCATGCGGACCAAGGCGTCGTACACGGCGAGGTTGCCGTGCGGATGGTATTTGCCCATGGTGTCGCCGACGATGCGGGCGCATTTCCGCGTGGCGCGGTTGGGCTGCAGGCCCATCTGCTGCATCGTGTAGAGAATGCGACGATGCACGGGCTTGAGCCCGTCGCGAATGTCGGGCAGCGCGCGGCCAATGATGACCGAGAGCGAATAGTCGAGATACGACCGCCGCATCTCCTCTTCAATGTTGACCGGCTGAATGTTCGCGGCACCCGGGCCACCGTCGCCCGGAGGGGGAGTAAGGGGTAACTGGTTCTGATCGTCTGCCATAAAAGAAGCTCTGAGGCGCCGGCCCGGGCCCGGCAAACCGCCTTAGCGGTTTACGCGAAAAAAGCCCTCACGCGGAAGCGAAAACCCGGGGTTCTCTTCGCTCCGCCGGCTGCTGGTAAATAACTGCAAAATAATGGGATAAGCGCCGGGCGCGGCGCTGAATCACCCTGCCCCTATTATACGGCACCCGAAGGCAGCTTCCCACTCGAGGAGGAACCACCTACAGCACGGGAAACCTGGCAGTCGCACGCCTTTCAAGGGGAAAGCGGGCGGACACGCCGCGGGACTGGGGCCTGGGCTGGCCCGAAACTCAGTCGAGATTGGTTCCCGCAGGAAGCTGGAACTCCACGCCGCGCTGGTCGTTTTCCTTCAACGTCGCCTCAAGATCAAGGTCGGCGAGCTCTACTTTCCTCGAGTGCCCGCCGCTCAGGTCATAGAGCGTGGTGCCCACGATGGCATAGTTTCCCACCTCAATCTGATGGCCGTCTTTGAAGATCAAGACCGTGCTGGGTTGGGCCCTGACCGGCTCGGAAGGCTGCGCCTGCTGGTCGCGGGAATTCAATTGCGCGCGGTAATCCTCTTCGAGCCGCTGGCGAGCCGCCTCATCGCGCTGGGACTGAGCATCGGGGCTCGGGGGATCGTCCATGTATTCCGGGGCATTGTCCCCCATATAAGCGGGAAAAGGGTAAGCGTAAGGAACGGCGACCACCCCCAGAAACGGGCTGCGGCCGATAAAGCGACGGCGATTCGGGAACACGAAAGGCCGGTTGTGCAGGCGGAGCGGCGCGCCGAATCCGAGCGGGGTCCTCGGGGGAATGACTCGATTCGCGCCGAATCCGAGCGAGGTTACGCTCGGGGGGACCCCGTGAAAACCGGGCCGTCCGCCGAACCCGAAAGAAGTCACGCTGGCGGGAACTCCCCGGGGCGCAACGCCCCCGTTGCGAAAGCCCGCCTGGGCCGAGGCTGAGATCGCCGAGACCAAAGCCAGGGCGAGTGAGAGAACCGAAACTGTCACCGGGTTGGTACTGCGCATATCCGCCCCCTACTCAATTAGAACGATCAACCGGCGCCGAGGTTGCGAGCTTGGCTTAATTTTACGACTTCCCGGGCCGGCTTTTCTCAGGAGATCCGCAGCCCGCCAACCCGGGCAAGGGCCGAGAGGGACCAGAGGGCGTTGGCCGCCAGGAGCGCCACGAGAATCGCAGCCACCAGCTCGCGCGCCCGGGTTTCGAGCAAATCGGCGGCAATGCCCGCGATAAAGACGAAGAGAAACACAACCGCCGTCAGCATGAAAACCCCGCCCGACTGATGCGGAGAGAACAAGCGCAGGAGGAGAAACAACGCCGCCACGATCAAGGGAGCGCTGTTGCCGAAGTACCGCGTCCGCGGCCACATCAGGTAGGCGGCCAACGCCCCGGGAGCGAGCAGGACGAGCACCGGCCCGCTGGAGGCGATCTCGCGCACCAGCTGAACGTAGGCCCCCGCCATCTTCGCCGATTGCCAGCTGCCCTCGACGAGAGCCGCATGACCGAGGCCGGCCCAGAAAAGGCGGGGGTGAAAAAAATACGAAGCGAACAGCAGGACGAGGGCCGCGGCGCAGGCGGAGGCGAGGATCATGGCCGCGGCCGCCTTCCGTTCCGGGGCCAGATAAAACATGAACCCGGCGAGCACCGGCACCACCACCACCAGGCTGAAATGCGAGCCGACGGCGAGCGCCAGCGATACTCCGAGAAGCACAATTCGCCTCCAGTTCCAGACCACCACCTCGCGCTTAGCATAGAGCGTGTGCGAGACCGCAATCGCGGTGAACACCGCTCCGAAGGTTCCCCAGACGGGAGCTATGTTCGGCTCCGCCGCCCACAAAACGGAGCTGCGCAGCACGGCCGGCGAAAAACAATACAGGCCGAGCGCAATGTAACCGCCGGCATTGCCGTAGAGGCGCCGCGCAACGTACCACAGCGAGGCCCCGAGCAGAACGCCGATCAGGATGTATGGGGCGCGGGTGAGCCAAATCCAGAGGGAAGAATCCGGCCCCACCCCGAACATGGCCAGGGGAGCCGCGGCCACCAGATACCACAACGGAGAGTGCTCGCGGTCATAGACGCCGGCGCCGGCGCCGGCTTCGACCGGGTTCTTCACCGAGGGCGTACCCGCAATCCCCTCGAACCGCCACTGCACGAGGCCCTCTTCCAGGCGCACGAATTCCTGTTCGCCGGTGGCGCCCTGATTGAGGTGCGCGACCAGCCAGGCGCACTCGCCCACGAAGATGGCAAGCATCACGCCCGCGATGATCTGAGGACGGCCGAAGCCCTCCGGTGAGAAGATGGATGACATGGAGAGGACGGATTGTTTTACCATGTCCGTCAGGGTCGAAGGAAATGCACGGATGAACGAATTCGAAGAAGATCCCGCGGCCCCCTCAAGCGGTCCCCTGGCCGCCTCGCAGGAACCGGTACCTGCGCCCGAGCCGGCCGGGCGCTTGCGCACAATCTTTCTGGGACGCAAGGGGTTGCGCCCCGGCTGGCGCTTTCTCATCTACCTGATCGTGTTTTTCGCGCTGCTTGAGGCCATCTCTTTTGCAGCCCGGCTGCTCTTCGGCCCGCATGCCCACGGGACTCCGCCGCTCTGGGCCCTCCTCGTCGGCGAACTGGCTTCGTTTGCGGCTGCTCTAATCCCGGCTTACTTGTTCGCGCGCTACGAAAACCGCCCCGTGGGCGCCTACGGCCTGCCACTGCGGGGGGCTTTCGGAAGGCAATTCTGGACGGGAGTGGTCTGGGGGATCTCGGCCATCAGTCTGCTGCTTCTCGTCCTGCACGGCATTCACGTTTTTTATTTTGGCGGACTGGCCGAGCACGGCCTGCAGATTGTGAAATTCGGCGGCTTCTATGCCGTCGTGTTTGTTGCCGTGGGCCTGTTTGAAGAATTCATTACCCGCGGGTACACGCAATTCACCCTGGCTCAAGCGACGGGGTTTTGGCCGGCGGCATTGCTGCTCTCTTTTGCCTTCGGGGCCCTGCACTTCCCGCAGGAACACGCTCTGGGCGACGCCTGGGTAGCGTGGGCCGGGGCGCTCGCCGCGGCATGGATCGCGCTGTTCTTCTGCTTCACGCTGCGCCGCACGGGGGCGCTGTGGTTTGCCGTCGGCATGCACGCTTCCTGGGATTGGGGCGAAAGCTTTCTCTATTCGGTCCCCGACAGCGGCACCCTCGCGCCCGGCCATCTGCTGCGCTCATCGTTTCAGGGCAAGTCCTGGCTTACCGGCGGGCCCGTTGGACCCGAAGGGAGCGTGCTGGTCTTCCTGGTAATCGCCTTCGTGTGGCTGGTGTTTGACCGCGTCTACCCCGCCCGGAAAGCGGAGTCCTCCGTACAACCCGGGCCGCCGGTCGCGGGTTAAAAACCACGCCGCGCGGCGCGGCCCGAGAGGAGGAGTCCGTGCGGGTTAAATATCCAGGTTCTTCACCTCGAGGGCGTTTTCTTCGATAAATTTGCGGCGGGCTTCGACGTCTTCGCCCATCAGCGTGGCGAAGATGGTCTCGCACTCGGCGATGTCTTCCAACTTGACCGAGAGCAGCGTGCGGCGCTCGGGATCCATGGTGGTCTCCCAGAGCTGCGGCGCGGTCATTTCGCCGAGGCCTTTGTAGCGCTGAACGGTGAAGTCCTTCTTGCCTTCGGCAAAGACGTAGTCGAACAAATCGCGGGCAGTGGCCTTTTGGACTTCTTCTTTGATCGCCTTCCTGGCCGGCTTCACCGACTTCGCGGGCGGCTCGCCTGGACGGGCCGGGGCGGCCTTTCGACCCCCTTCCTCGGGCTCACCGGAGGCGGCCTCGGCGGGCCGATCGCGAGAAGAATCGGCAGAGTCTTCTTCGGCTTCGCCCTCGGCGGCGCCGTTTGCGCCGGCCGAACTCTTCGAGACGGCCTCGACGATGAACGGCGGCTCCATGTAGGGCTCGATCTGCTTAAACTTGGAGAGCATCTGGCGATACTCGGGCGTGGAGGCGAGTTCCCAGTTGATCCGGTGCTCGGCGCCCTGGGCGTTCACGTAGCGGACCTCCCACAGGTTGTGCTCTTCGTCAAAATGCGCCTGGACTTCCTTGAACTGAAGCTCCTTTTCGAGCTTTTTCAGTTCCTTTTCAAGCTTCTCCACTTTCCTGGGCTGGGTTTTCTTGTCGCCCTCGAAATCGGCGCGCTTGGAAAAATCGAGCTTCGGCAAAAGGTCGGTGACCTTCTCGGCGCGCAGGCGCTTGTTCACCTTGTCGTAGAAAACCAGATATTCGTTGAGCACGGTGATGAACTTGGCAAGCGGCGTGCCTTCGAGCCTGGCCGCGCCTTCGCCATAGCGCACGGTCATGCCCTCGGCGGCGCGTTTGACCATGACTTTGACCAGGTCGCGGTCGTCTTTGATGTACTGCTGCGACTTGCCCTTCTTGATCGAATACAGCGGCGGCTGCGCGATGAAGACGTTGCCGCGCTTGATCAGCTCCTGCATGTGGCGGAAGAAGAACGTGAGCAGCAGGGTGCGGATGTGAGAGCCGTCGACGTCGGCGTCGGTCATCAGAATGATCTTTCCGTAGCGCAGTTTCGCCGAGTCGAAGTCGTCTTTTGCGATTCCCGTGCCGAGGGCGGTGATCATGGCGCGAATTTCCTCGTGCGCCAGCATTTTGTCGTAGCGCGCCTTCTCGACGTTCAAAATTTTTCCTTTGAGCGGAAGAATGGCCTGGAAGCGGCGGTCGCGCCCCTGTTTGGCCGTGCCGCCTGCCGACTCGCCCTCGACCAGGAAGAGTTCGCAGCGCTCGGGTTGCCGTTCGCTGCAATCGGCGAGTTTCCCGGGCAGGCCGCCGCCATCGAGAGCGCCTTTGCGGCGAGTCAGGTCGCGGGCCTTGCGCGCGGCTTCGCGGGCGCGGGCGGCGTCGAGGGCCTTATTGATGATCCTGCGGGCGACTGTCTGGTTCTGCTCGAGAAACGCGCCCAGGCGCTCGTTCACGAACGCCTGCACGATTCCCGCGATATCGGAATTGAGCTTGCCCTTGGTCTGGCCCTCAAACTGCGGCTGCGGCAGCTTCACGCTGATGACCGCCACCAGACCTTCGCGAACGTCGTCGCCGGTGACGGCTTCCTTTTCGTCTTTGAACAGCCGCAGCTGTTTTCCGGCGTAGTTAATGGTGCGGGTAAGCGCCGTGCGGAAGCCGGAGAGGTGCGTGCCGCCATCGATGGTGTTGATGTTGTTGGCAAAGCTGAAGACCGACTCCGAGTAACCGTCGTTATATTGAATGCCGATCTCCATGGCCACGCCTTCGCGCTCATCTTCCATGTAAATCGGCCGGTCGTGCAGGGCCTGTTTGCCGCGATTGAGGTGTTTGATAAATTCCGAGATGCCGCCGTTGTACTTGAATTCCGCCTTCTTCGGCTCGCCGGTTTTGGCGTCGGTTGTGCGCTCGTCGGTAAGAGTGATGAGCAGGCCTTTGTTCAGGAACGCGAGCTCGCGCAGCCGCTGCGCGAGCGTGTCGTAGTTATATTCGGTGGCGGTGAGGATCGATTTGTCGGGCAGGAAGCGGACCTTGGTCCCGGTCTTCTGCTTGACGGCCCCCGTCTTTTTCAGCTTGCTGGTCGGCTCGCCTTTTGAGTAGGTCTGCTCCCAGGTGAACCCGTCGCGCCAGATTTCCAGCTCGAGCTCTTCGCTGAGCGCGTTCACGCAGGAGACGCCTACGCCGTGCAATCCGCCGGCCACCTTGTAACTCGCCGAATCGAACTTCCCGCCCGCGTGCAGCGTGGTCATCACCACCTGCACGGCGGGAATCTTCTCGCCGTCGATGTCCATGGGATCGACGGGAATGCCGCGGCCGTTGTCGACCACGGTGATCGAGTTGTCGATGTGAATGGCAACGTCGATCTTGTCGGCATAACCGGCAAGCGCTTCGTCGACCGAGTTGTCGACGACTTCGTAGACGAGATGGTGCAGGCCCAGCTCGCCGGTCGAGCCAATGTACATGGCCGGGCGCTTGCGGACGGCTTCCATGCCGCCGAGCACACGAATATCCTTGCCGGTGTAGTCGTTACCGTTTGCAGCCGGCTTGCCGTTCTTCGACTTGGGTTCCGGAACTGTTGGAGGATTGATTTCTTTGGTGGCCATTCGGAATCATGAGGGGGAGAATCGTCCGATGCTGGGTGCGCGTCCCTTCCCGGCAGCTCCATAGCCTCCAGAGCTGCGCACTTCAGAAGGTCGAGTGTACGGCTTCTCCCCAGTGCCCTTCTCGATGCCTGAAAATTTCCCACAAACTACTGAAATTCCTACAACTTAAGGCATCTTTTGATACTCTGAATTTTAACATAATCGCGGGCGTTTTTCGACCCCGAACCCGAGCGGTAAACCGTTGTTTTCAGGCCGTTTCCTGGGCTGCGCCGCCCCCCCTTTTTCAAAGGACGGCCCTGAACTCCCCGCTCCCGAATTGGTTCGGAGTGACCGGGCGCGAAGTGGCGGACCGCGCCGACAGGAGACTGCTGATTCGCCTCGAGGGTCTGAAGCTCCCTAAGCCGCAGATTTGATTCGGTCAGCCCATCCCGTCTTCGGTCCTCTTTGTCATCGCCGGTTGAGGTCTAAGATAAGGGGGAGGCGGCGAAGTCGATCGGAGCGACGAGAGCCGCTGCTGATACCATAGAGCAGCACGGATGAACCAATCATGAGCGTTCCTTATTCCCAGATGTGGACGGTGGCTTCCTATGTCGTCCGGCAGAAAATCGCCGGGCGCAAACGATACCCGCTGGTGCTGATGCTCGAGCCTTTGTTCCGCTGCAACCTGGCCTGCGCCGGGTGCGGAAAGATCCAGTATCCCGCCCACATTCTCAAGCGCGAACTCACGCCGGAGGAATGCTTCAAGGCGGTCGATGAGTGCGGCGCACCCATGGTTTCGATCCCGGGCGGCGAGCCGCTGATGCACCCCGAGATCGGCCGGATCGTCGAGGGCCTGGTCGCCCGCAAGAAGTACATCTACCTGTGCACCAACGCCCTGCTGCTCGACGAGAAGATGCACTTGTTCCGGCCGTCGAAGTATCTCACCTTCAGCGTGCACCTCGATGGACAGCGCGAGCACCACGATTTGTCGGTGTGCCGCGAGGGAGGATACGAGATTGCCTTTCGAAACCTGCGCAAGGCGGTCGAACGCGGCTTCCGCGTGACCACGAACACCACCCTGTTCGACGGGGCGGACCCGAAAAGCGTGCGGGCCTTTTTCGACGAGATGATGGATCTCGGCGTGGAGGGCATGATGCTTTCGCCGGGCTATTCCTACGACAAGGCTCCCGACCAGCAGCACTTTCTCGGACGCGCCCGCACCCGCAAATTGTTCCGGGCCATTCTGGCGAACAGAAAGCCCTCGTGGCGCTTCAATCAGTCTTTTCTGTTTCTCGAATTCCTGATGGGCAAGCGGCATTACGCCTGCACGCCGTGGGGCATGCCGACCTACAACATCTTCGGCTGGCAGAAACCCTGTTATCTGCTGCAGGACGGCTACGCCGATTCGTTCCGGGAACTCCTCGACTCAACCGAATGGCAGAATTACGGAACCGAGTCCGGCAATCCCCGCTGCCAAAACTGCATGGTGCACAGCGGGTACGAAGCCTCGGCTGTAAACGAAACCTTCGGCTCGCTGCGCGGGTTCCTCGACACCGTAAAGGCCACGCTCTTTGACCGCTACGAAGATCCGGGAGCCTTCGCCTTGATGGAACAGATTTCCTCCGAGCACTCCCAGTCCCTGGTGCAGATCGAAACCAAGTCGCTCGCAGGCACCCGCGCCTAGGTTCAGCCCGGGTCGAGGACCGGCGTGACCGTCCTGCATTCAGACGCGACCTGCTCCCGATGCGGGACGTTTAGAATAGTGACCCATGAGCGTACCCCAGCGAGGCGTCACCAATCCCGAAGAGCTTGAAATCGCGCCGGGACGCGAGCGCGAAAATCTCGAAGGCTTCGTCCCGCAGCTTGCTTCAGACGACGAGATCCGCCAGGCGCTCGAGCAAGCCTTCGACTATCGCGGCGATATCACCCTCACTTTAAAGAATGGCGAAAGAATCGAAGGCTACATCTTCGACCGCCGCACCGGCCGATCGCTCGCCGATTCGATCGTCCGCCTCTATCCGAAATCGGGGAAGGAGAAAGTTTCCGTCTCCTATGCCCAGATCGCCGGGCTCGCCTTCAGCGGCAAAGACACCGCCGCCGGCAAGAGCTGGGAGGCCTGGATGAAAAAATATCGCGAGAAGAAAGCTGCGGGGGAGAAGAACATCGGCTTGCACCCCGAAGCGATCGAATAGGAAGAGCCCCGGCACTCGCATCGACAGGGCGGGCCCAGGATCTCTATGCAATCTGCAGAAAAGGACGGCCTCGGGCTCGAGGGCCGGCACATCCGCATGGAACCTCTGCAACCCGGTCACTCCGCGGGTTTGGCCGCGGCCGCAGCCCTCGATCCTTCGCTCTATCGATGGAGCCCCGTTCCCCAGGGCAAGACCCAAGCGGAACGATACATTGAAACCGCACTCGCCTTA
>Ga0123355_10016132_pt1 | contig 11764 bp, 10 predicted proteins | sample TergutEmb28metaG_3_FD_89872 | JGI IMG/M metagenome (GOLD analysis project Ga0123355, IMG submission 89872) | Embiratermes neotenicus P1 segment gut microbial communities from Petit-Saut dam, French Guiana - Emb289 P1 | ecosystem: Host-associated > Arthropoda: Insects > Digestive system > Gut ...
GTGGCGGACGCTTGTGAGTGCGGTAATGAACCTTCGGGTTCCGTGAAATGCGGGGAATTTCTTGACTAGCTGCAAACCAGTTAGCTTCTCAAGAAGGACTCTGCACCATGGAGTAAGTATATAAAAGATGGTATAAAAATTATTACTATTGTTTTAAAAATTCTTCAAGCAAGGTAGTGTGTTAAAAAGGTAGTACATTAAAAACAACCGTCAAAAAAGACTGCTTACTTTATGGATTTTAGAATGTGAACTTATAGGGCTTGTTTATTATTCAATTTATACAAGCTTATATACTTCTGCTTCTGTAACTGAAATTTGTGAGCATTTGGGATACCACAATGCAGGAAAACTAAACAACTCTTGCATCTCATGTACATTGGACTGTGCATCATTGTGATACTTAAAGTTGGTCTCTTAGACCAACTTGATGTCACTAGTATCTGTGTAGCAGGCTGAAGCCTGCTACACAGATACCACTCCAACCCAGTCACACTGAAACTCCAACACACATCGAAACAACGAAACAAGAATACACGACCAATGTGGTGATACAACAGAAGAGTCACAAACTCCTGATGATGGATGTATTAATGTCTGAAACATGTTGAGAATAGAAGAAGTGAAATAAAACTTAATAGCTAGTGATATCAAGTTTGTCTCTTATTCTTCAACTCTTGCATCTGTTTTCTTGGAGTGCCTGAGGATGACCGACTAGGTCGAAACATGTCGCCCTGACATATATACCATTCTATATAAAATAAATATTGTGTTACTGACTGACATATAGTATTTAATTGTATCTAACTGTATGTTATCACAGTTAAGTCACGTAACCCACTATCAAATTCTACTGCAACCTGGTACAATTCAATTTACGTCTTCACAGTCTACTTACCAAACACTTTGACATACAACAGACACCATTCAGTAAGATTTCTGTAAAGAACTGTCTTTACACAGTGCCAACTGAAGTCACTGTGAACCTACTATAAATGATAAATACATTCAGATAGTCCCTGGACACTAATACTCATTTCTCATACCTACGATATGACAAATGTTGGAAATGGCCTCACTGTATGTGCCACAAGTCATGAAGGTCACAGCACTAAGAATGAGGCAGTTTTATCATTTGTAGCGTAGGCATACACTAACTGTTGGTTCACTTTGTATTATCACGCATATGAACCTTACCGTCTCAACCTCCTTGGGTTAAATAATTCGAACATTAATGGACAGAATACTCTGCTAAGAAACTTTCTCCATTTCCACCTTAGTACATGCCTTTCACACACATATTCTTTCTCCAAACATTTGCTCAAAAATACCCTCCCTTATGTGTTACTGCAAAGTGAAATCGTGTTCTAGACAAGTGCAGAATGCAAGGAAAACTTTATATTATGCTTATCATATACACAGTCCAGCCATAAGTTCTATTACAACTTTCATGTTGTCCAAAGGTGGAGACAATGAGGCGGGAGGTTTGTAAGGATGGCTGTTTTTGAACTACTGTCACTTCAGGTACTTGTGCCAAGGCAGTTTGCACTCGTCTGTCACGTCAACATGGAGTGCGGTGTCAAGGAAAACCAAGTGGCTTTGATTGCCCCTCATAATTGTGGAAAATCCTATTCTCAAATTTTCAAATTCCTAAAAACCACTGAAAATTTTGCGAATGTTCATCTATCGGGCAATTAAACATTATGAGGCACTCTGGAGGGTTGAAGACATGGCTCGGTCAGGACACCTAAGAAGTTTATGGGCTGACACCACTATCAAAATAGTGTGGGAGTGAATTTGCTGAAAAACGCTCTGGCAACAGGAGATCACGTCCCGAGAGCTGAACATATCGACCCAATCAAGTCGTGCCTCATCAGGAACAATCTACACATGACAGCGCACCTCTGCTCAAAGGGACTTTTCCTTACTCCTGCTTTGAAGGTGATCTGACAGACAAGAGCAGAGCGTCTCCTCCAGTGGCACGCCAAGAATGGTCATGAAAACATCCTCTTCATGGACAAGAAAATCTTCACCATCAAGGAGCAGTATAACAACCAGAACAACAAGATTTATGCTCAAACGTCCCTTGCAGTGCTTTCTGAGGGTGCAGGGAGGCTATCACCCTTCCTACATCATAGTTTGGTGGGAGGTGTCCCAACAGGGGGTGACATATCTTCATTTTTGTGAAAATGGGGTGCAACTGGTGTCCGAGTGTATCAAGAGGACGTGCTACAAGAAGTTGTGAAACCTCTTAACATGACCCTCTTCAATGGTCAGGAATGGGTCTTCCAGCAGGACTCAGCTCCTGCCCACAAGGCCAAGATAACTCAGGAGTGGCTGCGAAGGAACCGTCTGGCCTTCAACAGCACCGAGAATTGGCCCTCGGTGAGTCCAGACCTCAACCCTCTGGACTGTAAACTATGGGCTGTTTTGAAGGACATGGCTTGCTGAAAGCATCACAACAACCTGGAGAGCCTGAAGAGATCCCTAGTGAAGGCAGCGGCACAGATTCCCCTAGATACAGTGCATGTGGTGACAGCAGAGTGGCCAGTGTCTTAAGGCTTGCGTTGAGGCAGAGGGTGGCCATTTTGAGTGACATTATTACAAATGAAAACTTAAAACTATTGCAGATAAATTATTTGGTTGAAAAAGTGGATGTTTTGTTTACTTTTCCTTCTAGGTCACATTGTACTTGTAACAGAACTTATGGCAAGACTATGTATACAACTTCCAATTCTGACAACTTTTTCAAAAGTAAATGAACAAATTATATTAGAATATAGCAATGTAAACTTACCAATAATTTCATAGTTGTCTGGCAAACAGTAAAATCGAAGAGTGTGAAGATTGAGGAAAACATGATGACTTTCCCCCACACTATGTGTATACGCATGTGTGTTATTTCCTCGACCTGTTCCGATGAACAGAAACGTTATCATCATATTTTGTGAAAAAAGGGATCTAATTACAACATATATATTCAAAAGTGACATCTTTACAATACTGTAGGTACTTCCTTATGCCTGCTTTGCTCACTTCTTCATTGGTTATGATATTTATAGATTATTTACTGAGAATTATCATTACCTCTACCAGCTGCTTGAATATTTTTGGTTACATATGTAAATTTTTTTTCATACTTCTCCAGAAAGAATCCAAAATTGCTAAGAGGATGTCAAGTTATTGTTATTTAAAATACGCATTTTGTCTTGAAAGCATAAATGAACATGAATTCTAAAACAATTCACACAGTGATGCCATAAGGATGTGCACTAGGCGCACTCAAATACCAGGCATACACCTGTTTCACAAATATGATTACAAACCTTGGAAATACTTTCCGCAAACAAGGCACGCGTACACATTGATTCTAGATAGAGAAACTGAGCACAACTTCTCAAAGTCAAAATCTAACACCTGCCTGTTGATTGTATCAAGGTATGGACACAGACGATACGTCTTCACTCTCTCTTTTGTTGGGACTGAAATGTAAAAGATATCTGGTTAAAAAGTAGAAAAAGTGGCATATTCCTAACTCCAACTTTGCATTAATATGTAAAACTTCCATCACACACATTTCACCCACTTTTGACTAATTAAATTGGGGTCTCGTCGGTGTTACTAACCCAAGCACAAACACATTTTATATCTGAGACTTTGAGTTCTAAACACATCTAGTAATTTTTAATACACTAGCCAAAACATTCCTGGAGACAGGGGCCTTCTATGGCCCTGAACCCTTCCATTCAGTACTGTTCTGTTATTTTCCTCACTGCGCATAATACAACAGTTACAAATTACAACACTGACTCCTGAAATTTAAAAACATGTTACCAGCAATTACGTTAAGTTTGGATATTGAAAGTCCAATAATCGTTAGTAAATTCTTTATTCTGTGACAGGTTCGGTAGATATAGGTTAAACTAGAGTAGATAAGAATGATTCGCGTTTGTGCTATAATACGCAGTTTCATGTGATCAAAAATTCTGTCAACCAATACTTCCTTGCTTCCACGAACATGATCACACGACAGAAAATTTGATCATATAGAAAAATCATACTCTTCGGTTCCTCAATTTCATCTATTGGATCAATATCTTCTAGCTTCCTCTTCAAATTTCCAGGTTTTGAAGATGGAGTCAGAGTAGATTTAATAATAGGTTTCACTGAAGCCATTCTTTTCCCCATATCACCACATTTTAACCAGAAATCCTCTCATACCCGCCTCCTAACCCAAAACTTATCACTATTCCGTGCACCGCTAATCCGTGCCCCTGTCACCCACGCAGACATGAATAATTGCATTCGAGACCATAGCACTATAAACGATCCGATATCGTGTACTACGGGTCGACGTAGCTTCAGTTACCGTGATAGTCCTTCGTTGTTATGAAAATGTCTAAACTTCCTATTTTCAAGTATTGCATCCTATTTGTGTCCCTGATAAAGTTAAAAAACACGAAGTATTACAAGCTGGTTCTTAATAACAAACTTATACAAGTACCTAGTACATGCGAAATACGAGATTTGAGGTCTTGGTGTTTTCATCACGTTTTGCTCGCCTTAAACGCCCATGAACACAGATCATCTAGTACACAGATTACGTTCGTCTGTGATATGACGCCGTGTCATTGCGCAATTATTTCCCGGCGTATTCGCAGCGGTATAACCATACCGCCGCAAATTACCTAGTAAAGCACTACACAAGAAGGCTAATTAATAGAAACAGATATCAGAGAGTTTTAATAAAAAATAAATACTAATTGCTTTTCCGAATGGGTAAAAGACAAAAAGGATGAACGCCAGGGATCACTTTTTGGACCATTGTTCTTTCTCTTATACATACATGACTTACCATATTCAAAAAACGCCGTTTCTGTGCCTACGTTGTTTGCAGATGACACCAGCATAAGCTATGCCAACCCCAACTTAATTGATTTTAAGAATGAAATTACCACATTATTTACTACATAAAATATCTGGTTTGAAATTAATCTGCTACCAGCAAACTAAATCTGGTGTTAGTAAACTATAGCAAAACTCATTACATGCACTTCTGAACAAAAATCAATCATGATACTAATTTATGCATAAGCTGTGGTAATGATGAAATCAGTAGCACTCAAAATACCTAATTTCTTGGTCTAATTATAGACAATACCATATCAGGCAAGACTCATGCTGATCATTTACTTTCTAAACTAAGCTTGGCATGTTACACGATAAGGGTTCTGAAACCATTTATGTCTCCAAACAACATAAGAATGATTTATTTTTCTTATGTACATTCTATGATAACATGAGGAATAATGTTCTGGGGTATCTTACCCCATAGTAAATCTGTTTTTAAATCACAAAAAGAGTAACAAGAAGCATAATGAATATGGGTATTAGAGATTCATGTTGAGAAAAGTTAGAAGAGTTAAAAATCCTTCCACTTCATTCTCAGTATATTTTTTATCTATTGTTATTTGTTGTCAAGAATAAAGTACTGTTCAAATCCAATCCTGATATACACTGACTCTTCACTAGATATAAAACAAATCTGCATCCTCCATTATTACATTTACAAAAGTCACAAAAAAATGTTTATTTGACTGAAATCGAGATATTTACTTATTTACTTCAAAATATAAAGGATTTGTCTCATGATGTTAAAGACTTAAAAAAAAGCATTAAAAAGATTTCTCCTTCCGGGTTCATTTTACATACTTGAAGAATATTTTTCCTGAGATCAATAATTGATCTTGGTACCATCTACAAGTTCTAAATCGTTTTATTATAGTATTTTATTTTTCTTATCTGTCTTATCTTTATTAGAGAAATCAAGCTTTATTACACTTATAACTGTAACTTGTGCTCTGTATATGCTCCCTTTTTTGATTTTGTGATATATCTCCAATGGAACCTACATTATTATTTACTTGTTCAACTGATAATAATTAAATATACATAAATTAATTCTTATGACATTTTTTATCCCTTACATACAATGTTAAATCTATACATGATTTAAATGTATTTTAGCATATTTATATTGACAAATGTATTACAACAAGCTCCCTTTATTATCATTATTTATTATTATTGTTGTCATTATTATTATTATTATTAGTTAACAATTATGACTAATCCTATATCCATGGGTTTGTACCCCAGTATGTAATTAATGGAATATATGAATAAATGAATGCATAAATGAACTTACTGTTGCATTCATTACTAATCTATGAAGATAAATGTTAGAATTATTATGATAACTGCTTCTTATCAAATGGAGCGAACATCTGGTAATTCACTATTAGGTTTTGGTATTGGTATGCAAAGGGTTTATGAATCAAGCAATTCCAGGATTGTCCACCGGTAACTGCATCCAGATGTACACGTACAGAAATAATTGATGCAATGTATACAGGCTGAATCGTAACAATAATTTTGACAGATACTGTCAGAGTCAGTGTTACTTCACAGCTGGCAGACTGCCAGTCTATCTTGGTGTCGAGCCCCATCCAGGCTTATGACCAGATTCCAACATGTTTTAGTCTGACAGACGCATTTTTGGAGCACGGCCTTCAGTTCGTTTAGTGTAAGAGAGTAGACGCCATACAGTGCGCTAAAAAGTCTTCTCCCCCGAAGTATCCCACACAGCTTAGGCCTGTTGTCTTAGGCCGAGATTACAATTCGTGTCCTTGCGTCGCTTTCGCCTACCTTTGTAGGCGTGCAGGAGGCTAAGCCGTCAATTTCAGTGTTCTCAGTACACGCCGTATTACATTCCTGGCATCCGGAAATTCTGTAATGAAATCCCTAGATTCTTCGCCTAGGGAATCGTACTCGGTTTTTCATATTTCTTCGTACTCTGCCATTTTAAAGTTAGGTAGGTTAAAAGGGCGAACTAGCGTCCCAGTACGACTTGTTAATGAAAATGAATGGAATCATCCGGAATGAATATCCACGACCTGCATTTAAGTGTTTCTCATAACCCTATTTACAAGGCTGAACGACATTCAAAAATTGGGGGTTGAATTGGTCTGCGACCTGGCGGTAAAGCTGGAACTAACGTTCCAGGAATGGCGTCCGTGTAAGGTGAACAAAATAGCAGCTGTAGGTACGAATATAAACTGGTTTTGGAATAGCTAGGATGTTATAATGCATTGCACAGTTACTGATAATTAACATTGCCTTGAACTCACAAAGTTTTAGTTTTTATGTACTGAATGAAGTGTAACGGAAATAGGGAAAAGTAACGTACATGTAACCTCCATTGCATTAAACACGTGTTAGGAATAGTAGCACACATGCCATCTCAGTTACAGGGGAAGTAATGTCGTTAATTTTGTATTTAATTGAAGACAGGAAAGCGTGCCGTGATGCCTGATTATTGGAATGCTACCGCAGTTTGCGGCATGTGTAACGCAAAGATTAATATGATCTAATTTTGACGTAGGATCATGTTTCATTCGCGTGGAAGAGGAGGTGGCGGTGGATATGGAAGAGGAGGAGGGGGCGGCTATGGTGGAGGGTCCTATGGAGGTGGTGGTAGAGGTAGAGGTTGGTATATCTGTGTTTACATATAAATGAATACGCCCTGTGTCGTGGTGTCATGTGTTATGTCAGTGTACTAGGTTTGATTCTGGATGTGTAATTTTGTGTAACTTTAATTGCAGTATCCTGTCAAGAAATTATTGCAAAGTTGTTACAAACTTGATTGCAGGTGGAGGTGGAAGAAATAGTTTTGGTGGCTACCAAGACCAAGGACCTCCAGAAGAAGTAAGCCATGTTTATATGAATACAATAATATTGAGACACAGAGAATAGGCATAAGTTGTTAATCTGGTACTATCTGCATCTTTTTAGAGTCCAGTTTGTCACTTTCACATTATACATTCATATGGTTACATAGAATGTGACTGTTACAACTGTAGTAACATTGTATTACAGTGATGAAATAGTAATATTTTTTATACACAACTCTGAGAAAATAACAGTATTTGTCCATGTAATGAATGATTCATTTTCTTTTGCAGGTGATTCCTCTGGGCCCATATTTGTACCCTTCTCAGGATGACCTCGTTGTGAAAGCTGAAATCGAAGATGTCCCATATTTTAATGCACCAATTTATCTGGAGAATAAAGAACAAATTGGAAAGATAGACGAAATCTTTGGTAACATCCGGGACTATTTTGTATCAGTAAAACTTTCAGATGATATCAAAGTCAAGTCCTTCAAACCACACCAGAAGGTATGCACATTTCAGAGTTTGTCACTATCTTTCTTTCTGACAGTATTCAGGAACAAGACTTTTCCCCAGAGTGGCAGTATCATGGCCTACAAACAACACACCATTTACTGATATTTAACATTTTTGCATCATTAAATTACTTAATTTACAACTATTCAATTGATAAGGTTATATGTTGTCAAAATTGTAGAACAATTGTGAAGTATGAGTAAGTAGTGTAAGAAAATTAGGTTTTCAAAATGTGTTATTTAATGACACTCAGTTGCTAATATTATATAGCATCAGTGATAGATGAATCAGAATGGAACATTGGTGAAGTGATACCCATGGGAAAATGGAAGTACTCTGAGAGAACCTTCTTCACCCATAGCATGACCCAGAAAATGAGCTCAGCATCACTGAAGAGAACCAGAGACAAAGACTGAGACACAAAACATAGAACTTGGGTAGTATAGACACAGGTACAAGAGGAGTCTTTATGGTAGGGTAAAGAATGAAGTCACAAGTTACTGTAATAGAAATCTCAAGTTTTCTAGGGGGAATTTTCAGCAGTGTAAGTATTGTGAAATGGATCACACTCAGCTCTTAACAAAAAATATCTACTTGCTTTTCATGATGATTTCATTTCATTCAACAGTATATAACCTCTGTATAGTTTGTCAAACACAACAATATCGTATTATTTATTGTAACTGAAACTTGTCGCCAGTAAGTTATAATAAATAATGAAATGCCATGTTTTACTGAAACAAACAATTTTATTATTGTCTGTCAATTAACAAACCTAAGACTTGATATGGGTTCAGTTCTGCTTAAAGAATCCTCCTCTGTTAGAACATTTTCCTTGCAGTGTATAATTTCTACACCGCAAAATAGTCAACTTAAAAAGTTTGAGAGGTGGCAGGAGGTATTTCTTTCATAGATCTTTTTGAAACACCAAGTAAGTCCAGTCCAGTCACACACACACACACACACACACATGCAGTATTGCATCAGTTGTGACCAATTTGTTGTCTATTTCAGCTGTATATCAACCCACAAAAGCTTCTGCCATTGAAGAGGTTCCTTCCTCAACCTCCTGGATCTGTTCAGAAGAGGGGTGGAGGAGGGAGAGGAAGAGGTGGAGGACAGAGAGGTGGAAGGGGTGGCAGAGGCGGAGGTTTCAGAGGCCGAGGAGGAGGAGGAGGAGGATGGGGAGGAGGTGGTGGATTTAATAATCGAGGTGGAAGTGGTGGAAGAGGGGGTGGGGGAGGGTTTAGAAGAGGTGGAGGGGGTTGGAACAGATAGTTTAAATTGGTCCAACAGCAGATTAATTGTATCACCCATATTGGGTATTAAAATGGTGACTGCCATTGCCCTTGCAGATTTCTACCTTCCCTGCCATGGCAGACACCCATGCCTCCTCTGGGAATGTCTATGCACACTACCACCGTGCACCCGCTGATTGCACACAAACTGTAAAGGAATGTGTCCATTATGGTGTGTGAGTGCAACACTCACTGTCTGCGATAATTCATAAGTGTTGGAACTATTCTGTCTCAACAGTGTCCTGGGACAAAATATTATGAGATGACAGGAGTTTATGTATTGAGTTGGAACTTGAATGTGTTGTTATAAATAAAATTTCAGTACAAAAACTGTAAAAATATTAAATAAAATCTTACTACTACTATTACTACTGCTACCACCACCACTACTAGAATCCTAGTGTCAACATTTATAATTAACAAAAACCCACCACAGGATCCTAACCTGGGCCACTTCAATATATATCAATTCACAACCTTTTCCCCTAAATTACACTATAACATTGTCCAAAGTTTAGTTAATGACCATTTTTACAAAGGATCCCTGAACGTCTGTGAATGTATTTTTACACTTTCACCATGTCCAGCCTATATATACAAGTCACCATAACCTCAATGTAAATGTACTATTAATAGTAAGAAAGCAGTAATTTCCTAGTCAGTTTGGACTACCCTGAGACATCGTACACCTTTAATATTATAATGTGAGAGATGAAGTACCATGAACCCATTCCTCTCAAAATATTTTTTCATTCTTGCGAAGGAGCACCTCTGTGCACATTGAAAATAGCATGCAGTTCAGAGCAGGCAGTGTGTAAATTCATACCTGTGTATGGTGATGAAAGACACAGTTGTGAGTTTTCTCACAACTCTAGACCCTTGAACATGAAGGCCCTGTGTTCCTCTGAAACGGTGCGAACTGTCTACATAGAGACCCATCTTCATATCCCAAGAAAAATGCTAACCTCACAAACATGGTTCTTCCCATCATTTCCTTGGCTGCACTGTATTGAGTGCAATATAAAATTTTAAATGTTTCAACACAGGCATACTGATACACATGCTAGGTGAGGTAATTTCACACTTAGCCTGTGCTGAAGGAAGTTACATGTTTAGTGCAATCACAAGATAATGTCCCTAAGATGGAAGACTAGCAATGACATTGTCATTAGACACACTGATTAAAACATTGATGTAAAATGTCACACAGCTATTTTTATTTGTAATCAAGAAGTATGGCTAATCTGCAAGATACAAGGTTCTCACAGCAGTGTTGATGGATTGAGACTTCTGGCATGTGACCCATGCTTTCGGGTGAATAGTTACTGATATTTCTGATGTGCTTGCTGCCTTCATCTTCAGAGGTGGAAACTTCCTTTGAAATGCTAGTAACCATTTACCAATTGATATCTCAAATGCCACAATACTTGAATATTTCTCTACAGATAATGAACTAATGTCTGGATAAGAGATCAATTGTTATAGTGACTTGACATCAATGACACATCCACGTGTAATGAAAAATATGTACACGTGGCAAAACAAGGTGATGCAATTGTAATTACAACTCATTTTTTACACTGAGTTTTGACATTTTAGATCAGCATGCATAGGGCATATCACACAGTAATCTGCATAACATAACATCAACTTCTTAGACATAGACTGTGAACTACTCAATCATCAAATCTTGTATGCTTTCCTAATTCTCTTTCAGCTGTTTTCAGTATTTTATCACGTCCTCTCTGTTTCACACGGATATTGTTTCTTATTTTCTGTGCACGATCACTGAGCATCTTATTCCAGTATTGGGATTCATCTTCACCTGAAAAGATTATAATAAGAATCAAATCCATTATAATATCTTGTGAAAACAAAGACTACATTTTTCTTTTTTCTTCAAAGTATTGGTAAATTATCATGACCAAGTTACTGACCTCTCAATCAGAAGGGTATGGACTAAGAAAAGAATGAAGACCTTTCGGATAAGCTAAATACGAAAGCTTACTCCTCACCCAATATTGTGCAGGTGATTAAATCAATAAGAATGAGATGGGTGGGGAAGGTAGCGCATATGGGGGAGGGCAGAGGCATGTACAGGGTTTTGGTGGGGAAACCTGGGGGGAAAGAGACTACTGGGGAGACCCAGGCATAGATGGGAGGATAATATTAAGATGGATTTTCTAAAAGTGGTATGTGGGGGTATGAACTGGATCGAGA
>Ga0123355_10016134_pt1 | contig 11764 bp, 13 predicted proteins | sample TergutEmb28metaG_3_FD_89872 | JGI IMG/M metagenome (GOLD analysis project Ga0123355, IMG submission 89872) | Embiratermes neotenicus P1 segment gut microbial communities from Petit-Saut dam, French Guiana - Emb289 P1 | ecosystem: Host-associated > Arthropoda: Insects > Digestive system > Gut ...
ACCCAGGGGCAGCCAATTTTGGTGGAGCGAGTCCGCTTGGCAGAAAAGAACATCGCGATCGAAGGGAGCTTCGAACTTCCACAGCTGGCGCGGCTCGAGATCGACGACCAGATCTTCATCACGGCGTTTGTGCGGTCGCACGGGTCGATCAAGGAGATGGAGCGAATCTTTGGCGTGAGCTACCCGACGATCAAGTCGCGGCTCACTCGCATCGCCAACAGCCTGGAATTCGTCGAGACGAATCCGACACCCTCGAAACGCGAGATCCTGGAGCGCCTCGAGGCGGGAGAGATCAGCGCAGAGGATGCAATCCGCGAGATGGAGGCTTTGAAATGATTCCCTTTGTGGCCGTCGTGAGCCTGCGCGATCAGGACAGTCGCACCTTTCGTTTGTGGATTCCTTTGTTCTTGATCTGGCTCATTGTGCTGCCAGTCGCGATTCTGCTCGTGCCGTTCATTTTCCTGGGATGTCTGATTTGCCGGGTGAATCCTTTCCGCGGGGTTCAGGTGATGTGGCAGATTCTCACCGCCCTGACTGATACAGAGTTGGAAGTGGAACATCGCAGCGCCGGGATGTCGTTTCACATTTTTTAGCAGAGATCGATTCGGAAGAGTTGGAGATGACTTTTATGGGCGAACATCGACGTCAGATTCTACAAATGCTTGCGGAAGGAAAGATCAATGCCGATGAAGCCGAGCGTCTGATCTCGGCAGTCGAGCAGTCGGTTGCATCCGGGTCATCCGATCCGGGCGCACCATCGGCTGACCGGCGGCGTCCCAAGTATCTTCGGGTGCTGGTTGACTCCGAGGACGACGGGGGACACGAGGGGCCGACCAAAGTGAACGTGCGGGTGCCGATGCAGTTGCTACGCGCCGGAGTACGCCTGGCGGGGCTGATTCCCGCTCCCGCTCTCAACCGCGCCAACATCGCCATGCAGGAGCAGGGAATCCCCATCGATCTGAGTCAGATCAAGCCCGAGAATCTGGAAGAGCTGGTGGAGCATTTGAATGACCTTACGGTGGACGTGGACCAGAAGGATGCGAATACGAAGGTGAAAGTCAGAGTTTTTTGCGAATAAAGTGCCGTGTTATCCCATGCGCTCCTCAAGCCGCCGTTTCACGTCGAGCCACTCGCTGTCCAGAACGCTGAAATATACGGTGTCGCGCACGCGGCCTGTCCATGTCAGCAGATGTCGGCGCAACGTACCTTCTTCTTTGGCGCCGATCCGCAGGATCGCACGGCGCGACTTCTCATTCAGCGCATCCGTCTTGAGTTCGACGCGGATGCACCCCCAGACTTCAAAGGCGTGCCGCAGCATCAGATATTTTGCTTCGGTGTTGACCGCGGTGCGCTGCCACGCCGGCGCGATCCAGGTCGAGCCGATCTCCACCCGGCAGTTCACGCGATCGATATTCATGAACCGCGTGCTGCCGATGGTTCGTCCTGAGGCGCGCTCGACTGTGGCAAATACGACCGACTGTCCGCGTTGCTGTTCTTCCAAAGCTTTGTCGATCAGGCGCTGAAAGTCTTCCGGCCTTTTCATCGAGTAGGGAATCCAGCGGAAGATGTCTTCCAGATCGTTTTTTGCGATCTCCCAAAACAGTCCGGCGTGATCATAGCGAAGCGGCTCGAGGCGAACGACGGAGCCCTCCAGGGTTAACGGCAGGGTAATGTTGAGAGGAGCGAGCTCAGGCATATTGGGTGGCTCGAACCTTCATTATCTTGCATCTTGCCGCCATTTCAGGCATCTGAACTAGGACGCGGTTCTGTCCTCATGTCGTCTTTGCTGCACTGATCTCACAATTCATGATTTCGAACGTCCAACTCCCGGCCGAGCGACACATATCAACCCAATGTTGTGAGGAGCCCCATCAGTGAAGGCGCACTGTCTTCCATTCTCGCAAATCCCGCATACCACGCGCCTTTTCACCGATTTCCTGGCATATTCCCCGCAAGTGCAGTCTTTTTATCCCAGATCACCACAATTCCGTGAGTGGCTGAAAGCGGAAAGTGCTCGGATCTCCTATGATTCGTCTCGCCGCGAGCGCGTAGCAGCGATTCTCGAACGCCAGAACAAGTCGTGGAATGCTTCCGCAAGGACGTTGGCCAATCTGGAACGCTTACGCAAGGGAGCAGCGACGGTAGTGACCGGCCAGCAAGTCGGACTTTTCGGCGGACCAATGTTTGCCATCTACAAGGCGCTCACGGCGGTGAAGTTGGCCGACGAGGCCAGCGTTGCGGGAGTAGAAGCGGTTCCGGTCTTCTGGCTTGCGACCTACGACCACGATCTGGCGGAGGTTAATCACGTCTCCATTCCGGGCGCCGACGGGGCATTGCACAGGCTCGCTACTTCGAGCCACACCGTGCCCGGAGCTCCGGTCAGCGCTGTGGGTTTTGGAGATGAGATCACGCCCGTGGTGGAGCGGGCGTTGGCCTTGCTGGGGGACAATGAGCCATCCCGGTTTCTCGGCGAATCGTATCGTGCCGGGGAAACGCTGGGGAACGCGTTTGCGCGGCTCTATTCGCGCATCTTTGCGGACTGGGGCGTGATTGTCCTGGATGCGTCCGACGCGGAACTGTCACGGGTGGCGGAGCCGATTTATCGGGCTGCCATCGAACACTCTGGAGAACTCACGGCTGCGTTGCTCGATCGAGCGAAGGCACTGGAGACGGCAGGCTATCACCAGCAGGTGAAGGTGACGGAATCATCGGTGCTGTTGTTCACTACGCGGCAAGGTGCGCGCACTCCGATCTCTCGCCCGGATCATGCGGGCGCCGGAGAATTCCTGATCGATGGCCAGACTGCGGAGAGGCTTCCCGAAGCGGAATTGCTGGCGGAAATCGGCGCACATCCGGAAAAGTTCAGTCCTAACGTGCTGCTGCGGCCCGCCGTGGAAGACTATCTTCTGCCGACCCTCGCCTACAGCGGAGGCGCAGCGGAGACGGCCTACTTCGCGCAGGCGGGCGCGGTGTATGAGAGCCTTCTCGGGCGCGTCACCCCGATCGTGCCACGGTTCTCCGCCACCCTCGTTGAGCCAAAAGTCGAGCGGCTCCTGGAGCGGCACGAGATCGCAGTGACGGACACCTTCGAGGGGCCCGAAGCCCTGAGGCGGAAGATCTCCGCGAGAAATCTGCCCGAAGATCTGCAGGCTGCGTTTGAAACGGCAAAGCAGTCATTCGATTTCAACCTGACTGCGGTGAAACAGAGGCTCGAGAAACTGGACAAGACGTTGGGCGATGCTGCGGAAACAGCGCGGTCGAAGATGCAGCATCAGCTCGAGAAGCTCTATGCGCAGGCTGCGCGCGCGGAAGCGCAAAAGGGCGAACTGGTGACGCGACACGCGGCGATTCTGAGTGACGCCCTCTATCCCGACAAGGGACTGCAGGAACGGACTTTCGGAGGAATCTACTTCATGGCGCGTTATGGCCTGGATCTGCTGCAGCAGCTCTATCAGACGATTCACACAGACTGCCACGACCACCAGATCATCGAAATATAGGCGCGCTTATTTCTGATTGCTCAATTGCGCCTGGAGATCAGCTCGCAGTTGCCGATAGGCCGCATCGCTGAACGGTCCATGCTGCTGCTCGACGATCTGGCCGGTTGAGTCCAGCATTACCAGATAGGCGTCGTCCGGTTCCTTGTAGCTCACCAGCTTCTTCAGTTGCGCTTCCCCGTGCAAGAGGGGAATGAAGTGGTCGCGCATGTTTTCGCGCACTCCTTTCTTCATCGAAGAAATCACCATCGCGCGGATGAAGCTCGGGACACTTTCGAGCACAGGCAGTTGATAGAGCGCGAACCCGGCCTGGGCGCCGAAATCTGAAAAAATTTTGTCGCCCCAGGCACTGGTCGGAGTTTTGGAAGCCTTGGTAAAGCCGAATATGAGGACGGCTACTTTTCCTTTCGCAGCCTCGGGGAGCACCACTTTGTTGCCTGCCACGCTCTCACCTTCCGTGGTCGGTAGCTGCCGGGCGGTTTGCGCGGCGAGTAACGCCACGAACAAGAAACTGGCGAGCAGCCGTCCTGGTCTGGCCATGTTTTTCTCCCTTGCGCGCCGGACGTCTGTCACAGAGCGCCTGGCTAATTGCTCTCCCTCGTAGCCAGGTATGCCCCCAACCCAATCATGATCGCGCCGGAGACGGTGCGCTGGCGCCGGCGGAACCTGGCGGATGAGCGAATGTGTTCGCCCAGAGGGCCGGCCAGGGCAATTACCATGAGATCCGCGGTGGTGTTCAGCATAACCGAGATCGTCCCTAGAGTGACGAACTGCAGGAAGACGTGCCCGTGGGCGCGGTTCACGAACTGTGGGATGAATGAGAGAAAGAACAATGCGGTCTTGGGATTGAGGACTTCGGTGGCGACGCCCTGCCAGAAGGGATTGCGCGCCGGCTTGATCGGCTGCTGGATTTCCGCGGAAGACAATCTCTCCCGGCGCGCATCCATCATCATGCGCACCCCAAGGAAACACAGATAGGCGGCGCCGACGTACTTGACGACCGCGAAGGCGGCTGCCGACTTCGCGAGAATGATCGAGATACCCATGGCAGCCGCGAATACATGCACCATCCCCCCCAAAAATGTCCCGAGAGCGGACAGTGCGCCCTCACGCTTGCCGCCGGCCAGGGAGCGTGCCAAGACGTAAAGCATTCCCGGTCCGGGAGCGACTGCAAGCATTATTGCCGCGGTCAGGAAGAGAAAGAGTCTCGTCGAATCGATCATGCTGATTCACTCCCCTTGAACAGTTCTTTCGGAGGCGCGGTGTCAGGCTTCGCCAGCCAGCTTTCCAACTCCGCCAGCGACTCCACTCGCGGATGCTCTTGCCCGCGGTAGGTTCCCGAGACATCAAACAGGACCGCCTGCATGCCGGCGTTGCGCGCACCGATGTAATCGATCGAGTATACGTCGCCGACGTAGAGACTCTCGCCGGGATCCGCTTTCATCCGTTCGAATGCCTCGGCAAAAATCGCGGGATGAGGTTTTTCGTGGCCGACGTTTCCCGAGTCGGTGATGCTGGCGAAGCAATCGCAAATGCCGCAGCGGCGCAGCACCGCATCGATCCTTCCGTCAGCGTTGGAGATGACGGCGATCCAGTACTGCTGGCGGATGCGGTCGAGCGCCTCGCGGGTGCCAGGGAGGATCTGGTCCCAGTTGGCCGATTTCTGCGTGTTTTCGACGATCGCGTCGCGCACACCGTTGTTGAGGGCGTTGGCCTCCTGCAACAGATAAGTGTGGAATGTCCACCAGAATCCGTGATCGATTTTGCCGCTGATCAGGCCTTGATCGAATTCCTTTTTCGTACGGCGCTCGAGGGCCTGCCAGGCCGCAAGCGTCGGATGCTTTTCCTCGGCCAGCGGAGCCAGCACACGGGAGCGGTTGGGGAACAGCAGCGTGTTGCCGACATCGAAAAAAATGAAACGGCGTTGGGCCATCAGTCCATATTACCGAACGCCGGCCGAGCGCCTGGAAAATGTTGACCGTCCCTCCCAAAAAATCTAATATCCAATGCTCCGGCTCGCCTGAGGCTGGGCTTGGGCCCCTTTACAGATGGCACTTGCCGTTACATTGATCTCTGACTTCACGCGCACCACACAAGCGGTGATCGCTCTGTATCCGACGGTGCGCGCCTCGACCGCGATGACTTTCAGCCTGGCCATGGCGGCTCTGTTTCGCGGGTCGCGCCAAGATGTCTACAACATCCTGTGGGCCGTTGTGTTTGGCTTCGCGACGCTGAACATCCTGAGCCTGGCGGCCCGGCGAATGGAGCCGGCCAGGCGCGGGCTTTCGTTCGGCGAAATCATGGCGGTTGCGGTGGTCCTGGTCTCGGTGTTTCTGTTGGGATGGGAGATGCTGAACCTGTTCCACATCTTTCCGATCAAACTGCAGCGCTGATACCGATCAGGAACAAGGGTTGAGGCCCACAGCGGTGCCGCCAATTCGACCCATCCTTGCTGCCTTATCCCTGCGCCCTGGTTTTGCGGTATCATTCGCGTAAATGGCGAAGAATCCACCAACTTTCGAAATAACGTGTCCTTGTTGCAGTGCGGTGCTTAAGATCGACACCGAAACCCGCGCGGTCATTGCTCACACGCCGGCGGTGAAGCCGAAGACGTTCAACGACATGGAAGCCGCGGCCAAAGCGATGCGGGAGCAGGACAGCCGACGGGAGTCGATTTTTCAGCAGTCGGTGGAAGCGCAGAAGCACGCGTCTGATCTGCTGGAGAAGAAATTTCAGGAGGCGTTGAGGAAGGCGAAGGAGTCTCCTGACACCGGAAAACCGATTCGGGACTTCGATCTCGACTGAGGCATGGCTGACGCGGCACGGCTCAATCGTCCCCTGCGTCTCGGGCATCGTGGAGCGCGCGCCTGCAAGACGATTGCGGAAAATACCTTCTCGTCCTTTGACCAGGCGTTGGCTGACGGCTGCGAGGGATTTGAGTTCGATGTGCGGCTGACGGCTGATGGAGCGGCGGTGATCTGTCACAATGCGCGCTTCCGGGGGATGGACGTCGCGCGCGCTCGAGTCGAGCAATTGGCAGGTATCCCGCAGCTGTCAGAAGTGCTTGCCCGATATCGGGATCATGCATTCCTCGACATCGAACTTAAAGTGGGCGGCCTCGAGAACATAACCGTGTCCCTGTTAGGCCAGGTGCCTCCCCGGCGGGGATTTGTCGTGACATCGTTTCTGCCTGCGGTGCTCGAGGCGATGCACGCCGCAGAACCGGGCGTTCCTCTAGGGCTGATCTGTGAAACCCGTTGGCAGCTTCGGTCTTGGAGTCGACTTCCGGTCGAGTACGTGATTGCTCAGCACAGGCTGGTTGATTTCCGACTCGTGCGCGAACTCAAAGACGCTGGAAAGCAGGTTTTTGTCTGGACGGTGAATGATGCGGGGAAGATGCGGCGCTTTCGTGAGCTTGCGGTCGATGCGATCATTTCTGACAACACGCGTCTACTTACGGAGACGCTGGATGCTCGGACGATGGGCGAGCGCTAAAGGCCCGGGTTGTTTTGCTCGCTTTTTGGCGGCGCTCAGAAGCGCCGCTCTTTCTCGAGTGTAGGGGCGCGCTGGCGGCCTGTTGGAGGGGGCAGCAACATCGCCTACGCCCCTAAGACCTAAGATAGGGAGAAATCGAGCCAGGTTTTGGGACAGTCCAGGGTTGCGGGTCGGTATTCCCAGATGACTCAGCGAGCTGGGTCATCTTTGGTAACCGGGTGCCGGCCTGGATCCGGGGAAGGTGAAAAGCGCCGGGAAACAGTCGCTTTCCCCCCGGGGGCGCAAGCCGATTTCTTTCAAATCTAACTTCGTTCGAAGGCTGCTAGTCGGCGGCGGTTTGGAGTGCAGCAGTACTCAGGGCTGGACGCCGCAAGAAGGCGGCGCGTTCTGTCTCAAATGACTCTAGATTTGCGCCGAACTCCTGCTCGTTCCACCCCATCACGGCGCCGATGCGCAGGGCTGCCTCACGGCTGCAGGATTCTGTCCAGCAAGCTCCCAGGGCGACGGGCACGCGGCGTAGCAGCACGTCTCCCAGGGTGACGGCGAATTCCTTGCGATAGGCCTCGACCACCTCCGCGACGATGTGCGAAGTGTGGGGGCAGATCGGGGCGCGCAGTTCGGCGCTGACCAGGGCCATGCGGGCCATATCCATGGCGCGTTGGCCGTGCCACTCCATCATTCCGCGGGCTGTCTCCGCGCTGACCGACCCGGCGCGGGCGATCTCGATGACTTCCTGGTCCAGCAAGGGATCGAGCGCGCTGCCCGGGCCGACCACGATTGCTTTCGGTTCCGGGGCCGAGATCCCAATCTTGCGCGCAACTTCGCGTGCCAGCGCAGCGGCAGTGGTCAATTTGCCGCCGATGATCGATATCAGTCGCGTCGCACCTTCCTCCGAGTGGTCGTGCAGGAAATGACGGCGGGTTCTCGCCGATGGCTTGTCGCCCGGCGAATTCGGCAGCGGACGGACACCGGCGAATGCATATTTGATGTCATGGGCTGACAGCTTTGCCTTGGGAAAAATGCCCGTGGCAGTGCGGAACAGATAGTCGACTTCCTGCCCGGAAGGTGATGTTCGGGCAGGGTCGGCGGTGTCAGGAACTTCAGTGGTGCCAACCAGGATCTGGTCGTTCCAGGGCAGGATGAAGATCGGACGTCCGTCGGCCGCTTCAGTGTAGAGAGCCGCAACCGGAGCCCCCGGGAACCGCGGCAGAACGATGTGCGACCCGCGGACTCCACCGAGCATGGGCTTGCTGGTGCGGACAATCGAACGCTGGCAAAGGCGGTCGGCCCATGGCCCCGTGCAGTTCACGATCCATCCGGCAGCGACACGGTGGTCCTTTCCCGTGGTACGGTCGCGCAGGAGCACCCCGCGAGCGCGCCCCCGGGTAACGTCGACGGCAAGCACTTCCCAATGATTGCGAACAACCGCGCCAGCTTCGGCGGCTTCCCTCATCCACTCGGCGACAAGGCGCTCGGGAAACTCGCATTGCGCATCTTCGTAATTGAGGATGAGCCACTGATGGCCGGAATCGAGCGCCCGCTCGACGCGAGCCATTTCCATCTCGCTCAGGTCGGTCGCCTTCTTTCCGGCAATGCGTTGATAGAGCCAGAGCCCGGCGCGCACCTTCAGGGCACTGCGCCGGCTTTTCTCGTTCAGGAGAAACAGGAAGTGAAGGGGATGGACGAGGTGCGACCGCTCGCGCAACATGCGCTCGCGTTCGCGGAGGCTCTCACGCACCAGGGAGAGTTCGCCGTGTTCCAGGTAGCGCAGGCCGCCGTGAATGATGCGCGTCGAACGGCTGGTCACCCCCGATGCAAAGTCGTTCTGTTCGACCAGCAGAACTCGTTTGCCCGCTTTCGCACACTCGCGCGCGACAGCGACGCCATTGATACCGCCGCCAATCACCACCACTTGAAAGTGCTGGCCTTCGAGAGACGGTCGTGGTTCGACTGCTAAAGCCATGTTTTTCCAGCCAGATGCAGAAAACGGGCGGCGACGTTGCGGAAATCTACTCGGAACAACTGCGCTGGAATTCGGCGCGTTTGCCCAGTCATCATTGTGCTCCCGGCGGGACAGGAAGCCGAAGCCGAAGGTGTCCGTGGGTCCGTTGGGACAATGTCCGAATTCCCGCGCACCCGGAATCGGAGCGTCCCGACGCCACCAAACCTGGGGAATGGCGCTTTTCCCATGATTATGCCGCAGTTAGCGTGTCCGGCTGATTGAATATTACATCCGCCGTCATATACATTGGTTGCCGAATGTCCACCACAGGGGAACGTTTCGAACGAGCCGTCTCCATCATGCAGCGCCTGCGAGCACCCGGAGGCTGTCCCTGGGACCGCGAACAGACCTTCGATTCCATCAAACCATACACACTCGAGGAGACGTACGAAGTCCTCGAAGCCATCGACAACCGCGATTGGGAGGAACTTGCCGGGGAACTCGGCGACCTGCTGTTGCAAGTGCTGTTCTATGCCGAAATGGCGAAGGAGCAAGGATCGTTTTCGATCGACGATGTTCTCGACCGCCTGTCGACCAAGCTGGTGGATCGGCATCCGCATGTGTTTGGTGATGTGAGGGCTGATACTTCTCAGGAAGTCTTGCGCAACTGGGAGGCGCTCAAGGTCGAAGAGAGACGGAAAAAGCAGGCTGCTCGAGTCCCCGAGAGTGCTTCGTCGGGGACCGAGAAACGGTCCGTCCTGGCCGGAGTGTCGTCCGCCATGCCCTCTCTGCTCGAGGCTCATAAGCTGAGTTCCCGCGCGGCGCAAGCGGGCTTTGACTGGCCTGACATTCGAGGGTTGTTTGACAAACTGAGTGAAGAAACCGACGAACTACGCGAGCACCTCAAAGAATTTCCTGCGCCCGGTCCCCGGCCACAGGGGCGCGGGGTGGCGGGATCGGGCAGAACCGTTGTTCCTCGGAGTCTCGAGGCCAGGTTGGAGGAAGAAGTCGGTGATCTATTCTTTGTGCTGGTGAACATCGCGCGCTACCTTTCCCTGGATCCGGAATCGGCCTTGCGCAAAACCAACCGCAAGTTCAAGCGGCGCTTTCAATGGATGGAAGGCCGGCTTCACCAGTCGGGCCGCACGTTAGACGAAGCCCCGGCGGAGGAACTCGAAGCGCTGTGGCAGCAGGCCAAGGCCCAGGAGAAACAAGGCGCGGAGAAGACTCGGTGAGCGCTGGCTCGGTTGAACTCCGCCGTTGTCACGGCATCGAAGACTTCCGCGCCTGCGTGGCATTGCAGAAAGAAGTGTGGAACTTCAGCGATGCCGAACTTGTCCCGTTGCGTATGTTTGTGGTTGCCGACAAGGTCGGAGGCCAGGTCATGGGGGCCTTCGAGGACAAAGTGATGGTCGGCTTCGCGCTCTCGGTTCCGGGCACGCGCTCCGGGCATATTTATCTGCATTCTCACATGCTGGCGGTCCGCAACGATCATCGCAACAGTGGACTGGGACGACGGCTCAAACTGATGCAACGCGATGACGCATTGTCCCGCGGGATTGAGTTGATCGAGTGGACCTTCGATCCGCTGGAAATCAAGAACGCCTATTTGAATATCGAGAAATTGGGAGCAATGTCGCGGCGCTATAACATCAACCAGTATGGCATCACCTCGTCTCCGCTGCAGGGAGGCTTGCCGAGCGACCGCCTGATTGCGGAGTGGTGGCTGAAGTCGAAGCGGGTCGAGACCCTGCTGGCTACCGGGAAAAATCCATCGATTCAGACCGAATCGACGATAGACGTTCCTGCCCAGATTTATAACTGGAAGGCTGCCTCTGAGACTCGCGGCAAAGCTCGGCAAGTCCAGGAGCGCAACCGCGAGCGCTTTCTGCGTTCGTTGGGAGAAGGATTGGCAGTTCTGGGGTATGAGCGGGACCCTGACGGAAACGGAAAGTTTTTGTTGGGACACTGGGATGAGAAGTGGTCGTACGCGGAAGAGTAGTCAGGTTCGAAAGTTTCACCAGTTTCCGGGTTTCGAAGCCAGGATTGTCGTAGCCATCCCGCAAGAAATCCTTGAGACTTTGAGACTTTGTACTCCTTGAAACCTGGTCAACATGAAAATCGAAGCAATTACACTGCGCGAGATCCACATGCCGCTCGTCCATTTTTTCGAGACGAGCTTTGGACGCACTTATAGCCGTCGGATTCTGCTCGTTACTGTCCACAGCGAAGGGGTCGACGGGTGGGGCGAGAGCGTCGTCGGGGAGAATCCTTATTACAGCAGTGAATGGATCGAGAGCGCCTGGCCCACGCTGACCGAGTACCTGATTCCAGCGCTCCTGGGGCAGCGCCTGGGATCGGCTCGCGAATGTCCTGCACTGTTTGCCAAAGTGCGCTCTCACCAGATGGCCAAGGCAGCGCTGGAGAACGCGCTGTGGGAGGCCGAGGCGATGCAGAAGCAGTTGCCTCTGTGGAAACTGCTCGGTGGCTCGCGCCGGGAAATTCCGTGCGGAGTTTCGATCGGCATTCAAGACTCGCCAGACCAGTTAATCGACAAGATTCAGACTGAACTCACCGCCGGTTACCGTCGTATCAAGGTCAAGGTCAAACCCGGCTGGGATCTGAACGTTCTTGAGCGCATTCGGTCACGCTGGTCTGACATCACGTTGAGCTGTGACGCCAACTCAGCCTATACCCTCGACCAGGTCGAACATTTGCGCAAATTCGATCAGTTCAACCTGCTGATGATCGAGCAGCCCCTGTGGAACGATGACATCTACTATCACGCGCGGCTGCAGAAAGAACTGCGCACCGCCATCTGCCTCGATGA
>Ga0123355_10016135_pt1 | contig 11763 bp, 6 predicted proteins | sample TergutEmb28metaG_3_FD_89872 | JGI IMG/M metagenome (GOLD analysis project Ga0123355, IMG submission 89872) | Embiratermes neotenicus P1 segment gut microbial communities from Petit-Saut dam, French Guiana - Emb289 P1 | ecosystem: Host-associated > Arthropoda: Insects > Digestive system > Gut ...
CACTTAGTATTATATTTATTTCTCCTTTATAAGTTGCTCAACATGTTTCGGGCTACCTTGTGCCCATCCTCAGGAGTTGACGACTTAGTGGTATTTTTGCCGCGTGTGGTGTAGTGCTGTGGCTGTGTAGGCGGTCAGATCTGGTTGGCTGGTTGTGTGTCCATTGGGGAGTACGTAGTAAAACGTGCTACGTACTTAAAATGTATGTTAGAACAGCACCTCTGGACTTTGGCTCTCAATGTGGATTAAGAAACCAACTAGATGTCACTCAGTATTATATTTATTTCTCCTTTATAAGTTGCTCAACATGTTTCGGGCTACCTTGTGCCCATCCTCAGGAGATGACGACTTAGTGGTATTTTTGCCGCGTGTGGTGTATTGCCGTGGCTGTGTAGACGGTCAGATCCGTTTGGCTGGTTGTGCACTACACCACACGCGGCAAAAATACCACTAAGTCGTCAGCTTCTTAGGATGGGCACAAGGTAGCCCGAAACATGTTGAGCAACTTATAAAGGAGAAATAAATATAATACTAAGTGACATCCAGTTGGTTTCTTATTCCACATTTCTGACAATTTCTCGCTCGAATCGTTCCTAGGATGAGAAACATTTAACACATAAGTTGGAGACTACCTAAACATATTTTTATGTTCAATAACTATTTTCCCCCGAAAATCGTGCCGTTTATGAGAAAATGTGGAAAAATGTGGTAGTACCAGTCAGGCCACATACAGCATAGTACGGCACATGCGCTATGGATGTTCAATAACTAAGGCTACAGACACACACTCAGAATGTGTAATACTTATTGCTTTTCAACAGCAACAATAGTTACGCGACCGCGCTTCAATATTATTTTGTATGGAATATCATATTTTTTATTTTGAAATGATTATCAAGGTCAATTATTTCTTGATGGCAAAGAAACTTATGTGACATGTCTTCCGTAGTTAAAAGACATCAACACTTTATTAAGAATAGAATTTGCTGGTCTACCGAAAGTCAATCTTGATAAAGTTGTTAATCTGTGACATTTTTCCCCCCCTGTGACCACCGAGTCCCCCGTACAAACTTCATCTTAAGGCCTGATGAAACTTAAACGGTAAACTGAAATATAATATAAAATATATATAATACAGTCATACACAGCTTTATATTTTATTAGATTATAATTCCAGCTACATGTTTCGGCACAATTGTTGGTCCATCTTCAGGCTGATCTTTGAACAGATTAAAACTTAAACGGTAAACTAAAATATAATATAAATACATATATAATACAGTCATACACAACTTTATATTTTTATTAGATTATAATTCCAGCTACATGTTTCGGCACAATTGTTGGGCCATCTTCAGGCTGATCTTTGAACAGATGAAAACTTAAACGGTAAATTCTAGATTAAATTCCTGTTTCACATCGCATGAAATTTCACACACATAAATTACGAATTTGTAGAATTTTAACTCTACCAGACTTGAAAGTTTCTGGTTTATGTAGCCGCACCTGTCAGTAGGATATGCACACTCAATGTGAGATAACACAAGACGCACCGTGCGCTCTCCCATATGGGTGTATTCCGATATTACGAATTATTTACAGCATATATTGTTTCCGAAGTACTAATTCCCAGTAGGTCTATAGGTTTCCCACACACTCCATGAAAGGCTGTAGGGGAATGGATGTATAGCACCACTCATTAACCTCGTTACTTAATTGAGGTCAGTGTAGTAGTAATAGAGGATGTCTGAAACTATTTTTTATTGATACCATATTGTGCTCTTATTGGTAACCAGTACTAATTCCTACTGCTGCCAAACGTGTGAGGACGCTCATCACTTTTCTGTCCTGAAGATGGCAGTATAACGTTATTCGGAATCAGTATCTGTTAATGACAGCAAGTGGAAATGTAACAGGTAGTCTTTAAAATAAGATGGAATGTATGAGAGATGGATGTTAGATTTCGGAGTGACAATTCTTCACAGTGCTTGACTCTGTGACACCCAGCTTAAGAATTTGCTGTTCTTAGTGATCTGGCAATTGGTGTCGTCTCTACCTGCATAGCCTGCTTGGTGAAAGGGATTCTCTTTGTGCTCGTCTGCTGTGACGAAATTGAGGACTGAGCGTCTTACAGCAATATCTCTTAATTCTATTTTACCCTGTGACGCTCTTTGTGGCTGCCTTTCAAGAATGTACGTAAGTTCAGTACCTCAAATTACTCTCATTCATTATAAATTTACTCCCCGCGGCTTTATGCCCCTGTAGTGTTGCGTATATTTTGACATTTCCTGTAACACCGCGTTTTAATGGAACCGTTTAGAATGTTCAGTGTGATATTATAATATAATTATCTGAGGAAAATATTTTGTGCATTTTGTTGGTTGTGTGCTGTGAATCAGTTAAGGAAATTCGATTAACGATTAATTTGAGAGTATGAGGACAATATTTGTTGGCGCAGTCACCAAACCCGATTTTAGCCTTAGTATTGAAACTTTTACTCACAGCTTTTTACGTTGCATAGAGTTTAGTACAAATTTTACATGTAATCAATTTTCAGCAGCGCGTGTGAATTTATACAAAATGACATAAGCGTTTTAGGGACGAGGTTTGTACAGAAGATAAAATGTAATGTAATTGCTTACTAACAGACATTTCTTTGTGGGCACATAATTTTGTGTCGTCACGTATAAAAGTGGAAGCGGTGGATGGATACCTCTTGCGGCAATTATTTTTTATGGTACCGGAGAGAGTAGATGAAGTAGAGACTTCATCACCGGGAGGCAAAATGTAGTGTCGATTAAACCTATAAAATATTACTTCCATCAAACGATATGCTAGAAGTGATTCAGCACAGAAGCGAAGGATTGTTGGGGCAGATTTCTTCCGGACCAGCTGGGATGTTGCACGTACTGCCATATGCGGTGCGGCGTCTTCGCCACGGCACTAATTGTTACGGGCGGGTGCCCAATGTCTTGGGTTACTAAGCATTTGACAAGGACAATTACGCTGCTTCTCCAGTGTTATTTCGTCGATATTTCCCAACAACCCGCAATAATCCTGATCCTTCAGCTCATGCCATCAAAACACGGAAAAAGAACTGCAGGAAAACAGCTTCAGACCCCCACCCCAGCCCAAAAAAGGTCTATTTAGACATACGTATAATACGAAATCTTACAGAACTTCTCTGGGACAGTATCTCTAAAGATTATTCTTATAATAAAAGCAACTAGATGCACTAATTTCTCAAATTTATTTTTGGAATAAAACTCTACATGTTTCGGACAGTTCCTCTGTCCATTGTCAGTTTCTCACTGTACACACAGCAATGGTATATGTCATACAGGTTTGCTGACAGCTTGCGAGCAGGATCAGGACAGAACTGAGTGACGTCCTGATCCTGCTCGCAAGCTGTATGACACATACCATTGCTGTTTGTACAGTAAAAAATTTCTGATAATGGACAGAGGAACTGTCCGAAACAGGTAGAGTTTTATTGCATAAATAAATTTGAGAAATTAGTGCATCTAGTTGGTTTTATTATAAGAATTTATCACGATTCACGGTCACCTGAACGTCAAATTCCCTAACGCTGTTCCCCACATCTTGCAGCTGTATCGAACATCTCTGACAGCATTTCACGGTGAACAGATACAAAGCACTGCACGCCGCGCCACGCCACGCCACACCATGCCCACGAGATCCCAAAGGAAAGGGATTTCACTGCAGCGACATTTCCTCAGCCACACGATTTGTTTGTCGGGGATTCGTGACTTCTGTAGACAAGTGTGAAGTCCCCAGTCTGTTTATGCGTGATGAATCTTATTTTTGTCTCTCTGGATTCGTGAACAAACATAATTTTCACTGCTTGGTAAGGGGAAACCCCTTCAAGGTGCGTTATACGCCGTTATGCACAGTGACCGCTACAGTGCCGCGAGCGACGTCGTGTTTTCAGACCAGCAACACGCGTTATTCAGAGACAGTAATGAGGGCACGGCAACAGTGGGTTCAGTCCGACATGTTAAAATATCCGTTATCATCCGTATAACATGAACCAACAAGATACACTATTTTATATTACTTTATTTCAATAGTAAGCCTCTACATGTTTCGAGCACGCTTGCTGCTCATCATCAGGAGTATCAACTGTGTATAAACAGCAACTTGCTGGCAGCAGCCAGTCAACATAAGGGCATGGCTATACCAATTGCTGTCTATACAGAGTTGAAAAGTGGCTTCAGCACGTACAGAAGATATAATACCAAAACAAGCTCTACAATATCAACCAAAAGACAAAGGAACATAGGACGACCGAGGAAGAGATGGAGGGACCAACTTCATCTTGAGGATCAAGGAACAGGAAACACGCCTAACCATTCATGAATACGATGATGATGACAGAGTTGATCTTCCTGATGATGTGCAGCAAGACTACTCGAAACATGTAGAGGCTTACTATCGGAATAAATTAATAGAAAATAGTGCATCTTGTTAGTTCATGTTATACGGATATATGACGACGCACGGTCAACAAAACATTAAACCCGTTATCATGTAAGAAGAACCGATTTAGTTTCCACAAAACATCTACAACACTTGGTTTTAACCAGGAGAGGCGAATTCTTCCCCGTATGGCCAGAAATACAACAAACGTCTCAAGCCGGTTGTTGTATAATCTGACGTCACGTACAGGAATGGGGCACATTCGTTGTCCTGATTTGTCGGATTGTGATTCTTTCATATTCTGGCGCTGCGCAAAGAGCAAACACGACGCTCGTCACCCACAAAATGTTGCTGCAATCAGACTGAGAATTGAAGAAGAAATCTACTTCGTGCCGCGCGGTTGGCTGTGCACGTATTCGCCGAAATTTAGAGGATTGTTTACGCAAGGAAGAAGACACCTTGAAAGACTCCATGTTTAAGGAATAATAAGTTCGGTTTCGTACGTTCAGATAATATCTTATTGCTTTTTAAACACAACAAGTAAACTGATTGTTGCTGTTCACACAATCGGCCGTTTCCTTGTCGCATCCGATATAAACAGTTCATTTCTTACCTCGCAGGGAACACAGTATCTGTCCATTCTTCTTCCTATAAAGCACTACAACCTATATAAGGTTCTGGCTTGCTCAACCACTTTCTTCCAACTATCTCTATTCTGTGCTACTTTTTTCCAGTTGCTTATGTTTATGCTCTTTATATCTCCCAAAACGTCATCTTCCCAACGTGTTTTAGGTCTTCCAATTGGTCTTTTAGACATGGGTTTCCACCTCTTAATCTTCTGCACAATATTATCCTCAGCCATGAGTTCAACATGGCCTAACCAGTTTAATCTTTGTTTTTTAATAAACCCAATTATATTTTGTCCTTTTAATGTATCATTTATTTCTTGATTAGTTTTAATTCTCCAGTAGCCATCATCTGTTCTTGTAGGACCAAATATTTTCCTCCTGGTCTTTCTTTAAAAATCATCAGTTTATTTGTCATATTTTCCTTTAGCACCCAGTATCTGTCCATTATATAGACCGATATGTTAATGTTGATTAGAGAAGTCTGTTTGTGGCGCAGCGGCCCCCAGTGGACAAGGGCCTCCTCATTCACGAGGTTTCTAGATCACACACAACGACGCACCGCAGTCGGTAGGACTACTATGGACGAGAGATCAGCTCGTCACGAAGACCTCTACCTGACAACACACAACACTCACAACAGACAAACATCCATGCCCCCTGTGGGATTCGAACCCACAGTCTCAGCAGGCGAGCGGCTGCAGATATACGCCTTAGACCGCGCGGCCACTGGGACAGGCTGATCAGGGAAGTAATCGACTTTATTGCGGGAGAATCATGTGGGAAGTGCACACGCTTTGTGGCACACGGCGGAGGTGATATTGTTCCGGTAGGCGGTACGTTCAGAAACTACAGCTTGAAAAGGAAATATGTAATAAAGAAACAATGAAAAAAAATATATAAGATGTGAGAAGAAGAAACAGGATGAGAGAAACAAGGATGATGTTGGAATGGGGCAGGGTATTTAATTAATAGTGACGAAGTTACAAGGACAGGCTTACTTGAAAATCGGAAATTAATAGGCTGAATTTTGGAGTCTTCTTTCACGCCAATTTTCGCCAGAAATCACAGGTCTTTCTGATAAACAGTATTCTAAATATGTGTACTTGGTCTTTCCGAAACGTCGAATTGCACTACGTAATTTGTAGTCTTCAATTCTTCTTCAGGTGTAGCCAGGCCTGTTCTTTCTAAATTCTCTGTAGCTGCTGGCCTTCTGCTGAGTCTTTGTTACTGGTGTTGTCTGAAAGTTTTGTGAGGTCAAGAAGACCTCAGAACAGGGCAAAATTGAAGTGTGGGTGAAGTTTGCAAATTACGTAATTGTGGTAATAGCGTTACCATGAATATAATATGTTTTAAAAAATTCGCCCACTGTATCTGCGAAATATCCAATAATACAAAGTGCCACGAGACATTTTGTCTGCGTAACTTGTACACGTGCGGCTCCTGCAAAAGAGGTGGGTTTAAATGTTCATACTTCTTAAAAACCCTTATTTTTGAAAGAGGAAGGAAGTAATGAAATTATCTGATGTTCTGTGGACCGTGCGTCGTCATATATTTGTGTAATAAGGACCAACAAGTTTAATATATTTTCAGCACGATAAGTGTCATATGCTTCTTACTTACTTACTTACTTACTTACTTACTTACTTACTCCATGGTGCAGAGTCCTTCTTGTGAAGCTAACTGGTTTGCAGCTAGTCAAGTAATTCCCCGCATTTCACGGAACCCGAAGGTTCATTACCGCACTCACAAACATCCGCCACCTGTCTATGTCCTGGGCCAGCCCAATCCAATCCATATACCCACATCCCACCTCCTGGAGATCCATCCTAATATCCTCCCATCTACGCCTAGGTCTCCCCAGTTGTCTCCTTCCCTCCGGTTTCCCCACCAAGACCCTATACACCCCCGTCTCCTCACCCATACGCGCCACATGCCCAGCCCATCTCATTCTTCTCGATTTTATCACCCGCATAATGTTGGGTGAGAAGTACAAATAATTTAGCTCCTCGTTGTGCAATCTCCTCCATTCCCCCGTTACCTCGGCCCTCCTAGGTCCAAATATTCTGCTGAACGCCCCTCAACTTCCCTTCCTATATCTAAATATACACGCGTTTTAATTTATATCCTCGAGTTACTTTTCTTTTGTGTCATTTCTTATGAAGACGCTAAAAATGTATTTCATATATGCGGGTTCTAATTGCTCTTCTGTTTACAGAGTGCAGATTAAACCAGAAGAGAAAGTAATGAAGTGGTGCTTTTTTTAAAGTTTCGTCTCAGAGTGAACACTGCAGTGTGATACGCCTGTAGACAGGGTTATTGCACTGAAGTTTAGTAAATTGAAACTTTGGACATAACGCGGCCGAACACAAAGGTTTCAAAGAACAGAAGCACACTGTGATGAAATGTCGACCCAGGCAAGATACATGATTTTACTTTGGTCTCTATTACGGCCCTTAACGAGTCTAGTGGGCTTCGTACAGTTGGGGCTGCAGAAGGAAAATTGTAATGCGGCTATTTATTATTGATATTTATATGAATAAGTAAATATGTAAATCACCGGAGCAGTATTTTCCTTCGTAAGCGGATAGTCGACGGATCCCAGCGCTCGCGCGGTTTAAGGCGTGGGTCCTCGGCAGCTCGCTTGCTGGGATTGTGGGTTCGAATTCCGCCGGTGGCATCTATGTCTGTCTGTCATGAGTGTTGTGTATTGTCAGGTAGAGGCCTCTGCGACAGACTGATAACTCGTTCAGGGGAGTCCTACTGAGTGTTTGCGTGTGTGTGTGTGTGTGTGTGTGTGTCTAATTGACACATTAGAAACATTAACAGTGAGGTGGCTGAGGCCCGACTTGGTCTGTTGCGCCATAGGAAATATAGTTGAAGGAGGAATATTATCCATCCTCCTGCCTCTTCTTCCTTTTTACGTCCAGATGTTCTGTATACCACCCTGTGCTTTAACACCCCCCAGTCAGCGATCTTTCCTTCCTGTGAAACGCAAAATCTCAAGCCTGTACAGAACTACAGATACAATTACCAATTCTTACCCTAAGGTAATCTTTCTGTTGTGCAGGGAGGACCATAGACTGAAGGCATTTGTAGGTTAAAAGAGACCGTATTCCTGTGTCATTTTTTCGAACCCTAATATGTGAAACGCCACGCTTCTTCCATAACGCAGTTGAGGCCCTCGCTCTTCTGCGATGTTACGCAGCATAGGTTTGTTGGTGGCTACCGTTGTTTCGAGACGACCTTGAAGACGGGACCGATAGCCTGTCCCGAAACGTCGGTAACCAACCATCAACTTGTCCCCGTGTTGCGTCCTAGAAGGACGAAGGCTTCAACACAGTCGCGCTGTCGAGACGGGACGTTTCGGCCTAACATGTGAGACGTGCGACGGAGGAAGTAATAGAAGGCGGGGAACACACATAGTGAGGAGCTTCAAGAGATGGGTGTGGCATCTAGCAGGCATGGGGAGAAGAAAAAATGCATACAAGATTATAGTGAGGAAATCGAAAGGAAAGATACCTATTGGAAGGACTAAACCTAGATGAGAGTATAATATTAAAATGGATCTTAACGATGTAGGGTGGTGTGAATTGGAAATATGCCTCGGGGTGGGGACAAGTGAGGAGCTGTTGTAAATGCGGTGATGAACCTTCGGCTGCAATACACTGCGGTGAATTTCGTAACTAGCTGAGGAACTGTCAGCTTCACAGGAAGGGATCCTGTATATGGAATTAGAATAGTCAGCCAGTTAGCTATTCAGTAACCTTTACGTTTCTTGGAAGCAGGTTAGTAGGCCGAGCGGTAGCAAGTAGTCAAGTTTGCTTGTGTTCAATGCTAATGCATACATTAAGCCGCAGTCTGGCTTTGCACTGCAGCAACCTAAGTACTGGGTCTCACACAAGAGTAAGCTGGCACTACTGAAACGACGTCCTTATGTCATGTGAAATTCATTACGTCAGTTGCGACTAAAACGTAGACCGTAATGTTATGATTACAAGAACCAGGCGGACATTTTAAAATTGTCTGTAACATTCATTGTACATACCACCAAATTACGTCATACGAAGCTAATTGTTTCACATTTCCTAAACGTATGAATGTTTATCCAGCCGATCGCAGTAGCCGCGTGGTCTGAGGTCTAGGTCTGTGGCCGAAGGCTTGCTGAGATTGTGGGTTTCGAATCCCGCATGAGGCATGGATGTCTGTCTGTTGTCAGTGTTGTGAGTTGTCAGGTAGACGTCTCTGCGACGGGCTGATCACTCATCCAGAGGAGTCCTACGGATTGTGATATTGAAGTCTTAATAATGAGGAGGCTTACGCCCACTGGGGGCTTTTGTACCATGGGGAGAAACAAGACACATAATGAGGCGCTTTCTTGCAAGTTTTTATAGTGGAAAAGCTGTAAGTTATACACATTATGAGTGTGTGTTTGTAGCCTTAGATATCCAGCGTCATATTGTCATCTGTGGCCTGTCCGGCAGTACAATATTTGTCCACATTATCTCATAAACGGTACGATTTTCAATTTATTATTTATTGTCCGTCGTACACAACACAGTGATGCAAAGTTAAAATAATGTAACAATAAACTACATGTTTCGACCTCTTGGGGTCATCTTCAGGCTTATAAAATATGGTATCATGCAAGGCAGTGCTAGCCTCTAGTGGGCGTAAGCCTCCTCATTATTAAGACTTCACTATCACAATCGGTAGGACTCCTCTGGATGAGTGATCGGCCCGTCGCAGAGACGTCTACCTGACAACTCACAACACTGACAACAGAGAGACATCCATGCCTCCTACTAGCATGGCCCAATTCGTAGGCCCACAGATACCTCTCACATGCATGCAGATATCGATCCACACGCTAAACACGATCACACGATCTTCACCTATATTTTGATAATATTTTTAATATACCACATTTTCATAACTAGCGTACTGTAAACCACGGGATCCCGTAGGTAGTAACAACAGATGTACCTTGTATGATACCATATTTTATAAGCCTGAAGATGACCCCAAGGAGTCGAAACATGTAACTTTATTAATTGTTGCTTTATTTTAACTTTGCACCACTGTGTTGTGTACGACGGACGATAAATATTAAATTGTTATATTGGCACAACGGGATAGAAAACCTTCAATTTAGGGTACGATTTTCGAAAAGAAAATGTTACTGTGCAAAAAAATATGTGTCTTACTTTTCCGTATAACGATTGTCTGAAACATTTCTCCTTCTGTGAATTGAGCGAGATGTGACCAGAACTGTATATTGGTCTTCAGGCAAAGTGCATGTTGTTGCTGTCACATTGTAATGAAACTTGTGTTTTCTAGACAGAGTTCCGAAAAGTACTCCAACGCCGAATTTCCTGGAAGTCCATTCAGTGGGAGCATAGTTGTTCCATGCCGACGGATAGATTGACGTGACGAAGCTAACAGTTACTATTCTCAAATTTGCGGAAGTGTCCAATACAGATGTTTATACTCGGCTACATTTGACGCAGTGTTGACCAGTTGACAGTGTGGCTATACTGGCCGGTCTTACTGAATTGGCTTTTACCCTTCCTTCCCTTCAGTTTCCGATTTACTTCTTCAGATATTAGAGGACTTATGGTAAATACTCCTATAACAGCGATTGATTAGTTTTGCCTATTTCCACTCAAGTTCAGTTAAAGCACCGGTATTTCACGGTCGCATTTGTACGAGTGATAAATCGTTGTACCCTTAGCGTACTTATATCCGAAAATACAGCTCATATCTTGCAAAAACACATCGATTTGTTTTCTACAAGCACTTGTCGGTTAATACTGTGTACAGGGGTACACAAATCCCGAGCGCCATGGGCCTCGGGCTACTATATTTTGTAAGTTGGCGCCAAATATTTATGGGTCCTCAGTGCTGGACATTCTACGTATCCGCAACCTGGCACATGGAATTCCGAGAGGGTTGCAACATTTTTGTAAAATTTGTGCACTCAAGGGTAAGTAATGGTTTCATAATTTGGAAATCGTTTGACATACATAGATACTTTGTGTGGAAAAATTCGGAATATTCAACCTTTCACTGACGCTGGGGCTAAATTTCGCGTATTGCTCAGGGCGGAGGGACCTCAAATGTATAGAACCCCCAAATGCTTGTGGTTTTCACTACTCACAAATTATTATTATTAGGTTCATGAAATCAAAACGAATGAGATGGGCGGGTCATGTAGCACGTATCGAAGAGGGAATAGGTGTACACAGGATATTCTTGGGGAAACCTGAGGGAAGGATATCATTGAAACTATTTTATTAATAGGCTATATAAACACAGGTCGTGTTGTTACATGCTGAGTACCTTTATTTACCCTTCAATGACTCTGGGAGCCGCTCAATTCCAACTACTGCGCCCAGGAGGGGGGAGAGGGGGGGGTTAAATTTGCTGTACTCATAAATGCATTTACGTGCGTACAGCGCAGAGAGACCGTATCGTACTCATGATTAACGGCCCGTAAATTGCGTCGAGAGCGGTGCTGAAGGATTGAAGAAACTATTTACATAAACTTTAAAATGTGTATCTTAAGTTTATGGGACCGTGCATCATCTTTATAGTTGCGTAAAGAGAAAAAACCAACTTGATGCCACTTATTTTATTATTTATTCAATACTCATTGATTGCTCAACATGTTTCGGCCGTTAATACGACCATCTTC
>Ga0123355_10016137_pt1 | contig 11763 bp, 8 predicted proteins | sample TergutEmb28metaG_3_FD_89872 | JGI IMG/M metagenome (GOLD analysis project Ga0123355, IMG submission 89872) | Embiratermes neotenicus P1 segment gut microbial communities from Petit-Saut dam, French Guiana - Emb289 P1 | ecosystem: Host-associated > Arthropoda: Insects > Digestive system > Gut ...
AAAACACCAAACCACCCCCCCCCCCCCCCCATTTTCTTTTACTTTGTCCATAGTCCAATTCTTTAAAGAACCCCAACACTTCAGAAACAGATTCTGTTTCCTTCTTCAGGCAAAGAAGCACCTAACCTGGTGGAGCACTTCAATCAAGCTGTTCTCAATCTCTGGGCTCCATAGAAACAGTAAACTTAAACTTAAGAGAACAGATCTAGTCCCAAGGCAGTGACAGGATAATGGCTATTGAAATATTAAAAATTAACTACAAGACTCAAAAATAAAACCTGAAGCAATCAACAAATTAAAAACCAAAATATACATATTTCAAATTCTTAACACCACTAACACCATCTGTGGAGAAAATTGTGAATCATCATGGGTTCATGTAAGTTCATGAACCAAAAAATCAAATGTATTCTGTCACTGTGGGTCATATTGGCATGGGAACGCATCTCACCAGAAGTGATTGTGAAGGGTTTTAAGACGTGCTTTATATCCAGTGCAGTGGATGGGACTGATGATGGTTTGTTGTGGAAGGACAGAGAAGATGATGGGAATGTTAGGAGTGAGTGTGAGGAAGATGAAGGTACTGTCTGTGAAGGTGAAGACTGACACCATTTGGTAAAGGTAGATAGAATTTGACATGCTTTGTGTATCAAGCATATGAAATTAATAACAAAATATTTTTTCTTAGCAGACATTTTATTTTTGGAGGTTCATCATAGATTTGGATAAATACATTTTTCCTTGGCAGACATGTTTTATTTGGAGGGTTGTCTTAAATTAGTCATCTTACTTTCAGGTAAATATGGTAATATATATCTAATATAGAGTATTAGCGGTTTTTCCCTAAACACAGCCTGTTTGTTGGTTTGTTTCAGTTTATAAAGTTTAATTATAAAAGCACAGCAACATGCTACACTGTGAATTAGCAATTAGCTCCATTTGTGTGCAAAGTAAGTGACTAACATCGAGGTTTCACTTGAACTGTATCATGATAGGTAAGAGAGTAATTAGGTCTGCTGGCACTTGAAGTAACTGGTAAACAGACTTAGGTTCCACTAGAACTGTAATTCAAAAGGTGATACTATAATTGGTTTTGTCTCTGGATGAAGCACTGAATATACCCTGACAGTCCACTAGAACCATATCCTCAATTCTAATAGGGTACTGAGCTCTGTTTGTTCATGATGGAATTGCTGGGCTCTCTGATTTTCCACTGGGACCATATCATGGAAGGTAATACAGTAAGTAGCTGTGTTTTGCATCAAATGACTAGTACACAGTGGGGTTATACTAGAACCATATCTAGAAGTGTAATACAGCACTTAGCTGTGTTTGTGCACAAAGTAACTGCTAGGCACTCATATTTTCCACAGGATCCATATTTGAAAGTTAATAATTGCTCAATTAGTACATGAAGCAAGTGTTAGACATTCACTGCAACTGTATGTGGAAAGGTAATAGAGTAAAATTGCCTCTTTTTTTGGATGAAGTTACTGCTAGCCTTACTGTCTAATTTAGAAGGTCTTGAATTATTTGAAGTGCTGCTACAAATGTGGGTTATGAATTGATTATCAGCATCTTTACTCTCTGAGGAAAGAAAAGGAGAGTGGATTTTATGTTTAAGAGATGGATTTAAATGTGATGTGATGGCCTGAGTTTTTCTACCTCAATTTTAAATTACTACAGGTAAACACATGAAGAAAAGCATATGGCATGCTAGGCCATTTGGCGGTACATTTTAGAGACAAGCATATGGTTGCATAGGTTGATAAATGTTAAGGCTGATCATTTTACTTTGTGTATACTATTGCCTTTTCTTCCAGAGTGAAAGCATTCAGTTTATGTAAGCGAAGACTCATTTATATTATTGGCCATTACTATATTTTTATAATTTCTTGGTACCAAGTTATATTTGTCTGACCTTGTAGCCTTTCTTCTGTTGTTGACTTAGCCTCTGCTTTAGAATTTGGGTTGTTAGATGCATTACAGGTGTTAGACATCAGAGCACTGTGCAACATATTTTTACCTCAGAAGCGTAAAGTAAGTGAACAAGTTGGGATGTTATGTGATGAAGGACTTTTGTTTTACACAGGTCATGTATTGTTCTTAAGGTACAGAAATCTTGGAGGCTACAATAGGCTGAGCATGTGGAGGGTAGGGGACATGGGGAATATATAATAAATTCTACTTGTGGAACTGTGAAAACGTCTAATTGTATACAGTAAGGAAGTGGGAGTGCAACACTACAAGACAGGCAATGTACATATAACTTAACAATGAGGCATGTTCATGCAACCATTGTTGTCATGGAAAAGCAATAAGTATTAAATTTTATGAGTGTGTATTATTTAGACTCACATATCCAGCATGCAATGCGCATGTACCATATTGTCATATGTGGCCTGCCCGACTGTACATAATTTTCCACATAATCTCATAAACAGCATGATTTTCAAAAACCAGTTATTAAATATGAAATGTGTGTTTTGATTTTCTCTGCAACTTTTGTCTGAAACATTTCTAAGAAGATATGAAAGTTATTATCAAATATGTATATTGGTCTTCGTGTAAAATACCCTTGGTTCTTATCAGATTTTAATGAAACTTTAATCTTCTGGACACATCTTGAAAAATACTCAAATATAAAATTTATGAAGCTAATAGTTGCTTTTTCCAATTTTGTAAACACACTGAAAATGGGATTTATGGACAGAGATTGTAGGTGTGGGTGGTGGATGGAATGGACTTCAGATTATGCATAATGGTTGGGTGTAGTACTGGTAATGTTGAACCTTCGGTTTTGCTACTCATGATGTTAGGATGTTATCCTGGTTTTTTTCTTTAGGTGCATTTTTGATGCATGTGGCTGTGATTTGGGTGGTGATTGTGAGTGCCTGTGTACAGCCATTGCAGCTTATGCTCAAGAGTGTAACATAAGAGGTGCAAGTATCAAGTGGAGATCACAGCAGCTCTGCCGTAAGTGATAGGAGCAAAAGCACTGCCTTGTTTTTTATTGTCTTACTCTTCTCTGTAGCGGATCAGTGAGACTGAAGGCCCTCTGAGTCTGTGCAGATGTTATAATTTTTGTGTAACTAAGTTTTTATTTTTATTATTTGGGTTCAGTTTTCTGTATAATTTATCCTAATTGCCAGTAATTGTCATTCCTGTTGTCATCTATGTAGGAACATTTTTAAAGGTTTTCTAAACTCAATGAAATTGTATTAAACTTTGTCTGGGGCTCTGTGTGCTATAGACTGTCTTTATTAGTTGCTTGTGTTTTATATTATAGGTTCAGAATTTCATTCTGTGGTGGGGGGACAGAGGGAGGAAGGTTTGGAAACTACCTGGTGTTCGATGAAATAAATATTAGGTTCACGCTTGTATCTTTGTGAACTTGACTTGTTTTCTCTTAGTTAGCCCTATTAAATACTCACAATATCTCTGAGTGGGTTTCAGACAGGGTGTTATAATGTCAGCCAAAGTGGAAAAGAAGTTTGGGATTCTGTTTTGTAGTATGTGTAATTGGGCTCAGTAAGCCTAATACTACAGGCTATTTTTTTCATTGTGGTCCTGAGTATGGCATTTTTCGTATTATATACTGGCAGATGCAGCCTCTCTATGCAATAGAGCTGCAAGCTCAGGATGCAGTCAAAGGGATGTGTTGTGTAAAGGATGGTGATGATGATATAAAATCTTATGGACACTGAAGTATATATTTTTGTGGGAAATATTCACCGAAGAATGGTTGGTAACCCACAGTTACTGGCGAAAAGTATGATGAGCTTCATGTTATTCGAAAACTGTCTCCAGGATTCCAGTTCTGTAGGATGATTTTATTATATCAGTTTGTAACAATACAGCTACATTATAATCTTTGCTAGTGGAAAGAGAATGAGTGGAGTTGTTACCTGAGGGATGTGTTTGTTTTTGTTGTGGTGAAGAATAAATGAACACGGTATATTGTAAGATATAATAGACAGGATCACGCTAATGGTATTCTGGGCACAAGCAATTTCTTTTCTGTCCCAACATTTTTAAATAATTGAAAGAGTCTTAAGTGCAAAAGGAATTTTGTTAACCTTGTCCTTACAGTTGTATGGATGTCCTAAAAGTTTCCGTACATAGAATATACCTAAACGTCAGGGAAGTGCTACTTTATTTGAAGATACAAATTGGGTGCATGTACTCGTATAAATGATGCAACAGCTGATAGAAGCAAGAGCATTGTAACCAGAGTGTCACCAGCTGTTGCAGATAAAAAATGCAAGTGAAAATAATTGCAGCTACATACTTCACTGTTTCAGTGGAGTGATGTTTATGTCACCTGTGTTTAAATGACAAGTGACTTTTATCTTTATTGAGATATTTTTTTAATGTATATTGAAATAAAATATGCTACTTGGTCAAAGAAGGATCAGAGCAGCACATAAGATGGCCATGTTTTTGTGACAAGAAACAATAGCAGCACCATCAATGTATGGACCTGAGAACATCTTGGAGACATGCAGTAGCTGTCTGGATGAAGTAGCTGACAGTGTCTGAGAGATAATGTTAGTGAGCAGTGGGTTATAATCTCCACTAGCAGATGGTGGACTGAAGATCTGTAGGTTTTTGACCCTTGACTGGAATAATGTTGTAACACTACATTTTGGACACTGTACAGTGGAAAAATTAAAATACAAAAAGACACATAAATACCTATGCCATTTCAGTGGTGTCTGTCAGGCACAGTGAAGTGGAGCAGTCTTCCCTTGGTTGGAGATAGGGAAGGAGCCAGCCTCCAAAATATTGTAAATTTTTATAACCTTGCACCTGATAGTAATTAAAATGGATCTTAAATGAGATGGCCTGTATTCATCTGGCCGAGAACAGGGACAGATGACAGGGTCTTGGGGAACACCATAATGAGCTTTCATGTTTAAAATAGGGGACTGTGCTGCATGGAGTAAGTGGAGAAATGAGTTACTTGGTTGGTTGGTTAGTTAGTTAGTTCGCTATATTTTGTAGTCCTTGTACTCCATATTCTGGTGGCCTATGCTTCATATTACTGCATTGAGACTGGCTGTACTTATTTAGGTCTTGATGGTTTTTTATGGTCTTTCCTGGAAAATGTTCTGCAAGTACTTGAAATTAGGCCATGACTGCTTCCTTCCACACCTCTCTCAGTTCATCTTGCCATGTGACACTAATAATATGAGCTACTTACACCATCTATAAATAAACTTTTTTTTATTTTCACAATGGCCACTGTCCAGGAAGAGCAATTACAGTGTTAAACATTGAGGTTCTTTATTCTTTTATTTATTTTTTTATAGCGATCCAGTGTGATGAGAAATGCTCACGCTACAGCCCATGTGTGCAAACCTGCCCAAAGCAAACATGTGACAACTATATTATTCACAGCAAATTCAATCAGCTGTGCAGTGAAGATGCTTGTGTAGAAGGTGTGTTGAAAGTGTGTTTCAATTTACTGTCTATCTCTGCCTTCTCTCATGATAACATTAAATTGTTAATAGACTTTATGCTTATCTCTTTTCATGTAAAATCTACGTAGCTGCATTTCTGGCATAATTTCCGTCCTTTAGGATAAGATTATCATACTGTGTTTTTCTCTCCAGTCCAACTTTTGAATCACTTGAAAGTTACATTTGGTATAACACATTGTTATTGTGCAGCAATAAGTTTAAACAAATAGGTAACTGCTGCAAGGTAACTTTGTGTAGAGTGTAAAATAAAAATGTGATGCCCATATAAAAATTTCAATTGTAAGTTGGATGCTGATGAATTGCTTACACAGTAATGGGGATGGATAATGTTCAGGATAGTCTCTAGGATAACATGGTTGAAACCTCTGTTTATGTTTTGTTATAGGGTGTGAGATTACTCCATGCCCTTCCGGCCAAGTCTTCAGTAATTTAACATCTCTTGAATGTGTGCCTGTTGCTGCCTGCAAGCCATTCTGTTTGCAAATAGGTGATGTGATCTTCTATGAAGGTGATGTTGTGGAACAAGATGACTGCCACAAGTGGTGAGTTTACAGAAATGAGACTAGATAACCTCATGGCAGAAGGTACTGAGTAATTTAATGGGATTTGATAGAACTGGGGTTTCCCAGATGTCCTTTAAAGGATGAACTCATAATTTTATATAACTATTCAAGACATTTCCAAATTTTATGGAATGCAAAGTTTTGAGGCCATGGTAACAAAATCTACAACATACTTTTTGTTCCAAAGCTTCAATCCATTGTACCTTTCAAACCTTGAACCAAGATAATTCAGTCAGTATAATCACTTGTTTATGGGCTTGATGACTGTGGTTTGATTCTGAGTGGGGGTAGAGATTTTCTCCTTTTCATTATGGCCAACCAACATCCTGTTCAGTGGATACTAGGGACTCCTTCCTCAGGGGTTAAGTGGCTAAGTCATGAAGGTGACCTGTCACCTTCATCCAGTAGTAAGGTCAAGAACGCATATAACTGCATTTTTCAATATATTTTCAGAGTATGATGCTGACATTTTAAAAACAGGGACACATTTATTTTTACCTTTATTTCTGTATCTGTACACATGATCATCATCTGTATCTGCTGAATTATCCCAAGTGTTCTATTTCATAACTTTTCCGAGAAAATTTACATATGGTACTTCTCTTGATAAGATAGAAGCGATGCCTTTTCTGTGTCATGAAGCCATTTAGAATGTGGGGAAGTAAACTCCATACATTATTAATTATGTCACTATCGTGCAAGCACTCATTGTGTATCCTATGTCCTTTTCTTGTTAATGACACATGACAAATACATAAGACTATTTTCTGAGAGGTGTATTGCCTCCTTTCTGCTCTCATGGTCCTGTTTCTGAGCTACAGTACTGACTCATTTCATCACTGTTCCTTTTGACATAGGAACCATCATTTGGTACCATGTTTGTGGTGAAGATCTAAAAAAGAAAGATCAAAATGTGATGATAGGGCAGCCAGTTCCTCTGAAACATTGTTAATAATCTAGCAAGTTTTATGGCCTCACATGCCAGAACCATAATGTTAATTCTCTTTGGTGACTCATTTCATACCATTCACAAAGTTCACTAAGCTATCTCTCTTTTGAACATTAGACTGATGCTGTTTTGGAGAATAATTGTTCAATTGTGTAGTGTTCTTGTCATGGTATATCTCATTTAACATCATGCAGTTTGTGGATTTTTTCCATCCTCCAGAGTATAAAAGTACAAAAATTTAACACTACAGGCTAATGCTTCCATCCTCAGGTATGAGATTTTGAGAACCACTGCTCAATTAGGCTGAATGGATATAGGTATTTGCAGCCTCTAAATCATGGGTCTTCAACCTCCAGCCCACCAGGTTGTATTATGCAGCCTGTGGCCATATGGTAAACTGTGTATGTACTATAAAAAATTCACAATAATTTAGGCAGTTCAATACTAGTTGGTGCTGTTTTTCCACGTGCGGCCCGCGAACTAGCCCACAGTGAAGGGTGTGGTCCTTTGCCATAAAGAGTTTGGAGATCCATGCTCTGAATCATACTAAGAAATTTCTGTTTATCCTGAGAATTGTAAGAAATCCACAAATACAATCCCTAAAAAAATGCAGAAAGCCAATGTGGTAAAGTAGACATTAGGTACAGGAATCACTGCTTTAGACAGTCATGTTAAAGCAGAGGTGACTGACAAGGTGTACCTGAAAAGTTTTGAGGCAGAAATTGTTAAAAAAATGCAGATGATAAAAATTATTATCCTTCAGCATTCAATTGTAAATTTATACATGTATTTGTACATTTATATGATTTGTATATCCTTTCTAAGAAGGCCCCATTTGGAATGCTTTTTAGTACCCTTGTAAATGCATCTTTAATTTCCATTATGGACTAGAAATACCAAAATTTCTAAGCCAGTTTGAGTCTCAGGAAGAGAATATAGTTGATGGGGATGGTGTCAGGCAAGGAACATTGATAATGAAGCAAGAACAGCAACCTTCCTGTTAGTCAAAAACTGCTTCATAGTCTCAGTTTTATGCAATGGTGCACTTTTGTGCAACAAGGACCAATCTTTTGATTGGTACAGAACCAGTGTCACTCAATTCATTCTTTTTAAGTACAACTTCATAATATCTCTGTAATATATTGCATTAATGACTTGGCCCTCTGGAACGAATTCTCAGTGAACAATACTTCCTGCTTCGAAAAAATGACATGCAGTTTCTTCATGCAAGATTTTTGGAACCACACTTTTTGCAAGTTTGGCGAATGTTTTCCCATCCACTATTCACTCTGTTACTTTCTTGCGGAATTGTACTCAAAACATCATGAGTTGTCACCTGTAATGACTTTTTTAAACTTTAATCTTCTGTCATAGAAAGAAGGTACTGACATAACTCTCTTCTAGTTTGGCTCCAACATGAATGCTGGTGGAACAAATCTTGTGCACATCTTTCTGTGTCCTAAATTTTGCTCCAGTAACATGTGAACACTATCCTTGCCTATGTTAAAAAATTCTGCAGTAATTCAGAGGGAGTTGTGACAGTCTTCAAAGAGTAGGTCTTGAAGAGCTTCAGTTTGTTCATCAGGTGTGCTAGTGGAGTGGCAGCCATTTGTGGCATTGTCTTTCATATCTTTCCTGCTTTCACGGAAAGGGGCGTACCATTGGTAAATATCAGATCATCTGATTGCACTGCTGCCATATGCATTCTGAATTATTTGCAGTGTTTCTAGAGCACTTTTTTGATTTTACACAAGACTTAATTCCTGTTCTTTGTTCATCGATAATTACAGTTGCAACACACAAAAAATTAATGTACAAAACATGTCACAACTCAACAAAGACTAATCACAGGCTGGCAAAACTTGAACATATGTTAGTGAAAGGTTGATTCCAAATACTTTAGTCCCAACATCGCTGAATAGATGGAACTTATATTACGGTTATGATAAAAAGTGTTTTAAAACTTTTAGACACACCTTTTACACTAACCATTATGCTCTGAACTGTCATTATTATGACATACAGTGTTTAGAGTAAGTACTCTGCTTGAAACAGTCAATGTTAAAGTAGACAGCACATAGAACTATACACACTGTATTTGTAGTGGCCATTGCTGAAGAAGTGGTATGTATTGTAACCACTCTGCTTTAAACAGTCAATGTTGAAGCAGGTGGTGTGTGTGTGTGTGTGTATTTGTATATATATATATATATATATTTATATTGACCACTGTGGTTTAAGCAGTTAACTTTTTCATGCTGGAATTAAATGCTTGGGGTAGTCTCTGGAAGACTGGAATTTAAATTGGGTGATGTATTTTTTCACGCATACTCTTACAGAGAAAAAGCATGTCTCTCAAACTTGTCCTTCAGATTTAATGAAATAAAATTTCGTAGTCTGTTTATGAATTTAACCCCTCTGTTTGGTGTTTTCAACATTAGTATTTATTACATAATAATCAGATGTCCTTGGAATACTGACCTGTTACTACTTTCTGCACCCTCATATATGTGCTCCTGTCTCTCTGGAACATGTGAAGCAACTGTAATCCAGCTGCTTTACTCTTTAAGGCAACAAAAGTGTCCTTCAGGTGGTATTACCTTAGTTCCAAGAAAGTGATTCTTTAATTATTCTCTTGCCCAAAAATGTGGATCAGTTTAGTTTGAGTTTCAAAGTGCTGTCCATTCCTCTCCCCATCAAGTGAAATCTAAAATGAATGACTGAGTTGTTATGGTGATAAAGTAGTGAGTGACATCATCCTTTATGCATCAGTAAACTTTCTTGTTTTTTATGGACAGCATTACAGTTGAGGTGGCAGTTTTGTGAAAGCAATGATATATATATATATATGTCATGGTTGAAATGACCTGAATGTTTATGCTTTGCTTTTTTTGTGCACCATTATAGACAAAGTAGCCCCATGAAGGCAGTGTGTATCTGTCTAGTGAGAACAAAAAATGTTAAGCTACATTTGCTGTTTTTAAGTCTATCATGATTCAGTGGTGGACCCTGGAAATTTAGTGGGGTTGAGGGCTGTGTGTTGCACTTCACTGTCCCAGCACCCCTCTCAGAATGCTCCTGGACCATTCCAAGTTACACCCAGGAACCCCCTTATACGTATGTACAGCGTACATCATACAGTGTATGTGTAACTGTATACAAACCTTGAATGTTGCTTTCACAGAGCTGTTTTGTTCTTTTGGCTTGATAATTTCCATTTGCATTATGCCACTGATTATTCACAACAGAGTCAGATGGCACTGCATTCAAAAACCATTTGTTTATATTCTCCTGATTTTGGACTGCAGAGCAGATGATAAGAAGGTAGACATGTCAGCATATTCAGCAGAACCACACCATGCAACTTTGTGTTACATAATTTATTTCATGGGCCCTGGAGGGTTCAGGTTAGTAGGGGGAGAACATACTGAGTAAATAAATTTTTGTTTAACTGTGATGGACACAGCATACCAGCCGCAGGGTTGTGTGTTTGTCTCAGTGCTGTTTATGAATGTCCCATAATTGCTGCATTCTTGGTGACGGAATAAAATAACTTTCAGTGTTTTCAGCATCATACTGCACTTTATTGGAATCTGTTGTTTGGCGCCACGTGTTTAATTACATTCGCTTTGTTTCCTAAACTATATGTAGACTGTGTTGTAAGTATATAAATTCTGCTTATTGCAGTACATGCTCTCATCAAAAGAAAATATGTCTTGGTCAGCCATGTTCTTCTACAACTGCTGTTCCATCAACCAGTACACCACCCTCAACTCCAGAAATGGGAATTCAAGCTACTACATGCAAAGGAGGGTGGACAAAATGGCAGAGCCAGGATAATCAGAAGTATGGAACAGACAGGGATGTTGAGCCGCTTCCTACAGTTAACCAGATGGTAAGGAACTTGGGGACCAGCACAATGTGGAAAGGAAGGGGAAGCATGTAGCCAATGGGGGAATTTTTAATTGGTAACTAACTAAATATTTACTGGACTTTTCCATCACTGCATTCTTAGTGTACTTTTCCCTCTTAAAAAAAAACGTAGTTATATGAGATTATCATGCTGTCTGTGTGGACACTTGTTTGTGTATTTGTGTGATTTGTCCTTCATTTCTGCTTTTGAACTATGTTGAACAAACCGTTTTCAAGAAACTTTCTGTAAACATTTTGCTGTTGGAGGACACCCTGCTGCCATAGCTTATAACTTCCTATAACCAGTAACTCCTGCACATTGGACATTCATACTCATGAAGTGGAAATGGCATGTCTCAGTTTTATGGTAATATGTCTTGGAAAATATGCACCTAAAGTTTTGATAACTCTTTTGTAGAATGTAAAATAAATTGATGGCTGTATACAATTTTTCTTTTGGTCTAGATTTGGTACCAGTGATTAGCTGACCACTTTGCTGAACGTTTGAAATTTTGTACAGGCCTAGGTCATAAATGTAGCTGCACATCATGCATACAATGTTATTCTGTAAGCCAACATACGTAGGTGGGTCCATAAGTTTCCAGCCTGACATACAAAGACCGCGCCAAATGCAAAATGCTCTGAGGGATATATAGAGCCATCTACTGTGAGGTTACTGTATCAGTTTCAGGTGGCTATGTGCTCCAGTATACTGGAGGCACTCGTGCTCGTAGGACGTGTTGTAGTGAGCTGCTGAAATGTCAAAAGTCGAGTACCGTGCTGTAATCAAATTCCTCACCAAAGAGGGGCTTGCACCAGCTGCTATCAAACAACGCTTGGATGGCGTTTATGG
>Ga0123355_10016138_pt1 | contig 11762 bp, 12 predicted proteins | sample TergutEmb28metaG_3_FD_89872 | JGI IMG/M metagenome (GOLD analysis project Ga0123355, IMG submission 89872) | Embiratermes neotenicus P1 segment gut microbial communities from Petit-Saut dam, French Guiana - Emb289 P1 | ecosystem: Host-associated > Arthropoda: Insects > Digestive system > Gut ...
CGCACTCGTGTCATAGTTGTCCTTAGACTTCCAAGTACTTTACGCAGGCCGCAGCTGATCTGTTATCTTGTGACGTCAGAGCTACCGTGCGCTGTAGTGCACACGCCAAGGTCACTGCATTACAATGTCTAGTTGTCGGGCAGGCGCATTGGACAAGTATGACGTCACAGACGGCGTACAGTACGTCGACTCCGATGAAGCCCACACTTTTCTCTGGCTCCGTAATCGTTCAACTTTGGATATAGGTGTTTTGGGTTATATCGGTATAGTTTAACATAAGGAACACTCTCCCGAAGTCTGGCACATTCCTCCTAGGACACCCTGTATAACAAGGGGAATGCACAACCAAGTCCTCAGTTCTTTGAAACTTGGTGAGGATGAAGAAATCCTGCCATAAGGCAGCACAATCCCATATTCAGAAATAATGGAGAAAATCAACAGGGAAATTTTGTAACTATGTTATGACCATTTATTCTTCACCCAAAATGAAAACTCTCAGTAATTCAGGGCTTGAGGAGCACAACTCCCAGTCCAAAGGCCACAGGTTCGGCCTGGTAGGTCACTTTCCTTTTTAATTTTTTAGCTTACACTTTTTCATTTCTTAGTTTTTAATACTATTTTATTTATTTTCCTTTATACTATGTCAACATGAACTTGCAGTGCAAATATAATCTTCACAAATACAGGGATAAGAGTGGGCCAATTTATTCGCATTTACTAACTTTAAATGTTTATTACCGTTGGGTTCAATTACAATGCAGCACATATGTCCAACAGTTATGTCCTTGTCATAATTTGTTCACAATTATTTCTTGTTTCAATGAAATAATGACCATGTTCTTGTGTAACCACCATCCTACTCTGCATGCAGACAGAAACGAACCAGAGCTTCAAACAATGAACTGGCATTTCTGTAAATATGTATTTTATAATCAGTAAAAGTCAATAAATATGTCCACTATTCTAGAGTATTTGTATTGTGCAGCTAACTAGCAAAGAAAAATATATAACTGTAATAAAACTAAAAAACAAAAATGTGTAAGTTCAGAAAGTGACAAAGGAACATGACATACCAGTGGCAAACCCAAAGGTTTCAGACTGAAAGTGGTGGTCCTTAAAAACAGTAATAAAATTAAAAATAAAAATGTATAAGTTAAAATAGTGAAAAAAGGAAAATGACATACCAGGGGCAAACCCCTAGACTATCGAGGGTTTTAAATGTAAGTGAAGAATCAGCAGTGATAAGGTAAACATAAAACTTCTCTGCAATATCTGAATGTTGGGCTGCACTGCTTGGTCATTTGGCATTGCAGCAAGAGTTCTTCATGTTCCCAAAGTTTAAAACGAATCAGTGAGTACTACATCATGCACGCCCTTCATAACCAACCTTAACAAACCAATACGTCACCACACAAAATTTCAAGAGACCTACATTAAATGGTACTAATGACAATGGCATCTCAGATGTTCCAAGACTGCCACATGTCACTACAAAACATGGGGAATTAAGAATCATGAAAATGGGTTAACTTCCAACGCAATGACAGACACCATTTTCATTCAAAAGGGCTCTAAAACATCAAGCCTGTCATTCCTTATTACATGTAAAAAGTAAGCTCTAAATTTGAAACAAACTGGGAAAATGTAATTTAAGAAAACAGCAAACCTTCACCTCACCTAATTCAGAGCCATCACGATGTCTTCCAAGCCCAACATAACTTCCATCAACAAACTTCTTCAGAGTTCCTGTGTCACCTTTATCATCCAAATCCCTTGATATTCTCTTCCTTGCTGGTCGCTTACCAACTGCTGGGGTAGAGGTAACAAGCATAATGTCACCTGTGTTAACCAAATTATCTTCATCTACAAGACTGGTTGAACCTTGTATTACACTCAATTCCTCTGAAGCATCATATTTAATAACCCCTAAATATTCTGTTTCTTTCTGTTCATAACATTTAACGTCACTGTCAGAGCTTTTGTCTTTTCCATTTTCTTCAAAATGTTTTTCTAATATGTCATCTATGTCAGAATTATGTGCATCTAAATTATCATGAATGCCAAGGACATTAAATACCACACCAGTTTCACTTGTACAGTCTTGCAAATTTTCTCCAGAAAATGATTTTGAAGGTAATTTTACAATTTCTGCCTTATTACTATTCAGTTCATTAATAGAAACTTCATCCTGGTCATCCTCAATAACTTCTATGCTGTCTTCGTTGTCATCATCATCACCACCATCTGAAGCAGTATCAAAGTTATCATCATAATCAACAAAGTCATTTAGAGGTGGAACAACTGGTGTTAATTCTCCATTCTCACTGCCATTCTCAGAATCCATGACTGTCTTACCAGTCACAATATTCAGTGTCATATGAGGTAAAGTTTTAGCATTGTCACATCCATTTTGTTGAGTAGGTACAGCCTGTTCCTTGATAGATGATGAACCAAATGTACACATAGACGGACGTTTCACTGATGCATCACTGCAGTAGGGAGACAGACTATTGCTGCAAATTAAAAAACACAGATTGCTGGAAAAAGATACAGTAATTAATTGTCCCTTTAAAATTAACACCTCCAGTGCACATCAGGCGAACATGGTCAATGGCTGATAGCATACCTATCAATAATAACCGAACTATAAATATTGCAACTCTCTATCTCAGTAAAGAAGACACAGATTGAAAGTCTGTGAACAAATAGTTCAAGATTCTAGTTTAATGACTAGTAACATCATACAGTTTTGTACATAGGAACTTCCTGCCCCAAGCGTCAGAGCAACAGGTGCCTCCAAATTGTACCTAGCTGCCGAACTACACGACAACACATCCCAAACTACTGCAGTCTTAATTCTGTAACCAAATGGGCTACTACATGTTTATCAACTCATAGATGGATCTGTATTTCTCACAGCAGTAACTGAGGAATCAAATCTTCTGAGCTGTGATGCTGTATTGTTGAATGAGTGCTTCCTGAAGTAATGAAGGACCAAATACCTTCATCTACAAGCGTCAATCAGTCCCAGACCTTCAAAGATGAAGACGCTAAGATCTTTTAAAACATCAGGTACCATTCATCAATGACACAGTGTCACATCCCAGATTTCAATCCTCATCCCAAAGCTGACTGGGAGCAGATTGAGATGAAGGTTTGCTTTTTTATAAATGCTTCTTAACTGCACAGGTTAAGGAGCATCAACAGAATAAGTTTACATTATAATCATAAAAAATGTAAAAGTAGCCATGGCCTATGTTACATTTGAAAATTTGCCTGTAGAGACTCTGAGAAATTGCAAAGAAGCTGTAACAAAATTGCTGGCCTCAAAATTTACAATCACACTGGAATCTTCCAAATACAAAATAATAAATCTAACCACATAACAGCATTGAGTAATGTGTGCAAAACACAGGCTGTACTTCTTCATATGGTGCCAAAATTTATTCACAGAATAGCAAAATGAGTCTGTCTTTCAGAGTAAGCAGATGTAGCATATTAAAGCTATATCTTCTGGAATGTATTAACAAGTAGTCCAGCAGACAAGTACCAGCATTTCAGAGGAAACTATTGCCTCCATTTCCAGGGTACAAGAATACTGCTACCTAACTGAACACACTCCATAATGTCACATCACAGAAGACACTGTTATGAGAACCTCAAATCTCAAATAACTACATTGGTAAATGAGATATTAAATCCAAACATTCAGATATGATTCCATCTAAGCTATGTTAAAATGAGTCAATGAAGTTTAGTACCTACCTACTATGGTCCTTGAAATATCCAAGATTCAATTTATTCATTGAATCTACAATTTCACCAACTGATGCTACAGAATTATTTGCATTGACAACATCAGCACACTCTCCATCAGGTAGCAATGCAACTCCCAAACTTCCCACCATCTTGCTTGATCTATCAAGTTCAGTAGTTCCAGTATCCTTTATGCTGTTCCTAGACGTATCTTGTTCTGTGTTCTCCAAGGCAGAATCATAATTACTGTTATCATTTTCATCATCTGTCTTGTTCAAATCAAACTGAGGTAAAGTGACCGTGGTATCACCCAGGTATTCCAGGTCCTCACAGAAATTTGGTATAATAGTGGTGATTTTCTATAGAAAGAAAAGCAAATTTAGGTTAACAAAGAAAACAGAAAATCATTCAAGGAAAATAAATGCCACTGATAATCTACTTGGGTGAACAGTGTATCAGAGATCTTCTCTGCTTCCATCCTTAGGAAACGATGATTGAAACAGGCAAGTTTCCAAAATAGTGCATATGTTCTCTGAATTGACATGGTTTGTTGTGTTACAATATTTTAACCAGTTTCCATTGCTGTGAAGGTTTATAAGTACATCAGAAGTTGAAAACTTATAAGGAGAAAGAATTTGGTACTAAATGAACAATTACACCAATACATTTCTTTACCTGAAGAACAACTTGTTTCTGATCATTAGAATTCAGACTTCTGTGTCATATGTCACATGCTGAACATGCAAAAACATATTTTTTTACATTTTACTCCAATAGCAACAGCAACACATTTAACAGAAACTGGGAAGAGGCAGCACAAAGTAAAACAATACAACAATAAAAGTAAAATAGGCATAAACCTGTCAATGCAATTATAGTCTTCTGAGATGTGACAAGGGCAATCTGGTTGTATGGTAAAATTCCTTTAAATCAGAAGCTTATATTCTGAAAATTCTGATACTTCTGCAGTTGAGGAAAATAGTCCCAAAGACTGTCTTTACATTGACCACTGTGATACCTCCTAACCCCTTGTCTCTTATACCCTCAAATTCTTCAGCCATGCAGACTCCTGATTCACAACCACCTGGTCCTTCAGCATCCCTGGTAGAAACTCCTGGCAGATGCTCCAAAAAACATATAAGAATCCCCTTATGCTCCTGAACCAGTAGTTGAAGGAGATATAAAATGTAATTCTTCCCTGATTAGTTGTGCAGGACCAAATACAAGAGCAGTAACAAAAAATTACTGCTAAGAACTTAGGTCAGTGTCGGTAGTGTTTGATAAACTGATATACTGTGTATTTGATAACCCAGCACCTGCCTGATCCTGTGGATGCTGGATTAAAGGAATTCTACTGTACCAACATTTCAGATGAACCTGTTGCCACCATCTACAGCACAGAAGTGATATAGTGATACCTATCAATAAGCCTAATAGAACCTCAAATTTCATGTAGTATGCTTTACCAACACAGAGATAACACCAGTTACTTTACTCACACAGTGAGTCTGGACCCTGTGCTTGCAAGCCTATACACTTCCAATAAACACATTGCAATTATATAGGGAATTACATATAATGAAGCTTCGTGGCTGGTTTTAGTGTCACTGCAGCTCAGTGTGAATTGTGCATGACTGCCAGAGCAAAATTAAAACCAAATGTATTAATTCCACTGAAAAATAAAAACGTACACAGCATAAATGACACGAAGCAAGCCCATGAGAAGATCGCAGTCATCCACGTGGCCTAGACAGTCTACACCTTCTACAACTAATTTTCACATCAACCAAGGTATCTATGTCTACACCTCACAAATGGTCTTTTCAGGTTTTCTGTCTAAAAGTTTGTTACATTTCTCATGTCCTTCATGCATGCTACACATCCCACCAATCTCACCATTCTTGCTTTACTTGCCCTAACATATGACGATAAATACAAATTTTGAAGCTCCTCATCATGTAATTTTGTCAGTCCTCTTAATACTTCCTCCATAATATGTCCAAACATCCTTCTCAGGCACTTTCAAACTTTGCCATCCTTTAGAATAAGAGACCAAGTTTCACACCCACAGTACACTACAGTATCTTCATACTGCAACATATATTCTAATACTAAATGCACATTACCACATACTGCTGCCAGTCCAACAGAAATATATTTAAAATTCATATTCTTGAACAGCTTTGTAATCCCAAGCTGAAATGAAGCTACCAACACCACAGCACCATGAGATTTAACCTTTAGTCAACCAGGGTGGATATTTCAATTTTGGCTCATGATTCATGAAAATGTACTATTTGAACAGAAAAAGATAAAATTAAGAAATAAATGGCATTTGATCAAAAATAAAATAGACATTCTGCAGAATGTCTTAAAAATGCAGTAAATTTCCTTGACACTTAAGTACACAAAATAAATTTCTCATGGTGTTGTCCTACATATGTTGATGAATTGCAATGTAGTTAAGGAAAAATTTAAAGTACCTGTACCTAGACAATAAGGGTTAAGACAGTTTGCAAAATGCACAACTATCCGAGTTGTTCAGCACAAGCTGTTGAATGAATCTGAGTGTAAATAAACACCTATGTTACAGGAATATTTCTTACAGAATTCCTATATTATATTCCAGAACAGTGAATGACCTGCAAACCATATGGCCCCTCTGTGTCCACAATCAATACTTAAAATTAATGGTACATATATTTTTGTGACCATGTACACCTCATAGAAGCTACTGTACCATTTATTGGTTATAAGATTACATCAGTCACAGATGCTCTGTAATAAACCATGCCTGTGTCAACTATATTGTTCATTAACCAAGGACCTGCTGAAGAACATCCACAAACAGACCAACTTTCTAGATGATTAGCACACTGGCTTACACAGATAAGATACTCTACAAAAAATAAACAATTTATACCTTCACTTTAGGACTGATTTAACATGTTAAATATTGAACCTCTACAAAGAAGCAACCCCAATAAACAATTTTTACAAATAAGTAGTAACTCTAGTCAACAAAAACTGTAAGCCAGTCCAGTCCTACCTATAGTTTATTTGCAAGATTTGCAGTTTATAGGTTGCTGCACTATGTTATTGTAACACATAAACTAACAAACATAGTTACAACATAACCTTAAGGTTTGGTATCAATAATAGCAATGTCTGCCTTTGGACACAATACAAAGCTAGTTCCATTGAGGCCTGAACCTTCTCTCTCTTAAGATCCATGTCATCCTCTATTCAGACACTCTGTTCAACTTCAAATTTTCTGGGTTTTCCCAGTCAATATTCTGTATAAATCCTTGTCTTTCCATCTTAGTCACGCAACCCAACTATAGCTTCCTACATAAATGCCACAACAAGAAGTACTGTGGATGGTAGAGACGATAGCACTCTCTACCTAGAGTTGTACCTCTTCCAACTTCCTGTGATTTGTCAACCAGCCCAAAGGATTTGTTACTGGGAAAAGTTATCACACAACTATCATTACCATCATCTGTGTGTATACAGCTGCTGAACTCATGACAGGAATGCAGGAAGTATGCCAAAAGAAGAAACATAACATCACAAAGGAGGCACGAAGGATGCTGATCGTTCAACTTCTTCAGCAGCCTTAGCATATACACACATATGCACAGAAACCGAAAATACATAAACCTTCATGCAATTGGATCAGTGTTGTTCATAATGATTAGAGCCTTCAGGGAGGTGAAGCCATTAGTTTGGTATAGAGGTACAGAATCATCAAAGTATGAACCACAGTGATAATCTTGTGTGTATACAAAATCTCGTGGCTCAAATATAAAACATAATTTCATAAACCTCAGTCTCCATAGTCAACTAAATGAAGGTTAACTAAAGAAATTTTTATTTGCTGTTGATAATGAAGAAATGGCATAAATAATGATAAAATAAATACAAAGGAAATGCTGAAATACAGGCAGGTCTCACTTTACTCAAGGTTTATATTCCTCAAAAACACTGTGCAAATTGACCAAAACATTCCCGTTTTTTTAGGGTTAGGTGGATTGACCTCATCCTGTACACTGTATGACTGCCACACTGTCAGCAGAAGCAGCTGCCCCAGTCATTTTAATGTTACAAAAATTATATCTCTTTGTGAACCTGCTAAACCTACCTGTAATTGCACTAAATGGTTTAACATTACCGTCATCCTATGACAGATCCTCACAAATAAAACGAGCCTTGGCTTGAAACAAAAGCATGCCTACAGGCACATGGTATTATAACCAACCCTTTGTCCAAGTACTCAACATTTTTTCCATATATTCCGTAGTTGAACTCCTTGAGTACGTTCTTTTAGCACCCACTTTCATTCCTGTCTTAACACACTCTTTAACTCTATCAGCATTGTCACAAACTGTACATACGTTACCATCAGTGAGTCTAATATTACAGCATATGCCAACAATTCGTTCACCTCTTTCAAGTCAGGTTATTACATCTAATTTCCCTTCAGTACTGACTGTCTTTCACATATTTTCCTTGGATTACACTAGATGATAAAGATTTACAAGTCTTACTCATGTTGGTAAGAAAAACCAATACTATTGATGGTAAATAAACAAGCCATGAGATATATCACCATTGTAATCAATCCATTCATATTATTGATGGCATGATGGGTACATCACTTTCTGCTAGCCTCCGACAGAAGATTAGTATGACCAAAGATAGTCTATGCAAAATCGCATCAAACCAAAAATTATTGCGTAAATTAGAAAAGCAATGCAAATTTTCCAGTCATGTTACTGAGAAATCATGGAAAAAGAAACGACATAAAATGAGACCTGCCTGCATCTGGGAAACAATTACACATCAAGAAACTTAAAAGAATTTCTAACACTCAGCATAGCACCTGTCCCAGTAACTCTGACTGTGGATATCCAAACATCATGTGTGTGAAGTGGTGATTGCAGCTTTCAATTAATCCTTCTTCAGTAATAACTACAAGGCCACTCATATTGGCAAATACCTGTAACAGACAATGAAACATACGTACTCAACAAGTAAAATGTCACTTTATGCCAACTAACTTTCAAACAGTTACTCAGAATTTAAGACACAATCAGAGTATTCATAGTGAACATGTGTACATCCTACATGAAAGCAAAAAATAGGGTGTGCTGATAGATCAATTTTGCTGGTAAACAGAAAGAGGAATATGAAGTTATTACAAATCAGATGATGTTTACAGAGGCAAATATGTACACAACAGCAGCACCAATTATTGTGTATATATTAGCCTGTGTAAATCACACATTGATGATACCACCACAGTCTCACATATTGGAGATGATAGTATGGTCTAGCCATTGTTTTCTACAACTACACTGAAGATGGGCCAGCAAAGCCAAAAACATGTAGGAGTTTTGTAAATTAAAACAATAAAATGTGGCATTTTGTTGGTCTAATATGTAATAGTTATATCACAATGCATGGAGTGGAAAATGTAAAATGACTATGAAAAGTAACTTTAATGAAAAAATTAAACAAAGAATAAATTACATTGTTTACAGAACACTACAAACAGTAAAATATATAGCAGTGTCAATTGCATCTCAGGTGTTCTAGATGCTCTGTGAGACAGCAATATTAGGTGTTGAGGCATAAATTTTGATGGGCTCTATCAAAAAATATGCCACTAGAGAAAATCTGCCACTAAATAAACTGTCAGACAAATTTTCCCATATGCGGTCCATTGTAATATCAAGATGAAAATGAGAAAACTGAGAAATCAATTTGTGTGCACATGCAACATTTTTCTGCCAAAAAAAAATAAATTTCATAAAAAACACAGAACCTCAACAGAGAAGCCACTAATTCACTTTGGTTCTGAATACAGAAATTTTGTGATCTTTCCAGCATGGGCAAGAAATTTCTCTCTTCTCCCAAGTGTCCACACTTTCTCTGAGGCTGATCAAGCCCCTTATTCCATGAGTAACGGAGATTTTTTCTTGATGGGGCTGGGGAGTGGCCAGGATGGGAAAAAGACCTCTCACCTCCAACTAGTCCTGAAGTTAAGAATAAGTGTAACTAAAAATGTCAGTTTGAAAGTAACGCATCCTATTTTTACTCAGCAACTGTACTTACTGTAATGAAATTTACATATATCATGGGTACACCCTTTTCAGAATTGAAATTACTTTGCACAAAGTCTCCTTTATCAACACATTTATTTCATCTTTGCCTAAGACACTGTGTGCCGATCATGTAAAATTTTTTGCTGAAGTATCAGTGCTCTTCACAGATGTTGTGTTTCAGTCTCTAGTGTCTGAAAAATGACATCCTCAGATCACATCCTTCAGGGGGCCACAAACATGGAGTGTGCTAAACTGGGAGAGGAGGGAGGATGAGGGCAAACAAATCTTAGGTGCAGACTTCTGTGGGTAAGGCTAGCATCTGGAAGAGTGAAGGGACACTGTTAGTGGAATTCTTGGAGAGAGGCATTACAGTCAATTCACAGCAAAATGTGCAGACATTAAGGAAGTTAAAACAACAAATTCAAAGGTATCAGCCAAACAGGAAAATGAATGCAGTCCCCATCCTCCCTATCATACCAAGTTAGCACACTCTGACTTCCGCCTTCTTGGCCACCTGAAAGATGTATTCTGAGGACACCAATTTGCAGATGACAAGGTGAAACACAGCATGCATAAAGAGTTCCAGTGCTTCAGCAACCAGCTTATGCAACCAGCATACAACATGTCACAGAAAGGTGAGAAAGTGTTTTGATAATGTGGGAGACTGTGGAAAAATAATCACAACTTTGGAAAGTACATACCCAAGATATATATAAATTTCATTACAATGTATTCAAAGTTTCAGCAACAAAAATTAATTTCATTCTCTCCCTCGCATTCTTCCACTCCCCCACTTGCCTTCACAGCAACAATTTTACTTTTATTCCACTTGTACTTCACATAAATACTACAAGAAGTAAACTTTGCAGTGCCATTCACTAGTGGCATCTTCTGTTCCTGTTCATAACTACAAAAAAACTCACATACATAACAAAATATCCAGCATTTCCTGTCATCTTATGGTCACACTTTTAACTAACTACCAGTAACTTTTATTTTCATTTTTTTCATTTTTGTTTTCATTTTCAATTTACAATTTACAATTACTACCAGTAACTTTGTTAACAAGCACATAATGGCAGAATAAAATACCCTAGTGTTTCATATAATTGATCTTTATCGACATATTCATTTTTATATCAGACTTCTCAAAACACATGTATCTTACAGCATTCTGCATATCTGATAAACCACAAGATACAGACATATTTTTTCCCACAACCTAAAACATGAACAGCAATTCTCATTTCGTTCAAGAGACAAAAGAAAAATGTAGAAGTATAACACATCTACCAAATTTTGCTCATACTAACCCAAATCACAACTGAGTATAGCACTTTATCAGCAATATTCATGCCCTTTTCTTCGGGTGTCTGCTCATTTATCTTCAAGCACAGCGGAAAGGTAGCTCCATCCTTTGTCCGACCAGTAGCTTTCTGTTTCCTCACATCCTAAATCACACACATTGAATTGCTTCAGTAAGAAATCATAATGCTCAGTACATTTGTTTTCTGTGATCAGATCAACAGACTAAATGTCTAGTTAACTCATGCATGTAGGCTATATAAATTTTGTATTGATAGCAATGGCCAAATATAGCCAGTTAACTGTTCAGAAATATGGATGCTTTAAGAGTGAAACATAAGCAGAGGGCAGGTGGTTAACTCTACAGACCTACAAGTTCATGTGGGCTTGGAAGTTGGATAGAAAATTTGTTACTAAAAATCTCACTTCTGCTTCAAGTTGAATGCCACCAGTAACCATCTTGCACAGTATACGGGGTGTCCCAGGAGGAATGTGCGAGACTTCGGGAGAGTGTTCCTTATGTTAAACTATACCGATATAACCCAAAACACCTATGTCCAAAGTAGAACGGTTATGGAGATAATGGCCAGA
>Ga0123355_10016139_pt1 | contig 11762 bp, 8 predicted proteins | sample TergutEmb28metaG_3_FD_89872 | JGI IMG/M metagenome (GOLD analysis project Ga0123355, IMG submission 89872) | Embiratermes neotenicus P1 segment gut microbial communities from Petit-Saut dam, French Guiana - Emb289 P1 | ecosystem: Host-associated > Arthropoda: Insects > Digestive system > Gut ...
AGTCTTGCCTGTCGACGGCGACCGGAATCGGGAACATCTCGCGCGACTCGTGAGAGAGCACCACAACGTCAACGTTGCAGTAGTAGTGGGTAAGGCCGAGTTCCGCGATGATGTACTAGCCACGGAGATGGGCGCCATTCGTTTTGCCGACGTTAGCCCCTATGGCCTGCGCAAGCAGATCGAAGCATCGGGCGTACCGATGATGGTGTGGTGCGGATGGTTGGACGCCGACCCGTGCCAAGGTGCGCTCATCCGATACCGCACATTCTCAAACCCGCAACAGGTAGTGATCGGGCCGCTCTCTCATGGGGGCAGCTTCAACGTAGATCCGTTTGCAGAGAAGCACCTGCCGCCGGTGCCCACGAGAGAGCAGCAGTTCAAAATGGAAGCAGACTTCTTCGACCGGGCGCTTCGCAGCGAAACGCGGGCAAAGATTGAATCGTTCATTCAGTACTACACCATGGGCGAGGGAAAGTGGCACACGACAAAAGTTTGGCCGCCAGAAGGATTGTCGAGCCAGCGGCTGTACTTCGGGGAAGGAAGAAGCTTGACGTCGAACGCTCCCGTGACGCAGAGAGGCAAAGACTCCTACATCGTGGATTTTTCGGCATCGAGCGGCAGGCAAACACGTTGGCACACGCAGCTGGGGGGCGGAGATGTGGTATATCCGGATCGCGGGCCAGAGGACAAGAAGCTTCTGACGTACACGAGCGCTCCGCTTGAGGTCGAGCTCGAGATCACCGGCTCGCCGGTGCTCACGCTCGAGATGTCTTCTACCACCAGCGATGGCGCGATTCACGCCTACTTGGAAGATGTGGCGCCTACGGGACGCGTGACCTATCTCGATGAAGGGATATTCCGCCTCATCCATCGAAAGGAAGTGGATCCGAGGAGCTTGCCGTATGAGCCGCTCGGTCCGGCACACAGTTTTCTGCGGGCAGATTCAGAACCGATGAAACCCGGTGAGGTCGCGACGATTCGGTTCTCCCTGTTTCCCACATCGGTGTTATTGCGGAAGGGACACTCAATTCGAATCGCTCTTGCGGGCGCGGATGCAAGCTTGTTCCAGAGGTATCCCGACACGGGCTCACCTACCTGGACCGTGTATCGGGAGACGGGGCGATCATCATTTCTGGAATTGCCCGTGAAGAATCGCTAGCGTTGGTGTGCGGGCCAAAGTTGGATCGTAAGCGCAGGCTGGCGATAACGGATCCCCCGCGCGAATATCAAGGCGGCGACGGAGTGGGCCGGGAAGAACGACTTGTCCTTTAGTGGAGACCTTGGTCTGCATGGTAAGACAATCGTACTATTAGCGCGCGCATCCGCAACCACGATACCCAGAGCGCCACTAAGGAAGTCGACGGGGATGGGTTCTCCTCTACGCGCCGCGAGCGCTTGCGCGTCAGCCCGTAAACGCTGCGCTTCGACTTTCTCAACAGCGCCGCGACTTCTTCGACGGTGATGATGTCGCTCACGACAGGACCGCCTTTCCCCTGGGGGAGTTGCGGTACATGAACACCGCGCTACGCGGTTCGTCGGCAGACGCGGATTTCGATCGCTCGCAGCTGGACCTGAGCTAAACAGACGGACAATGCATAGACCTGACAAACAGCGCTCATTGTTCAATGACGAGGTTCGCGTTTACGAAATCCGAACAAATTCTGTTTTTCACAGGTTTTTATTAAGTGCTGATATAGTATGCGCCCCGAATTAAATCGACCTACCAGCAGGCTGGCATACTTACGGCCCGATGTACCCCGCTCCGCCGCCTGCACGGGGGTAAGGGTTCACTAACCTGGCGAGCCGCGCTGGGCGCGCTCGTCCCTAACCGAGCGATGGGGAAGGCTCCCCTTTCGCCCCAAAGTGAGGAAACCATGAAGTCTCTTCGCCTCTACAAGTTCAGCCGTGCCAGAGCGCCTTTTTCGCCGCTGTTACTGCTGTTTGTTTCGGCTGCGACACTCGTAGCGTTCGCGCAGGAGAATACATCTGGAGACTCGAGCACTCCGTTGGTCTATAACGTTGAGAACGCAGGTGCGAGCTACTCGGCACCCGTCTTCCCAAGTTTTGCTCAGCTCCCCATCATTCGGCCCTTGCCGGACGCGTTTCGGTTCTCTGATGGAACTCGCGATACCTCGTTCTCAAGCTGGGAACGCCGGCGTAACGAGATCATGACTGCGATCGAAACGTACGAGATTGGCCCGAAGCCTGAATGTTCCGACTGCACCATTACTTCTACGTATACGCCGCCTGCGACAGGATCAAACACTGGTTCACTGACAGTGATAGTTACCAGGAATGGGAAATCGCTGACTTTAACATCAGGCATTTACATTCCGCAGGGGATGGGCAACGGCCCGTTTCCGGCAGTGATCCCCATGGAGATCGCTTCTATCAACTTCTTTGGCACAGTCTTCAATTTCCCGCCACCCACTCCACCCGATTATGGCAGTCTTCCACCCAGCGTCTTTCAGGGTCTCCCCATTGCAACTGTGGGCTACGTCAGTACCCAAGTAGCCGAATACGCGTTCGCTTCGCCGACTGACCATACCACGGATCCGTTCTACCAGCTTTACCCCGAACTTTGTGCTGGAGTATGCACCGGCACCAGTAACTCCGGCATATACGCCGCCTGGTCGTGGGGCGTGAGCCGCCTCATCGATGGAATGGAGATGGCTACTCATCAGGTCAATAACCCCCTGCCTATCGATATGAGCCACCTGGCAGTGACCGGATGTTCGTTTGCCGGGAAGATGGCGCTGCTTGCGGGGGCCTTCGACGAACGGATTGCCCTTACAATTGCCCAAGAAAGCGGAGGCGGCGGCGCAACATCATGGCGCGTATCGCATGACATCGAGGCCCAGGGTACCGTGGAAGATGTCGACAACACGAATTATGACTGGTGGGGTGGCCAGATGCTCCAGTTCGCCGGCCCTAGCGTATACAAGATGCCCGTGGACCAGCACGAGTTGATGGCCATGATCGCGCCCAGGGCCTTGCTGGAAACGGGAAATACCGAGTTCTACTTTCTGTCGAATGGATCGAACTATGTCGCGGCGCGGGCTACGCAGCGAATCTTTAACACGTTTGGGATAGGAGACAGGTTTGGTTTCTACATCGATGGAAACCATAACCACTGTGCAACGCTGCCGGCCGAGTCCCCTGCCATAGCCAGCTTTGTCAACAAGTTCATGCTCGGGCAGGCGGGCGTCAATACCGACGTTGAGGTCTACCCTAACCCCGCTGACACTACTGACTACGGGTACCCTATTGTGGTCGCTAATGGCGGCTACTCCTATTTTTTCCCGACGATGGATTTTGAACGCTGGACTGATTGGTGGGGTACCAATAATCCACAATTCCCGACTAATTGGAACACGGGCGGGACATTTATTGTCTCGATGAAAAACAATCTAAATATCGATTCCGGGGACACCGCTATGGCGGGATACGATTTGTGGTTGGGCGGCAACCACCCGGCGGCGGCAGCAACGCTGGTGAGCGGGAGCGTGGAGGCGGACGTCTCCTGCCCCGACGGCCGTTCCTATACTCTCACCGTTCCGCTCCCGGCGAGCCAGTCCTATTCGATCCCAGCGAACAACAACAACTGGTTTCCATCCCCCATTCAGAAAAGCCCACTTGTTTATCAGGGCTCGGCGACGGCCTCAACTTGCACTGGGGGTGTTGCAAAGAGTAGCTACTTCAGGGCCATAGGAATATCCGAAAACGGAGTTGGTAACCCTGGAGGGCCTGGTTTCCTGACCACCGACGTCACGGATTCTCTCAACGTGAGGTTCCACTGCAGCGACAGCAACAACGGTTCCGGAGGCCACTGGAGCCCGACGGTAACTGTTAACTGGGACCCACTGACTTCGGCAAATAACACCAACCAAAACCCGGTTCAACCATAGCGTATCGGGGAGTCTGCGGGGCGGTTTCGGGATCCCGCCCTACACTTCTGTTGAGAATCCGTCGCCCGAAAAAGGCGAGGCCGTCAAACCGAAATCCCAGGTTCGTGTGACGAGCGGCGGCGGCGACGCCAATGCACGAAAGGAGGCTCCCCTGACCTGTCCGATTTCGAACACAAATCGCTATGGTTGGACAGCGAGGGTGTTTTCTAGGCGCCACAAATCGGCTACCCTGCTTCTTTTCAGCTTCTTGGCTTTGAAAGAAAGGCCCATGAATTGCCCAAATCTACCCAAGGGGCGGAATATGACCTGGTTGCAGGATCTTCGCTACGCACTGCGGCAGTTGCGCAAGTCCCCAGGATTCGCGATCGCGGCTGTCCTGACCTTGGCGTTGGCCATCGGCGCCAACGCGGTGGTGTTCAGCGTCATGAATGCCTTCCTCATCCGGCCGCTGAATGTTCCGCACGCGGAGACCCTTTTCGGACTATGGCGTCAGCCGGACAACAACATGGCGATGTCGTATGCCGACTATCGCGACTTGCGTGACCGCAACCGTAGCTTTGATGCGCTGTTGGCTTACAACGTCACACTGGTCGGACTGGATACAGGAGAAAATCCTTCGCGCTCATGGATCGAAGAGGCCAGTGGAAACTATTTCGACGGCCTCGGCATTCAGCCATACCTTGGTCATTTCTTTCACGCCTCCGATGAGCATGGCCCAAACAGCGCTTCTTACATCGTGCTGACGTACGAGTTTTGGCACGCGCGCTTTCAGAATGATAGGAGCGTCATTGGCCGCGTGGTTCAGGTGAACAAGCATCCTTTCACCATCATCGGTGTAGCACCGCCACAGTTCCACGGTACGCTTTTGTTTTTCCACCCCGATTTCTTTGTGCCGCTCATCAATGACGGAGAGATCGACGCTCACGACCTTAACGACCGCGGCAACCATTGGGTTTTTATGACGATGGGACACCTTAAGGCGGGAGTCACGCAGGCGCAGGCGATGACTGACCTGGGCGCAATTGGTGCGGATCTGGCAAGGATGTATCCCAAGGACGACGCTAAAGTGAACTTTAGCCTGGTGAAACCAAGCTTGTATGGGGACTACGCCGAACGTCCGGTACGAGAATTCTTAACGGGATTGATGCTCCTCTCTGGGCTTATCCTGCTGGCCGCCTGTGCCAACCTGGGCAGCCTGTTTGCCGCGCGCGCCGCAGACCGTTCCCGCGAAGTTGCGGTGCGCCTCGCGCTGGGATCGAGTCGCGGACGGATTGTGCGCGGATTACTGACCGAAGCGGTATTCCTCTCGGTGATCGGCGGGGCGGTTGGACTGTGGGGCAGCGTCTTGCTCTTGCACGGCTTGAGCTTATGGCAGCCCCTTCCCAGATATCCCGCCCACTTGTCGGTGAATCCAGATGCTCACGTTTATGGAATGGCGTTGTTGCTGGCGTTAGCGAGTGGGTTAATTTTTGGCGCGGTGCCGGTTGGACAGATATTGCGCACGAGTCCGTACGAGGTAGTCAAGGCGGGATCAAGCGATAGAATGCGTCGCCGCATAACTGCTCGCGATGTCTTGCTGGTCACGCAAATTGCCATCTGTGCTGTGCTGGTCACCTCTTCGTTGGTGGCGGTGCGCGGACTGGCGCGCGCGTTCCATGGCCATTTCGGTTTCGAGCCGCAAAATACCCTTCTCGCAGACACAGATCTAGGCATGGCCGGCTATCGCGACAATCAAGTGGCGCGCGCTCAAAAGCGCATCATCGAAGCTCTCCAGGCCATTCCGGGTGTCGAGTCTGTGGGACTAGCCGATCAGGTGCCTCTCGGAGACGGCCAGCCCGACTCCAATGTTTTTACCGATACGACCTCCGACTTGCGACCGTCGAATGCGGCCGCGGATTCGCTGATGTTCCGAGTTTCTCCTGAATACTTCCAGGCCGCAGGCACAGCCCTGTTATCTGGAAGGGCATTCACATGGCATGACGACCAGAGCGTCCCGCGTGTAGCGGTGGTGAACCCGGAGTTTGCACGAAGAATCTTCGGCTCCGTAACCAATGCAATGGGTAATTATTTCAAGATGCCCGATGGGATGCGCGTCCAAGTAATCGGTCTGGCAGAAAACGGAAAGTATGCGACCTTGACGGAAGATCCACAGCCAGTGATGTTTGTGCCAATTCTGCAATGGCCCACGTCATCCACGTGGCTAGTGGTGCGCTCCAGCCGCGATCCGCAACGTCTGGGGACGGCCATACGGAGTTCACTGCGTCAACTGGATGCCAGCCTTCCTGTCTTCATTCAAACCGGGCACCAGCAGCTGGCATTGGTTCTCTTTGGTCCGCGAATGGCGACGCTGGCGCTGGGAATACTGGGCGTGATGGGCGCGATGCTGGCCCTTACGGGCATTTTCGGGATGGCCGCGTACACGGTTAGCAAGCGGCTACGCGAGTTGGGCATTCGAATTGCCCTTGGAGGCCAGCGCAAGCAGGTCTTGCAGGTAGCCGTGGGACGCGCGTTCAAATTGCTGGCCTTTGGTTCAGCTGTCGGATTACTGCTCGGCATTCTCGCGAGCCGCGTGCTGGCTTACATCGTGTCCCAGGCAACTCCGCGCGACCCGGTGGTTTTAGCGGGGGTAGTTCTCGCGATGGCGTTGATGGGACTGCTGGCGGCGTCGATTCCAGCCCACCGGGCCCTCTCGGTCGAGCCTATGATCCTTCTTCGAGAACAGTGAGCCGGCCGCGTCCTTACTTATCCGCGCAGAGCAATTTTGCGGGCAAAAGCTTCGTGATCACATATGAAATCCTGTCATCCTATGGCGCCGAGGAACGTAACTGTCGAGAGATGAGTCACAAAGTTGCTCGTTCCGTCAAACGGCGCGCCGTGATCCTCGTTGACGCGCAGCATTTGCTCGTCGCTCATCATCTGCACGCCCGCCGAAACTTCCAGAAGTCCGCGACGGCGCAAATGACCGGCACCGCTTGCCAACACGACTCACGCTGTCAGGGCAGCCATCTGAGCACTGTGCGACTGACGCTCCATGAGCTCAACCAGCTTCGGCGGCGGCCAATTGCAAGTTTTGTGAGCGAATCGTATGCCGGCGATTCATGATTGCCGGTTACGCTATTTGGCGTTACGCTATTTAGCGTAATGGCTCTTGAAAACCCATTCGTATTTGGTGAAATCATCGACGACACGAAATTCGTGGATCGCACCGATGAGCTCGATCAATTGGTGCGCGATCTAGCAGATGGTCAAAAGGTCTTCCTCCTCTCACCACGGCGCTTTGGCAAGAGCTCTCTTGTGGCGGTTGCATGCTCAAACTAAGCAAGAGGCACGTACACACCGAGAAAGTCCTGCGAGCGAGGCCTTCTTGAATCCTCGCCCAACTAGTATTGCGATCGTTGCGGGAAGTTGATTTGTAGAATAGAGACTGCCTCTAAGAAAGTACTGCTAATCCGCAACTGAATATGGTACAAGAAGTGATGCGCGCAACCGATCATCAATAGAATCATATCTTCAGCAAGCACGAGCCAGGGCTTTCGGTTTCTAAGTTTCCCGAAAAGAAGAGGCACGGTTGCGGCACCTTCCAGACAGTCCATCGTGTCAGTGCTGCAGGGTTATTCCGCGTTCCAGTATGACAACATAGATGAGTCCAAATTGCCGCCAAGGCAATCCACACGAAATTGCGGCGAGGTGGTTCCGGTAGTGACTCGGTTCCGTTCCTCGCGGTATGTAGTATTGCAGCCACAGCAACCCGCTCTGACCGCCCGGGCGATGGTAGTAGTCGAAGTCTCAGGCATGAGGACAAAATGCATGGGCTATCGCCTTGATTTTAACAACCGACGAGCGATACGCGATGCTGCTTTCCGGGGTGGAAGAGTACGAGCCAGCGACGAAATCATTGGGGCTTGCCTGCTTCTGACTCGCGGCTTTCATCAACGACTTCGCCCGGTTCAGCCTCAGTTCGCTCTCCGAATTCGGCGTCCCAGCTACGATCAGCCTGCAAGATCTTCTCTCTAGCAAACTCAAGCTTAGCCATCTGATCGGGTACTTCCACGTCAGGGCGGATTTCCTGCGTGGGGACCGGAGGTTCTGGAGCAGTATCAACACCAACTCGGGTTGACATGCCAGGGCTGACAAGCACCGACACGCCGGGGATGGTGGCCGAACCGACCTCGACTAAACCGTCGAAAACGTCGATCTGACTCACGCCACTTGCGTTAACTTCTACGTCGAATCTCGTCCCGCGAACAGCGATGACCGCGCTTGGAGTCCCAATTTGGAAAGGTGGTGCCCCTCCGGTTCGCTTGCGAATGTACGCGCGGACCTTGCCGAGAATGATTTGGAGAGTGTCCCAATTCCCTGGCTGCGGCACTTGGAGAATGAGCCGCGTGTAAGGCTGGACTAAGATTTCGCTCTCATCATTACGTAACACCAGGACCAGCCGGCCGTCCCGCGTGTCCACGACGGTTCCTTCAGGCAAAGCTTGTCCACGTGCAGGATGACTAGCAGCGGCTCCGGGAAGTTGAACCTGTACCGTGCCTCTCCATTCCGAGATGACTGCGCCCGCAAACGGGGCGAAACTCGCGGCAGGCCCCTGGGAGGAACCCTGCGAAACAATCTGGGCGGCAGATACGCTTAACGTCACCCAGATGCAGAGAGCCGCCAGAGCCGAGGCTCTTGAACGGCTCTTTACCGCATCAACCGAGACCCACCGGCTCAAGCGAGTAAGACGGCGGGTCTCGATATTCGTGTTTTCCCGAAGGAGAGACACGGAGTTAACCTCCGATAATGATCGTAATTACTTTGCCTGTGCAGGCGTTGACCTTGACCTCATATTCTGAGCCGTTCCTGGCCAAGACGTCCACTGACCAATTTATCGGCGTGTCAGTTTTGTCGAGCACCGCCAGCACGACCTGGCCTCCGCCAACTGCCGCCAGAGCGATCTTCTCGGCATGGGCTTTTGTGAGGAACGTGCATGGAGCCATTGCCGCTAAAGGCTGAGTGATGATTTTCAGAACAACGCTGGTATGCGGGTCCACCCAAACTTCATATTCGTGGGCGGAATCGATGATATCCACGGACCAGACTCTTTTATCGTTCGATCCGACGGTGTCAAGCACGGCTTGTAATACCTGCCCACCTCCGACTGCTGACAGGGCATCCTGTTCCGCATCTGCCTTGGAGATGAGCGCGGTAGAACCCTGTGCAACGACCTTGAGGACGGTGGCGGTATGTGCATCCATGAAAACTTCATACTCATGGGTTGAGTCGACAATGTCGACCGACCAGGCTATTTTGCCTGAATAGGATTCGAGAGTAGCTTGCTGCACGGTGCCCCCGCCAACGGCTTTGAGCGCATCGTTTTCAGCTGTCTGTTTGGAAATCAGCCCCCCAGCAAACGAGAGGGAGCTTCCGATCAGAACGATCAACAGGGTGAGATTTAGTCTTTTCATCGAAATGTTCCTTGGCTTGGGATTTGAGCTCGGCTTCCCCGGCTCAATTTTGCTAATTGCATCTGGGCTGCCAAAGAGTTTTCGCTGGATCTCCGTTCTTCTTCTGCTGGAAATGGGGCACGGGCGGAACTCGTGCCGCAGAACCTGGGTCAATCTGACCCACTTTCGGTTTGTGCCGGATTTCTAAACGCCCTCTCGGCAAATGGAACGGTGACCCGAACTCTGATCTCATGTTCATCGCTGGTAGCATTGATCGTGCCGCGATGCTCGTCGACGATTCTCTTGACGAAAGTCAGGCCCAACCCCCAGCCAGGCGTTGAAGTCTCATGCTCATGAGCACGATAAAAAGGCTCGAACAGGTGCGCGAGCCGTTCAGGTGGAATCGGGGAACCTGGATTACGGACTTCAAAGATCACAGATGTTTGATCGTGGCGAATGCGGAGCGCAACCTCACTTCCGCCCGGACTGTATTTCACAGCATTATTGAGCAGATTGAGCAGTACACCGGTCATCATAGGGCGGTCGCCAACCAGCGCAGGCAGAGAAGGGTCCAGCTCTACGCGAACGTGAATCTCGGCGGAGTCGGCGATCGGGGCCATGATCCTTTCCACTTGCGCCACCATTTCCGGGATCAAAATCGGCTCCTTGCGCAGCATTCGTGCCCCAGCGTCAAAACGGAGTACATCGAGATAGGTGTTGATCAGTGAAACCAGACGCTGCGATTCGCGAAAGACCGTTGCCGCCGCCTCCTTCGAGTCGTCTGCTTTGGGGTAACGCATCAAAAACTCTGCGAAGCCCTGGATTGAGACCAGTGGTGTGCGCAGCTCGTGTGTGACGAAGCGCAGGGCCTCCGCGCGGGCCTGATCGCGTTCGAGCCGTGAGGTAAGATCGGTAACCACTACCATCCAACCGGCCCGAGCAGTGTTTTCCGCTTGCAAACGGAGGCAACGTACTTGCCAGAATCCACCTTGAATGTAGATTTCGCTTTCCGGAGGTGGGCTGCTTTCGATCATTGGTTGTGCGACAGTGGACCATCGTGGGTGCCCGAGTAGCTGTCCAAACTCGACAAAACCAATGTGGGGATTCCAGCCATGTCGCAAACAGAATTTTTCCCAGAACGGATTGCAGAATTCCATCTTCCCCGTGAGGTCGAATACAGCGAGACCCTCCTGCATCGATTCAAGCAGGTTTTGGCGGAACGTATAAAGGGAAGCAAGTTCTGATTGCATGCTCTGAATCAGATCGAGCTTCTGCTGCAGGGCGCGGGTGGAATCCTGCGCGTTTGTGTTCGGCTGAAAGCTGGGGAGCTGTCCACTCCGAGGCAAGAGCGTGTTCCGCAGTTGTTGAAGGCCGCGATTGAGTGCGCGGTTCACAATGAGAAGGTCTTGCAACTGGGCCAGCGGCACCGCGAGGATGGCTGCGCAAACCAGCGGTCCGAAATCCAGCAAAATGGCTTTTCGGTCGAATAAAACGAATCCCGCTGCATAGCTGGCAGCGAAGAGAGCTACTGGAATCCAGATCGATAGCCAGCCCGGTCGTTGCAGGACAAGGAACGTGCAGATTAACGAGTAAATGAGCAGCAGGATGAGCTGAGGAAAGATGCCGACATGACGAATCCCTCGTCCAGCGAGCAGGCCTTGGAGCAAGTTTGCGTGGATTTCCACGCCGGGCATCGGCATCTGGCCGCTTACAGGAGTGGCGATCCGATCACCCAAGTCAGAGGCGCCAAAGCCGATGAGCACATTCTTGTCCCGCAGTGAGGGGGTTGGATCGCCATCAAGAATCCGTGCTGCGGAGATCGTGATAAAGGGAGGGTTCGGTTCGCCCTCAACAAATTGTTGCAGGAAATCGATGGAGAGGAATTGAAGAGTATACGAACTCCAGCCGATACCTCGAGTGCGCCGTGACCGGCCTTCAAGGCGAATACGCCGGTTGCCAAGCCAAATCGCATCCTGGCTGAGACGAACAGGCTGACCGGTTGCAAGCCCAGCCATCTCGACGGCGAGAGGCCAGCGTGGGCCGTCCGCGCTTACTTCGACCAACGGAACGCGGCGCACGATTCCATCGGGATCCATCGCGGCCTGCACATGGCCCACGCCGGCAGCGCGAGCACGAAACAGCGTCAGTGGATCAGTCCAGAGTCTATCTGCGCTGCTCAACTTTGCAGCCAATACAACATTGCCTGCGTCTCCTATTGCTTCCGCCAGCATATCGTCGCCCGGGGAGCCGCCGGATTCCGCAAGCAGGATGTCCAGCCCGATCGAAGACGGATGCTGCTTGCTGACACCATCGATGAGCCGTGCCAATTCGCGCCTGGGCCAAGGCCAACGGCCGCAGCGCTCCAGGCTGGCATCGTCAATAACCACCATTCCAACGTTGGAGGAGGTAGGCTGATGGACCCGCA
>Ga0123355_10016140_pt1 | contig 11761 bp, 6 predicted proteins | sample TergutEmb28metaG_3_FD_89872 | JGI IMG/M metagenome (GOLD analysis project Ga0123355, IMG submission 89872) | Embiratermes neotenicus P1 segment gut microbial communities from Petit-Saut dam, French Guiana - Emb289 P1 | ecosystem: Host-associated > Arthropoda: Insects > Digestive system > Gut ...
AGGCCGAGCCGAACTACAAAAGGGGGGGGTGGGGGCCCCGCGCGGCCACCTCACAAAAAAAAAAAAGTTTTTTTTTTTTTTTGGTGGTGGGGGGGTCTGAAGATTGTAAGGGGGGTGGGGGGGGGGGGGGGGGGGGGGGCATGGACCACGAAATTCGGCTGAGACCAGCCTTTACAATCCCACACATTCTTGGTACTAGACAAAATACACAGGTCAGCTTCGAGCCCTAGCCGCTTTATCCACGGCAGAAATAATCTGCTGTACGCACTGGATATGAGGATGACGGGTCCAAGGGCATCTTTAAAAGCAGCAATGGTATCAAGATCATTACAATACAGTCATACTTAATTGCACATAGATCAAATTAATTAAAACTTATCAACAGATCAAGTAAATCGTTTGGAACGTTCAGGTGGAATGGTAAACCTCTGTACTGTACGAACACCGTACACATATAAACTAAAAAGGACAAACAATGGGCACCTACGAATGACGTTAACGCCAGTATTTGTAGGTTCCTACCGTCTCTTTATAAAAGAATTCTTACGAATTACAAATCGTTCCAGTACTTGTTTCATCCCGTATGCTGTATAAAAACACAAAGATTAAAGTACACAGCACTATACTTTGCCGATTGTTGTTGTTGTTGTTGCTGCTGCTGCTGCTGCGTGAAACAAGTCTCTTGTTGCACGAAGACAGTGTTCAAGAATAGGGTGCTAAGGAAGATATTTGTGCCTAAGAGAAGAAGTAGGAGGAGGGTGGAGAAAATTGTACAGTGAGCGGCTTCATGGTTTGTACTCCTCACGAAACACTGGTAACATAGTCAAATGAGGGAGGATGAGGCAGGCATGGTCCGTGGCACTAATGGAGGAGAAAAGAATTGCACACAGACTCAGTATTAAACGTCTTCTGTGCAACTGGTAATACGCAGATAAGAACTATTCCAACTTATTGCCAGGGTGTATATCGGTATAAAAAGGTATAAAAGTTCTTCAAACATGTTTCGGCTAATACACGCGGCTGTTATCATGGAGTATACATAATGCTCATGTTTAGTTAAGAGTATATAAAGCACTGTCCAAAGTAAAGGTAAAATGGACATTCCAGAGTAAATTAGAGTTGGGCCTAATAACATTTTCATATAAACGGTCACGTAACAACTGTTCGGAAATTTTTTTTAAATAGAGCTTCACTAACATAAGGGAATATTATTTGACGAATAAAATACTGAAAATTTTAATCCCTCGTATGAAGCTACGCATGAGGAAGAGATGAAAAGCGCATGTAATTATCACTGATGCAGCAATGTTATTAGGATATTGTGTTTATATCACAGGCCAGTATAGTGTTCGCCCGATGTATACACAACTACGCTGTATGCAGCTGAAGTCTCACATTACGTTTATATTCACTGGCTTTATATTTAAAAAAACTTTTAATCCTTTTTTAATACCTGTTCTTACTCCAAATTTTCAGACTTGCTGCTAATTTGGAAATAAGGAGCTTAGAAGCAAATAATTTTTATTAATTGAATTCTGTGTATATTTTATATTACATACTGTATGCGTGATTGCCTACTGCATAAGAAGATACTGTCATTTCCTGTAGAATGTACATGTTTCCTTTAGTCTGAATTATGTTATATATTCTTAACTAAATATGACCTTTGTGTGTACTCTAGGACGGCTACGTGTACCAGCCGCAACATGCTGGTATAACTTTTATATTTTTAAAGTTATGTATACCAATGTAGTGAGTTGGAATAAATCTTATCTGTAAAATACAGACAGAGTATTTGTGGAGAAACATGAACATAAGATACCAGTTGCAAGTCCTAAGCGTAGATGGTAGAATAACATTAAAACGTATCTTAAGGAAATGGTCGCTAATAGGGAGGACGTGGAATGAATTAATCTGACTCAGGATAGGGAAAAGTAGCGGGCTGTTGTACATAACGTGATGAAAGTTCATCTTCCATAAAAAGTAGGCTTTTTTTGATTACTTGAACAACTACTAGCAACTCAAGAGGGAACCAGCTCCAAGCAGCTAGTTATTAATCTTACAAGGAATTACACCAAGAAAGTAAACTGAAGGAAGAGGAACGGTAAGAAAAGAAGACAAGAGAGACGTGATTAAATCATATACAGTGTGACATCATCTAAGTTCGAAAGCTCTCAGAACTATTGGAAAAACCAGTAATGAAAGAAGAGTTTTAAACCGTATCGTTACAAAGGATATGTACAAGTTGGGGTGTTAAAACTTTTCAATTTTGGAACTACCTGAGGGTGAGTAATAAGGAATTTTGGGATGAATGCAAGTTTGGCGTAATACAAGTTTGCTTGTAGACGTGGTTTATTGTACTCGTATTTTCTTTTATGGTTCAACAGCCCCTAGCGGGCCAAGGTCTCATCATTACCAAGGCTTTATGATCGAACTCAATTAGACACATCACACTCCGTGGGACTCCTCTGGACGAGTGATCAGCCGACGCAGAGACCTCCCTACCTGCCAACACAACACTCATAAGAGCGAGACATCCATGCCCCCGGCCGGATTCGAATCCGCAATGCCAGCAACCGAGCGGCCGCAGACCGCGCGGCCACTGGGATCGGCTATTGTAGGCCTATAATTGATAATAATGATCTGTATAATTAATAATTATCTACTACGAGTACAAGCACCATTATAAGCTCATATAAAGTATCAGGTCCAGTCAAGAGGTAGTAATTCGGACTTGTATTCGGGAGATTGCGGCTCAGATTCTCGGCATGTTTAACCATTATTTTGACAAGTTCGTTCGTCGTTTTTCCCAGTCCCTCCTGGCAAAAAACCGGGATAAACCGCGACCGCTTCTTTCTACATCACTTCAAATTTATTAACTTCCAAACATTCGTCGCTATATAAATCGAGTTACTAAAGGCGTCTAAAACACAAGCCGTGAACTCGGCACCAATGGGACTGGCATCCTCTTGCACATGTAAATGTTCTTCACTCTCAGCTACTCCTGTTGTATGTTACTGGTACGTGCATAACTGGATACATGTATGTGTGTATGTGTGTGTGTATGTGTGTGTGTGTGTGCGCGCGCGCGCGCGCACGCTCAACGCTCCAGCCGAAGCAAACAGGAATTTCATTTTTCGATCGAGACATTCTGCTGCTGGTCAGTCCAGGGTAACAACCTAGGGTGACTGAACCCAGTGCTTGTTCACTTACACGCTGCATGCATACAGTGCACTGTACACACTGATTTGAAGCATGACTTCATTGCACTGCACCTCTTCCTTACAAAAATTCGGTGCCGGCTTTCGACTGCTTTCATGTTGGAGAGACGTTCTTGCAAACTTAACATTTCAACAGGTCAGGAAATTCCCTGCTTTGTGGAACCCGAAAGCTGTTTGCTGTGTTCACGTCTGTCTGCCATTAGTGCCTGTCCTGAGCCAATTAAAGCTTATCAACATTCTCACATCATATTTCTCTACGATAATATTCCAGACTATCAAATATCATAAACCAACGTTCTACGTTACTAGCCACGTGCCAGTCACATGACAGGCAATAATACGATTCGGTCGGTACTTCACCGAAACACTGTAACCATCGGCAGTAATCACTAGAATAAATAATCGATAAGATTACTATCCTATTAATCGATAATAAATCGATCTCAGTCGACGGGTGTCTATTATTGTCTATTATTTTCTACATCAATCTACTGGGACGTGACTCACTCACATGTTGAAAAGCACCACCAGACACATTACATAAGGTAGGTGAAACTTTCAACAGACCTAGGTTCTTCCTCTGGATTTACTGCGTTCTAAGATTTTATGCGTATTTATATGCGTGAAATATTAGAAAGTTACGACAACTAAAATGCACTGAACACACGCCTACGAAAATAAATTGGGGCCTTTAGACCACCTCTCTCAACATGAATAGGTATGTGCTGAAAGTTTTGCATACAAAAGGAAGCCATTAGTTGCGATGTTTGACTCTTGAGAGTGATAGATTTAGATCGGTTTACTCGTTCCATTGTAATAATGGAGACTGATCCTTTTTCCAGCAAAAGTTGGGATACGGCCTTAAATGAAACAGAACACTGCCTACACTCCTGTACCTGCAACACTGTGTTGTGGGCATGTCTTGAGATAGGCTTGGACAGCATATGAAATGCAAATGTCCTAGTACAAAATTCCTGGTTCAGTGTCCTCACATGTCCATCAACATAACTGCGACCACTTGCGGTCGAAAGTACCCGAAAGGGACATAATGAGAATAAACGAAGGTCACGCATTTTAGATTCATCTGTTACATTTGAAACTGATGCTATCTGTTCAATACACAGCATGCATCTACCTCCTTTAAATATCCAAGCGATTCACGGATAAATATCATTATTTACTATACAATAACCGGTGCTGATAGCTTAGTAAAAGAAATGAAAAAACGAAACGTCCACGCCAGTTTTAAAATTATCTTTCAGGAAAGAGAAAGCCAATTTCAATGCTGTGGGGCAGAGAAGAATCGCACCCCAGGCCAGAAGTAAAATTCGCTTCAACCAGACCATAGCCAGTATCCTAGCTATACCGAACAGTAACCACAACTTTCGCTACAGGTTAGCATTATGTAACCGTTTTATCTTATTCGAAGTTGATCACTACAGTCAACACAGTTGATAAAATGGACTGGACAACTGTTCATTTACAGTGAACATCCACACATTCCGACCCGGCGAAAACATTACGTCTTATGTCGCTGCCAACAGCAAATATTACGCAATCTGGCTAATTTGCTTATGCAGTTACAGTCTCTGTGCGTTGATAAGGAAGTAATATTTCACACTTAGCAACACAGAGAATCTGGTTTATTTTATTATAGACGGCTGCACGATAAAACATTGTGTTTTGTTTTGTTTTTTGTTTTGTTAAGGTGTTTACAAACCAAATTATGGTTCCCCACTCTTTCATACTCATCTCTACACCAAAAGATGAGAAAGTGTGTGAAAGAGACAAAAAATAAATGACTGAATAAAAAATACACAAGGAGTTAAAGGTGGGGAGTAAAAATAAAACAGAGGACAGAAAGAAAGACAGACAGAAATGCTAAAGAAAAGGTCATTGGCCAATGTATAGTCAGCTTTTCAAGGTATGAGAGCATTCAAATTCTAAGTGGATTGTATTTCTTTAATAACATTAATGCTACTCTTCGTGGGCTTCTTGCTTCAGCATACACTTGTTTTGGCGCTTCTCGTATTCCAGTTCCAATAAATCTTTCGGTTTATGTCGACAGCACTCCTCGGAGTGCATCTTTCATTTCGTCACTTAACCTGAATAACTTGCCTCATCACACTCTCGTTTTCAGCAGCACAAATGAAAGTCACGGGGCAATAAGTCTAGATTACGAGGAAGATAATCAGAGCACTTCCGATTCAGTCGGTGTTAATATATTCATGGAAAGGTTCGCTACACGTAGAGGAGAGTTGTCGAGATGAAAAACACTCTTCGATAAAACACTTGTTGCTTAGCTACTCCGTACGAAGACGTTTTCCTTCCTTACACGCTTTCAGCAAGTCGTCACATGATCATATAGGTAATTGGAGTTACTTGTAAACAAAGTTGTTCCAAGAAATCCACACCAAACCTTCACCAGTATCAGAACACCTGCGCTGTTATCGTCTACGTTTTTAATATTTTTCTTCAGCTATGAATTTGTTAATTTCTAATCTGAAGTTTTGCTTTCGGCAGTAAAATTATGGACCCACGTCTACCTGAAAGGTGCTATGCGATCTACAATGACATCCGCTAAGCTCAGCACCGTCAAGGCAGAATTCTGAAAGTTAAGAGGGCATCGCTTTTTTTGACCTGGTGCCAGCGGTTACAATAAGCTGTCCAGTGTGGATTGGTTTCACTGAAAAACAGGTTGTTATGAGACTGCTTAATTGGCCAGCATTACGACATTGGTGTCAAGTTTACACGCTAATTCAAGCACATGTATTATTCTGATCTAGCGATAAATACTAGCTCTTCTAACGGGCAAACCAGGTGACAGCTATCTCCTCCCTTTTCCAACTGAAGAAGAAAGCAGGCTCATTTATGGAAAGGGTTTGGTGAAACAAACGTGAAACGGTGGATCATGTCTGAGTCATTAGTTAATCTTATGGCACGTCGACACTGGATTGAAATCGTGTGATTTAACGACGCTGTATCGGCTATATAGTTTCGATCAGGTCTGACGATATGGCACACGTGCCCAAAATGGCTCGCGGCATTCACTGCTGCCCCGATTTTCTTCTACTTCTTTTGCTCGACCACCGCCTCTATATTGTTAAGAATGTGTGTATATATAAACTTATTGGACTTCGTAGAGATTGTATATGATTTGCCGTTTCTACCAAATAATACCGGAGTGAAACAGTTTTAAATAAATCTGGAGCGATGGGAAGTGTTTGGCGGCCGGTCGGTGCCTGGGCGAATAAGTGACATTGGACAAAAGGTTTGACAATATTCTTTTTAAACACCAAATAGTAGCAGGACCAGTTACTTCCACATTTTCTTCCTTATCGCATTCCTTGAGGAGACCTTTAGTTGAAACATAATTATACTACGAATTAAATATTAAATATTATAATACGCATTAATGACAATAATGCCGTAATTAATAATAATAATTATCGAATAATCCAAGACCTCATTTTGGTCTTTAAAATTCCCATGGGCACGCGAATGGATTTCTTCGAAATTTACAGACAATTTGGACATGCGCCCTCAAAATTGTTTTCCAGCACTGGTTTAGATGATACGTGTATTAAATCAGATAAATGATCAAGAAGAGTGAGTAGGTATAGGTTTTGAAGGAATTAGCCATGTCCTATTCAAAGGATAAGAATTACCTGGACAGATTCAGTCAACCTACGAAAAGCATCATTCAGGGCAGAAAGTAACTGGGCTGAGAAATGAGCAGAAGAGCCTCGATTACCGCTGTTGCATGAACTGTTTGCAACACATACGAACCAGAAATGACCTCGTTACGAGCCGTCCTCGTGCATTACATGCAAAAACACACACACACATCAAATTCCTTTGAATATTACTTTTGAATGTGAATCATTATATATATATATATCGAGAATAATGAGATGGGCTGGGCATGTGGCGCGTATGGTTGAGGAGAGGGGGGCGTATAGGGTCGTGGTAGGGAAACCGGAGGGAAAGAAACCATTGGGGAGACCTAGGCGTAGATGGGTGGATAATATTAGGATGGATCTCCAGGAGGTGAGATGAGGGTATGTGGACTGGATTGGGCTGGCCCAGGATAGGGACGGGTGGCGGACGCTTGTGAGTGCGGTGATGAACCTTCGGGTTCCATAAAATGCGGGGAATTTCTTGACTAGCTGCAAACCAGTTAGCTTCTCCAGAAGGACTCTACACCATGGAGTAAGTATATATATATATATATATATATATATGTATTCATTAGCCTCACACGAAAAAGTACCAGTATTATGGTCGTCACCGAATGTTTACAGACTCTTTTTGACGGACTAGCAATACGATTTAATCCGCCTAGCACTTTAACCAAGTTCATTTAGTCTTGACAGAAAGCACCATAGAAGCTCTAAACTAGTAAATCCATAAAAGTAGTTCAACTGGCTACAAATAAAAAGAACGTTTCTAAAGGAAGGTAAACAAACATAACAGACAAGCGAAAATATACATGGCAAGTGGCGTGAGACAGTCTTGTTTTATAAACTGAACCCTTCATCCGACTGTTTGCAGGCGCGGTTCGTGCACTGGCAAGCGTATATAAGCGCATAATTATTTGCTCCAACCAAACAAAAACGTTTCACTTTGTTTGCCTGCAGGTTCAACAACGGCTAGCGTTCCGGTTAAATCTGCCCAACAGTAGAAATGGTGAAGAGGTATTTAATCTGAGAAAGCAACACTCACACTGACAGACAGGCATAGGCAGACACCGTGTAAGTACACTATTTACCTAGGGATTTTATGATAATGACATTTTAAACAGCAAGTGTCCGCTAAGCAATAACACTTCTCTAAACCCTTTAGGACAGACACCTGAGTGCGAGCTTCGTATTGTTAAATTGTCGGATATGGATACAATTAAAATGAGTCTTATATAATTAGGGTACAACTGCGTACATGTAAGTCAGATTATGGACCACAGGTGCACTCTTGCTTCAGGGAGTTAGTTGATAGTAATAAAAAAAAAAGAAGAAACTTGGAAAATGTCAGCATAGTGTAACAGTTACGGCGCGATTGCTTTGTTTTTACCTCCACGCCTTCGATTCGCGAATGCCAACGTAAGAAGACCTGCCAATTTCAAACAAACATTGACAAATGGGAGCATTTTAAAAGCATCTCCCCACTTTTTACATAAGAACCACACCAGAGCTGAAATCATGTGAGATATAGGCTAAATACAGACCAAGCTCAGGGCTGCCTTTGTTGTAAACAAATATCAGATTCACAATACCTACATATTTTTGTTTAAGCTTACAATCTGGTGAAAATTCCACACATTTACTGCAAGGCTTAAAGACTTCTATGCCAAGCCTAGCGTTTCTAGCTTCTAGTTATATTGAAACTTGCGAGCTGAATTCGGAATTGGTAATGAAGCATTCTGGGAAATATACAGTCCTTTAGAGTAGCCCTGCCACGCTGCCATCGAAGAAGAAGCAGTTACAGGCGTTTGCATCACTGAATAATGCTCAACACAGCGTGACGAGGAGCAAGCTATGTAGGGTCTTCTTAGAGTGGGAGAGATGTCGTAATGGGGCCTCTTCAGTTTTCGTTTTGTGTCGCGGCGGATTCATTTGGAGCACTTTATACGCTACGCTGAAAGGGGAAGCTTAACAACTCGAGAGCAATGTGAAGGGAATCTGTCCACGGGGGTACTTTACTTGGCCTATATAATGCGAAGGTTATTACTACCAACAGTTGTAACATAATGGCTAGAAGATCGCAGGGTATGTAGGACGTACCGCCTTTAATTCGTTCATTCCGCTGTGATGTTCAAGTCATTATGCAATACGTAAAAACGCCCTACAGATATCGAAAACAAGTAACACTGCTTAAAACAGAATAGAAACAAAGTTAAAACACGGTACCCCATGTTATAGATATACAAGACAGGCAATATACGTATATCCTAAAATTGAGGTGCGTTTGTGCAACCATTGTTGCAGTGGAAAGCAATGAGTATTAAACTCGTACAATCTGCGTGGGTGTGTTTGTAGCCTTAGGTATCCAGCATGCAATGCCATGTTGCCGTCTGTGGCCTGCCCCGTTCTATACTAGTTTTCCACATTATCTCATAAAAGGCATGATTTTCGAAAAAAAAAAATTATTGCAGAAAAATGTCTGTTTCGAGTTTCTCTACAACTTTTGTCTGAAATATTTTTCATTCTAAGAAGAACTGAGCGAGAAATGATCGAAAAATGTTGATTGGTCCGCACGTAAAGTACCGCTATTCTTGTCCGATTTTAATGAAACTTTAATTTTCTCAACAGATTTTCGAAAAGTACATACATATCAAATTTCATGAAAATCCGCCCAGTGGGAACCGAGTTGTTCCATGTGGACATACGGACGGACACAAGACGAAGCAAATAGTTGCTTTTCGCATTTATGTGATAGCGCCTAATAACTGGCACTGTGAAACTACCCTTTTCACGTAAATTAATGTAGGACGTCCTAACCTCCTGACAACATAGATGACGAAATGTGTGGCTAGTTAGAACATCAGTGTCAGACCCGTTTATGGCTAAGAGTCACACCCGTTGTTGCAGGCTGGTTCGCGGACCGCACGTGCAAAAATAACAATGAGTGATATACCTAACCTTCTAAATTACTATTTTTTTACTGTGTACGTAATTCACGAATGTGACCACGGGTCACAAAACACAATCTGGCGGGCCGCGAGGTGGAGACCCACGAGTTAGCAGAAACAGCTATGACACAGAAATATACATGTTACGCTGGCAGATTAAACGTAATATTTACCTTAGGTAAGGTAAAAGTGATTACTGTCCAAAACATGAAAGCATGTAGGGGGAGTAGGGGGCACAAATCCACTCATTCTTAACGTCGGCGCTAGATGGGGGACACTGGTCAACTTTACGTCCCCGGCATAGGATCCCCGTGCCCACTGCATAAGAGGCTAGGTGGGCCCCAGCACCAGTCTGCACATTTGGGAGAACAGCATAAAGGACTGGCCTTGCCGGGATTGGAAAACCGGACTTCCAGCCCGTAACCGAGTCCCTGTACCGACAGGAATATCCTGGCCTCTTTTAACGGTCGTGTACTTCGTATTAAAATAGAAAGTACGGCAGATGAAGAAGCGCAACAGCTAGAAGGAGATGGGGTCCAGAACTGCCACCGCGACCTCACTATAGCTAACAAAGATTACGACCTTTGTTAGCAACAGTGAAAATTATCACCACCAGAGTTTATGTAAACAACAAATGACGCCTTGGAGGAAATATCCTCGAACTACGTTGGAGTGGGAAGCGTCAATAGCTAGTGGAAGATGTGGAGGAGGTCGATCCATGAAACTTTTTCCCGCAGGTTCGTAGTTGTTTCTTTTTTATAGAACGCGCTCTGCCAGTTTTACGTTTTAAGTCACCACTGTTCACCACTGAGTCACAATGCACCAAAATTTGCCACGCCCCCAAGACATCCATAACGGTTTTGAAAACCATCCAGTCTCCTACGCAATGCGTACTGGGAACTCTTTCCTCGGGTGTTACACGGCCGGAGCATTAAGTTATTCATTTACTTTCGTACAGTGACAAGTTCAAGAATGCGTGCAGTATGTTTCCACTATATCTCCACTTGATATGGGCTGGATGGTCCGAGGATCGAATTCCGGTTGGGGCGAGATCTGCACCCGTCCAGAACGACCCTGTGGTCCACCCAACTTTCTGTACAATGGGTATAGCGCGTTTGGAATCTGATGGCACACGGTGACGCACGGGAGGGGAAGTGAATGGGAAAGATGCGAAAGGAGTGGGTAGCCAGCAGCCTTCCACTGTATGTCGGAACACGGTCTATACAATTGCTGTCCGCTGATCCGCACTCCTCGGCTGCCAGCAGTCGACTGAACTGACACCCCCGCCTATTTAAATGGAATCGGCCGTTTCGCTGAAAGACCAAATCTGGTTTCTGCGCGTGTGCCATCACGTTTCGAACGTGCTATACCGGGTCTCTTCCCCAGGGTAAAGCGGCCGGGTCGTGGCGTTGACTACCCACCCCATCTAGCGCAGAGGTTGAAGAAAGAGTAGAGTTATACCTCTGTTCCCTCTCTGGGCCTTCATTTTCTATTCTAGAATTAAATTCACCATTTTTTACTTTATAGTTCCACTGCCCTATACGCCTCCACAGCGTAACACCTAACACAGGGGACTTCTTTCTTTTTCCCCTCGCCACACTTACTTCCATTTTCTTAAGAAAATTTTGGAAGAAACGAAGAAAAGACTAATGAAACAGTGCTTGAGATGGAGACAGAGAGGTTGGAAGATGGACAACAACTACGTTTCAGCCATCGCAGCACAGTTATTGTCCGGTATATGCAAGCTGTCACGTTCGGAAGATGGACAGCAACTACGTTTCAGCCTGCGCAGCACAGTTATTGTCCGGTATATGCAAGCTGTCACGTTCGGAAGATGGACAGCAACTACGTTTCAGCCTGCACAGCACAGTTATTGTCCGGTATATGCAAGCTGTCACGTTCGGAAGATGGA
>Ga0123355_10016141_pt1 | contig 11760 bp, 6 predicted proteins | sample TergutEmb28metaG_3_FD_89872 | JGI IMG/M metagenome (GOLD analysis project Ga0123355, IMG submission 89872) | Embiratermes neotenicus P1 segment gut microbial communities from Petit-Saut dam, French Guiana - Emb289 P1 | ecosystem: Host-associated > Arthropoda: Insects > Digestive system > Gut ...
CACACACACACCTGAAACAAGGCAAGAGCAAAACCACCCTGGGTCCAAAGCACACCCATCATATTAGCACGCCCAACAAATCCCATCAGTAAATGTTTTCAATCATGCGGATACATAAAGAAACAGGCCGACAGTGGGACTCGAACAAACTAGTTTGTTTCTGAAGGCTACTGCTAACACGCGACCAACTGCCTCGGCTACATAACGAAATATGCCGATAGTGGGACTCGAACCAAAGTAGTTTGTTTCCGAAGGCTACTGCTAGCACGGGTTGAACTGCCTGGGCTACATAAAGAAATATGCCGACAGTGGGACTCGAACCAACATAGTTTGTTTCCGAAGGCTACTGCTAGCACGCGTTGAACTGCCTGGGCTACATAAAGAAATATGCTGATAGTGGGACTCGAACCAACGTAGTTTGTTTCCGAAGGCTACTGCTAGCACATGTTCAATGGCCTGGCCTACATAAAGAAATATGCCGATAGTGGGACTCGAACCAACATAGTTTGTTTCCGAAGGCTACTGCTAGCACACGTTCAACAGCCTGGGCTACATAAAGAAATATGCTGATAGTGGGACTCGAACCAACATAGTTTGTTTCCAAAGGCTACTGCTAGCACGCGTTCAACGGCCTGGGGTACATAAAGAAATATGCCGATAGTGGGACTTGAACCAACTAGTTTGTTTCTGAAGGCTACTGCTAACACACAATCAACTGCCTAGGCTACATAAAGAAATATGCCGATACTGGAACTCGAACCAACATAGTTTGTTTCCGAAGGCACGCATTCAACTGCCTGGGCTACATAAAGAAATATGCCGATAGTGGGACTCGAACCAACTTAGTTTGTTTCCGAAGGCTACTGCTAGCACGCGCTGAACTGCCTGGGCTACATAACGAAATATGCCGATAGTGGGACTCGAACCAACGTAGTTTGTTTCTGAAGGCTACTGCTAGCAGGTGTTGAACTGCTTGGGCTACCCCTGCTGACAATATGAACGAAGGGTCCGGTCGACTCATCCATCCTTAGCAGCAAAGCTAGCTAGCTAGCCAGCTAGCCTGCTAGCCTCATGCCTGGGAAAGTTAATGTACTTTAATTAATGTTTTAATTTGAAATGAAGCAAACGTATTGTTGTTTTTGGTTAATATATATGCGGTGTGATGGATTGTAATGAATGGAAGACAGAGAAACGCCACGAATGCACAAATATGGGTGAAGTAAAACGACTCAAATTATGATGGCAACTGTACGTCACATGGCTTCCAGTTCGGGACTTAGAAAACTTCAGACCGATGGATTTTTGTTCGACTGAGTGTACATTCAAAACTCTTTCAAACATCAATTTTTAACAAGCACAGTATCAGATACATTGGTAAAATTACAAAGTGCATGTCAATGTAATGAGCTCTGCAGGAATATACTAGTAAATAAGGACTTGTCAGTTGATCTTTAGATTGAGGCATGCAATTATATTGTATGCATAAGAAATCTATATTTCTGGTACTACACTTACCATTCCCTCGCTTCCAAACCCAGAGGCTGCTTGGGCAAAACGCTCCTTAGCTTTCAATGCACGTGCTCTTTCATTACGTAGGCGCTCATCATCCTTCAGCAGTAATACAAGCTGTTTTGCCTTCTCACGTACATTCATTCCCTGGTCCTTGCCTTCGTCAAAATGCTGAAAATCCTTTAGTGTTTGGATTGCAAAGATATTTTCTCTACACTGCTGAGCAACCTGAAATAAGACCAGTCATAACAACATTAAATTTCTATAAACATGTTAGTGAAAACACCAACTACAAAATACACATCTCCCTTGGCAAGGTGATATTGGACAGTCAAGAATTCTCTGATTTCAAGACGCAAATGATCTCCACAGGCTCCTAGCCTGAGTCACATCAATCCAGTCCCTGCCTTCACACCCTATTTTCTCAAAGAACCATTTTCATATTACATTTTCATCAATGACCAGGTTTTCAATGTGACTCTTCCTTTGTAGTTCCCCAACCAAAATTTAACATGCAATCTACATTTTTCCTACATGAGCTACACGTCACAACCACTCATCCTTTTTTATTAGATGTGTTCACAAAAATGCAGGAAGTGACTATTAGCTTTGTCATGTGTGTGTGTCCATCTGTCTCTCCTCATGGAACAATTTGGCTCCCACTGAATGCATTTTCACAAAATCTGATATTTGAGGTTTTTTAAATGTCAAGAAAATTCAAGCCTGATTAAAATCTGATGTGAATAATGGGTACTTTATGTGAAGAACTACATACATTTTTTATAATATTTTGCTGAATTCTTCTTACAAAGAGAAATTTTTCACAGAAAAGTTGTAGAGAAAATCGAAACACACATTTCAAGTTGAATAAATTATTTTTCCAAAAAATCGTGCTGTTTATCAGGTCACGTGGAAAAATATGCTACAGCCAGACAGGTCACAGACGTGCGGCAGAGAAAAGATGTGATTTGCATGCCAGATAACTAAGGTAAGAATACAAACTCACTTTTAATACTCACTGCTTTTCCATGGCAACAATGGATACATGAGTGCAATTTAATATTACATTACATATATATTGCCTGTCTTGTTTAATCACCCCAACAATATTACATTAAGAGTACACACTAGGGATAAAATTCCAAACATACTGAGTAACAGGTAAAATGAAAACCACATTTTAAGTTCAAATGCATGGTAAAAGCAGCTTCTGAATTCCCAGTTGATGCACACTTGTACGTGATGCAGGTGACAGCTGTATGCTCTGGGGCATGATATACATGTAAAATACTCCCTGTAATGTTCAATATACACAGCATTCTGGGAGTTGATCTACTTCTATATACAGGTTGTTAATATAATGGAAAAATTATTTCCAATATTTCCTACTATTAATGAGAGGTGCAGACCTAGAAACCTCAGAATATTAATCTTATATGGTAACCACCTGACAGGAGAAGAACAAACTCCATACAAGATTTGGGAAAAACAACAGCGACAACAAATGAATTGTACATAGGTGGCTGTATGCACAGTTTCCATGTACCAGCACAGGTGGCAGGTATATCAACCCATTAACATTCCTGCACACCTGTAAAGACATGCATGTGCAAGCCAACATGTTAGGCTGCCATAATAAAGCATTCCAACCCCATGCTTTAAAGCTGGACTAATGCTCCTGGATAAAAATTGAGGTATATAACAGCAGAATGTGTGGATTGTTGTTAAAATCTACAGGAAGCATACAGTGTCTTACTCTGACATCTAGGATATGTGCACTGTGGGTATGAGCATTTCACAATGGTTGGACAAAATGAATGATTAGCAACCTGCAGGATGACCACCAATCCAAGAGCGTGCGTTCTGTATTAAATCACTTCAGTAAATGACCATGTAGTGTACAACACAACAATTACCAGCAGTGGCTGAGTATCTTGTAACAGTGTTACAAATCCTGAAAAACACACTAGGAATTATGCTGAACTTCCTGTCGCCTCCCTAAACAGCAAAAGTAACACCATCATGAAGTCTGCTATCTCAACACAGAATGGGACCATTATCAAAATGATTTCACCACAGTGGCCACGGGGAAGGTCCAGAACACCTACACCATTTACTGAGCCTTAGCTTCGTCATTTAAGTCTCTTTCAAGAGATGAAAGAACCTCACCAAAGGAATCAGATGCATTACAAAAGAAAACATCCCACAATGGGCAAGACTATCTCCTGTGTACATGAGAAACCAGTCAGCTCATACCATTCCATCCCATACAATCAAGCATTATTTATGTAGGTCTGGTAAAGGTCACACATGCCTCATAACTAGCTCACATTCCTCTGCCAAAGAAGAGGTCTGTAGATCCTTGTTCACATTTAAAGCAAAGTTGATGTCCATGTAAAATACAAGATACAACAACAAATTCACATCTTCAACAAACTCAAGTACTTCTACATTATGCAAACTACTGAATGCTGTATGGTATACAAAGGCAACTCACTGTTCCACACTACCCAGAAGACAAGAGTGGGAAAAGGCATGTTGCCACCTGCCAATGAATAAAATCAAAACACATAAGAATAACAACAGAAAGGAAAAATATATGTAATGTCACTGCACAGGCTGAAATTATAATGAAGGTTTGTAATTCTGCATGGATACCAACAGAAATGAACAATATGCCATGTGTACTGCCAACATTATTTTTCAAATCCTCATACACAAAACATCTCAGATAACAGGCCAAATCATTATTATAGGGTAATGTAATGCAGTCTCATTATCACACACATAAGACTTTGATTTGTCTAGCAGAACCTATCTTGTCCCTGGCAAGGAAAGGGTTAGAAGAATCCAAATGATAGGTTTAAAATGCGATGTTACTCAACCTTTCTTTATTAGTTTTAATGAGACAAATGCTGTATACATAAAATAAACTTCAAATAATGGACAAATGTCAATGATAACACTATCACAGAACCTTATAAGCACTGGCCACAACAGCACAATCTATTTTGTCACCTCAATAAGTTCACATGTCACAGGATTTAAAAAATCTGAAACTTTCAAATGACTCACCTTTTCTGAACCTGTTTTAATGAGGTACTCTAGAAGAACAAGGGCTTTGTAAACATGCCGCCAATTACGTCCATTGTCATTCAGCCGTTTCCATATCATCTGCATGATCTCAGTGAAGGCAACAACGTTGTAGGTTAGGTCAGCAATCTCTGACATAAGGGTACTGCTTGGTCCCCATGGATCATTGCTAGTTGCTTCACGAACTTTTACCTGCGCATCCGAGTAATTGTGTGCAAGGTTCTTAATATTTCTTCTTAAGCCTGCCATCTTGACTTGAATATCTTCCCTCTGCCTCCACATCTGTCACAAAAATAAGGAAATCACGACATATACTTGGTCATCACACTGCAGATGTGACTGTTATAAGCATGCAATTTCCAACTGTAATTCCAGCACTTGCAGTGTTGATTTGTGATACTGGATAAAAATAACACACACTTTATAAGATACATACAAATTAAAAATTAGCTGTATCATGAAAACTAATTAGGGCCTAATGAACACCATGAAGTAGGATCCTTCTTGAGAAGATAACACATGCGGAGCTGGTACATGAGTTCCCTACTTTTTATGAAAGGTGAATGTTCGTTACCACGTTCATTATAGCCCAGAACCACACTCTATACTGTGCCATGACTTGAGTCCACAGACCAAAATATTTTATTTCTTTAAGCGGGTAGAGGAGTTACCTACTTTTCATCTAAGCTCGATATTCATTACCACATTCACTGCAGCCTGGAACTAGACCCTATTCCATGCCATGACTTGAGTCCACAGACCAAAATATTTTATTCCTTTAAGCTCCATTTCAGTATTATCCACACACCAAAAATTACATAAAAGACAACTATTCTAAAACTTCTGAAAATACTGTGTATAGTATTCCATAACATTAAACTGTACATGGTCTGAAAACAAACCGATAACTAAGAATATCTGACACTTTTTAGTAAAGTTCACTATTAACATTACTTAAATCTAAAGTACATTAAATGTGGGCTTAACTGTTTTAAGACCTATAATATCATACACCTTTACAAAGTGGGGTATGGTAACATGTTACAATTTTCCTTGTCTCCGGCTCTGTTCCCTATTAGTGGGCCACACTTGCAAACAGTTACATGTACTCACTTGACACACCTTATGACAAGTGTTCCTGCAATATATGAGTCTGTGCATGCAATGGTAATATATGACTATGTATAAATGGATTTATATTACACAGATTCATATTTTTTTAATATTTGTAGTTCCATGCATCGTAATTCTAGGTTGAAGAAATCCAACAAGATGCAACTGTATGCAGATATAGCAGTAAATAAATATCTGCATACAGTTGCATCTTGTTGGATTTCTTCAACCTTAAACTGATTCATATGTTTTTCAGAATATGTCAGAATAATACAATTTAATGAGATTTACTACCACAATAGTAACTACTATTCAGTCCAAGAAACCAGATCAATGTGAACCACAATTCCATCATTACGGTTGCTACCATCACCACCATTCTGCTTTTCCATGACCACCACTGCTGATACTCCCCATCCTCCTCCCACTACTACTATCACCACTACCAATAGTGCTGAACTTATTACACAGATGCCGATACCAAATTAAGCTAAATAATCTGCAATGAATTAACAACACTGTTCCTTTTTCTCCTTGCTGTCAATCAACTTCCTGCTTTCTACAGTGAAATTTTCACACATGGGGTTTAAGGGCAAGACTGTTTCACAACTACAGTATTCAGAAAGTACATTCTATTTTTAATTTCAACAGCATTATTACACAAAGTCAGTGATTAAAAAATATTTTCTACACCCTAACTCTGAGCACAAACTTTATCGAAGTACACATATTTGTATTCCACTAAGGACAACCCTGTTACTACAAATTTCACAAAGCAAAGCCATACAGGAACAATATAATAAACACAAACCAAATTCCCTAAAAACTGTGTTGCATGTTTCAAGGCTCTCCTGTGTTCTCAGAATTTTGTTACAATTCAACAGCACATCAAAACTCCTTGCACTTAACTGAGATCCTAGATTTTGCAGGTATTATGAACCTGAACTGGTTCATATACCTGTCATCCATAGCATGTTCAGCTGTACCACTAACACTGCAAAATATATCTCTCCAATATTCAGCACTAGTCCACGAGGGCATATGCAATAAATACTTCAGGCACACTACAAGACCATAATAGCAAGAAGAATAAAGACTAATTGTCTTACCAACTAGTGTCTCACAGAGTCCATTATTACTAGTCTGAAAAATGTTATCAGAAAACTGAGATAAGATATCATGTTTCCTATGAGTGATGTGTTGTAAAGATAACAGCTCTATCATACCTATTCAAACATGTCGAAAAGAAGGAAGGCCACCACAAAAACTTGCCACACTTACAGTTAAGCCTTCTCCAATCAGTTACATGTATCAATGTTCGATGCTGTATGTTTTACACCTGTGAAAACAAAACACCAATGATCATTTTATATAAAGACGCAGCCCACATAATATCCCCCAAGTTGCTAGGTTCAGAGGAATGCCAATTACTTTCTTTCTCCTTTCTCATATATGTGAAGTTTGGCTGTTCAACTCCACATCTAAACCCTGAAAGGTAAGATGATACAGTTTACATATTCTAGAAATATTTGCAACTGGGAAGATGCATGGTTTACTTCCCACTGATGTAACAGTGGGAGAAACAAACATCACACACACAATTAGGGGAAATGGTCAAAAAGTAAGGTTCCCTATTTTATTGCCACCAAATAACTTCACATAGTGAGATGCCTCTTTATTCACTTACAGTTTAGACATTGGTTGCTAGATGGAAGCACTTTCATAGCTCAAATCCGCAATTTTCATGGATGACGCAGTTCCGCAACGGGTACTGTACTCTGTGTGTGTGTGTGTGGAAACAAGAAGAGGTGCGATCAGTTATTCAGTTTTTGTGGGCAAAAGGGATATCTCCAATTGAAATTCACTATGAAATTCAAGCAGTTTATGGCTCAAATGTGATGACTGCAGCATGTGCGAAAATGGTGTCAGGAATTTAGTGGCTGTCACGTGTGACAGATGAACAAAGGAGTGGGCGTCCTTCCACATCAGCAAATCTTGTCCTTGCAATTGAGGAGACTGTGTGCTAATGGCCGAGTGTTGCTTAAAGAGTTGGAAGAACAGTTTAATCTTTCACATGGCACAATCTGGGACATTGTTCACGAATGTTTAGGGTACAGAAAAGTGTGCAACAGGTGGGTCCCTTGACAACTAACAGAGGACCACAAGAAAAACAGTATGGGTGCATCCCTCACTCATTTACTCTGCTTTAATGATCATGGTGAGGATTTCTTGGAGCAAATCATTACTGGGGATGAAGCTTGGGTGCACCAGTACTATCCTGTGACAAAAGTGCAATCCATGGCATGGAAACATCCAGTGTCTCCCACCATCAAAACATTCAAGGCAGCTCTGGGAAACTGACGGTGACTGTGTTTTGGGACATGCGTGGTGTGCTTCTGCTGCACTTTTCTCTTCCTAATGAAATGGTCAATTCTGCTGCTTATCAGGCCACTCTCAAAAAACTTAAAGAGAGCTGTTCAACGCAAGAGGCCTCAGATGTCAGACAAGAGGGTGCTGTTGTTGCATAACAATGCCCGACCACATACAGCTCATGCGACAGTGAATCTTTTGCACTATAGGGCTGGGAAATTCTTGAGCACCCGCCCTACAGCCCGGATCTGGCACCTTCGGGCTTTCATTTCTTCCTCAACATGAAAAAACATCTTCATGCCAAGCGATTCAAATCACATGATGATGTCAAGCATGAGATGCAAACATGGCTGTGTGGTCAGGATCCCACCTTCTATCGACAGGGTTTTTAGAAATGGATTTCCCACCTAGACAAGTGCCTCAACATAGAAGATGACTATGTGGAAAAATAAGTGAAGTGTAATAAGTGAATAAAGAGGCATCTCACTATGTGAAGATAATCATAAGGTTTGTCATCCCCGTTGTGTTAACAATAAATTAGGTTAGAGTGTGTGTATACTGTCTGACACAACTGTAAGGTGGTAAATATATGATTTATTCTATTAAGATCTACTACATGTTTCGGCCCTTTTCATTGGCCATCTTCAGGTTGATAATTGAAAATTGAAAACACTTATTAAAGAGTATAACTGTTTAATAAGTGTTTTCAGTTTTCAATTAAACAGTATAACTGTTTAATAAGTGTTTTCAATTTTCAATTATCAACCTGAAGATGGCCAATGAAAATGGCCGAAACATGTAGTTGATCTTAATACAATAAATCATACATTTACCACCTTACAGTTGTGTCAGACAGTATACACACACTCTAACCTAATTTATGTGAAGTTATTTGGTGGCAATAAAATAGGGAACCTTACTTTCTGACTTCCCCTCATACATAAACAAACAGTCATAACTCATACCATTAAAAATGGCATCACTCAGTTAGGAGGAAACGCTCCAGAACTTTCTCAGAGTTTTGTACTCATGTAAGCCAATTGGAATGAAACCTATACAGATCATACAAACATCTGACTGTTGTTCCCTATTCAAAATTGTCTGAAACAAGTTGTTTCTTCAACCACCACTCTTCACCACTGCTCTAAATATGCTATTATGAATGTCCAAGAAAATTATGAGGGACTGCAATTTACTGATACACATCCGCTTCTGGTCTATGCTGATACTACTTGTTTGCAACACCAGAATGGAGGCTGATGCTGAGTAAGATAAGCATATGTACATGTCTCATCAACAGAATACACAATCATAACATAAATTTTTAACAATGGTTTTAATTCCGCAAAATTTAAATACATGGAAATTATATTAAAAATCACTGCATCATTTAAAAACTAAACACCAGATGAAATTCAGGAATTATATTTTCATTTTTTGTTCCGTGCAATAGTCTATGATCATAAAATGAGCCAACTACTTGCACTGTTCAATGTCTTTTAAAATATTTATTCACACAGAATACTTTAAAAACATATAACCTTGATTAAAATTATTCACTATGACTCCTACATGTTTCGGTCACTGCATGACCATCATCAGGGAGTATTAAAATATTTTTTCTATATGAAGTTGCTAGTATTTGTTCTGTGATATGGCGGTTTCTGTACTGAAACAACACTGCTCACGGCAGGAACATCAACGGAGCAAACAGGAATAACATAAACATACAAATGCATGCCGCCACATCACAGAACAAATACTAGCAACTTCATATAGGAAAAATATTTTAATACTCCCTGATGATGGTCATGCAGTGACCAAAACATGTAGTAGTCATAGTGAATAATTTTAATCAAGGTTATATGTTTTTAAAGTATTCTATGTGAATAAATATTTTAAAAGACATAGAACAGTGCAAATAGTTGGCTCATTTTATAATCAGGAATTATACTATGCTATTCCACTCAGAATCTTGCAGCTTCCTATCTGCTATCAAAAAATTCTAATATTAACCCTTTGGCACCATAATTAAATGCCAGTAGTGAAACACATAAGACTGGAATTTAAATGCCCCCAGCATAAGTTGGCTGCATAAGAGGAGATATGTTTATATGGCGTTCAGTGTTCTGAACAGCACGTTGTGTGTTACATATACACAGCATTCAGCACCAAACGGTTAAGACCATAAGTTTAGTTGCTGTCCTGTATTCGTGTGAATATTCTCCCACATACAACAAAGATGGAGGATATACGAGAATAAGAGTACAGGAGAGAACATTTGGAGATATGGGGAAGGGACAACAGGAATCACCAAATGACAACAAATAAACGGTTTCACATTCTGTCTGCCAAGCATAAGGATGATCAGATTGAGCGGACTGCAATGAGGTACTAGTGACAAGTGGCATGCATGGGAAACAAGAGAAATGCATGTTACAAAGTTTTGCTGAGATAATCTGAAAACAAGAGATCACTTCAAGGACCTAAGATTACATGATAGGGAAATAACTTCAACAGCTGAGCAAATACTAGCCCTTTAAGCAGACCTATTCCCTGCAGTTGGCTCCTATATTACTATATTTTTTACCTTGGCAGTAAGGTCATGTTTGCATGTTGGATTTGAACCCCAACAGGCATGAATGAGGCCTGAAAGAGTAAATATACACAATGCCTTTCATTTAATTAACCTACATTTATTTTCTAAATAACTAACTTCCTTTAATTTAATCATACAATACTTTAAACACACAATTTTCCAAACCACCAAAAACAAAGATAACACTAACCGCACGCAACAAAGCTCTTCTTCAGAAGATAACAAATGCTCATCTAGTCACAAAATTCGCCAACTTTTTGAAACCGCCTGGTTCTTTCAAAGTGTTCATAAAGTGTGTTGAATCCAATCCACACCTTCACAACCTGAGATACACTAAACTGAAATGGATCAGGTCCTGGGGAAAGGATATACAGCAGGGTGTTGAAGTTTATGAAAAACGGTGACCGATAAAACCATCATAAAAGTCAGAATGCACTTAAATGTAGCACACCCCTTTTGTCCCCAAGAACTTAGAAATACCAAAAATACAGAATAAGCTCAACAGGCATAAATAGCATGGAGGTGTACCCTAAAAAGACACCAACACTTTTTGGGCGCTTAAAATACATAACTGAAGGAGTCTTGTCCACAAAGCAGGACAGCAATCAACCCCACCTAATGAAAGACATATCTTGATATTAATTTGCACAGCATCACGAGAGCAGGACAAGCGAACTTACCAGCCTTGTGGACTCATCCCAATTCATCAAAACTATTCATAAAAGGCTAAAACAATGGTAGTAAAATAGGTGGCCATGAAATGTCAGAATCCCAAACATCAAGGTTTACAAACGTCTTGACTGGGTACTGACTGAATAAGCACTCATGAACAGATAACAAGTGGCAATCCTTCAATTTGGGGTTGCGTTGTTAAATCCTTCACCATAAAATAAACAGCATGCTATGAAACATATGGAACCTTAGACTTCGACAGATTTTTTAACATGATCTTGGTAAATCTTATGTTTATGGGACCGTGCATCATCTTGATAGTTGAGTAAAGAGAAAACCAACTTGATGCCACTTATTTTATTATTTTATTCAATGCTCATTCAATGCTCAACATGTTTCGGCCG
>Ga0123355_10016142_pt1 | contig 11760 bp, 9 predicted proteins | sample TergutEmb28metaG_3_FD_89872 | JGI IMG/M metagenome (GOLD analysis project Ga0123355, IMG submission 89872) | Embiratermes neotenicus P1 segment gut microbial communities from Petit-Saut dam, French Guiana - Emb289 P1 | ecosystem: Host-associated > Arthropoda: Insects > Digestive system > Gut ...
ACGTCCTTAACCCCATGCACGTTGAATAGCTGGGAGAAATAGTTCCTCCACCTAGCCACAATACTGTGGGAGTCTGCCACCAAGTCACCTTTCTCATCCTTCACTATATTACATCTAGGCTGCCATAGTTTTTGAATATAAATAAGTGGCATGTGTAAGATTTGAATTTACATGTGAGCTTCATTGAGCCTGATGTTCCATTCTGTACACCTCCTATATGTGATGATAATTAGGCACTGCGATTATGTTAATTTTTTAAACCTTCTATATTTTATGACAAATAGGAACTTTCATTATGTCATTTCTCTAAACCTGCTGTATATTTTGACAATTAAGTACTTCCATTATGTTAGTTCTTTAACTGTACTGCATATGATGATAATTATATACTTCCATTATGTTCATTAAACCTACTGTATAGGATGACAGCTAGATACCACCATTATGCTAGTTCTTTAAACTTACTGTATATGATGACAGTTAGGTACTGCCATTGTTTTAGTTCTTTAAACTTACTATATGTCATAACAATTAGGTACTGCCATCATGTTAGTTCTTCATATACCAACTGAATCACTTTAAACTCAATAAGTAGAGTAATTATCCAGTGGAATCCTTGTGTATTGCAATTTAAGACCAATTTGGATATGAATTAGAACTTTCAAAGGACCCACTGTAACACAGTTACTTGTTAATCTTAAATTAAAAATCAGTTTTATTGATACTACGTATATCTCCTATCACAAAATTCTCTGCAAAGAGTTTAGTCAGTCAGATAACTACAATGTTTAATGCAGAATAATCATATTACATTGTTACACTTTTCTAAAATAATGTAAAATATAACAGATATTTCTATTTACACTAATAATATTATGATATTACAAATTAGAGGTGTTGATACTACTGATGACATTCAGTGCCATCTGTAGCAGCACTCATGTACTTACAGCCCGACTAGACTCCCATTCCAGTGTCTTGTATTCCTCTGACTCTGGGTTCTGTAGTTTTCCATCCCAAACAACCCTCCTGTCATAAAGGCGATCCACTCGCAGGGACATCAATATAGATACCACCCCTACGAACAGATATGGCACTGGTCAGATGCAAATACGTTTACTGTATTTGGTTATTTGAACAAAAGACACTTGCCCCAAAGCCCCATCTGTAATAGTGATTATTTCCGCTGTTGAAATGGAAAGAAACAAAAGTTTATTCCAAAAGGACATTAGAGAATAACATTTCCTTTTTGTGCATTACAGGTAAAACGACTGACACCAGTTACAACTTTCAGAGGATAATTGTATGATATTGAACTTTGTTTACATATTTTTGATGTGCCGAGATAGCGCAGTCTGTATGGCAACTTGCTACAGGCTGGACGGTCAGGGGATCGAAACCTGCTGGGAGTCGAAATTCTCTGCACCCGTCCAGACTGGCCCTCGGGCCTGCGCAGCCTCCTGTACAATGGGTACCGGCGTCTTTCCCGGGGTTAAGGTAGCCGAGGCGTGGCCTGAACCAACCACCCCTTCTTGTTTCGAGGTTAAAGAAGGAGTAGAGCTATAAGTCTCCCCCCCCCCGTACCTTTATGGCAGTTTATAGGGTGAACTATAACTTTTCACATAGTCTTGTATGCAAATGTTCTGAAAATATTGTAAATGAAATCAGACGCCTGTAGACACTCTAAATCACGTCTCTGGAATGGTCTACACAAGGAGTTTGGGGAATTCGTTGTCACTTGCGTCGTCGTTTGGAATGATGGTCATGACGTTGTAAGGAGCTGAAAATGGCTCCGTTCCTAAAGAAAAAGGAGAAAAGAAATCGCTGTGGAAGTAAGTAGACTGTGTCCACCCGCGTCGACGCCCATTTTTCGCGCTGAATAAAGCCGGCCATGAAGAGCTGTTTAACTTCGTTTACGGCTTGGAATTCCGTTAATTGCTGCGACGCTCACATGTGAAGGAGATTGTGTTATGTATTTGTGTATGTTGGCCAGATGCACAGCATAGTGCCCTAATAACATGAAGGTAACGTCAATTAGAAACGTGTGCATGATCTTCAAAACCATCCGCGTGTGACACCAACCATCCATGTCCTGAGCCAGAGCTCAGTCTTCCTAAGAAAGTTCTCTCTGTGCCCAACTGACCGCCAAACCGTGATTGCATGCAAGCGAATTGCAATGCAGCTTCACGCATTCCTAACCTCGTCATTGGATGCAAGTGAGCTGTCAGCTTCGTGATGTAGCCGCTTTACGACAGGCGAACGATGCCCTCGTTCCCGCTGGAGGTTGCGTCAGCCACACTGAACTTGTCCCCCCTCCCCCCGCGGGAATCAACCCACAGGCACCCAGCCTGTAGCTTAATCACTGTATAGACTGAGATGTCTTCAACTATTTTATGCAATTTATCCATTTAATGATATACAAGATGTTTCTGATATGCTGTACTTCCCCTTTCGGCCGATTGGTTTTAGTATATACAAGTGCACATTTTTGTTGTTAGGTGAATGAATGCTGTATCTCTTTAATGCTAAAGTCGTTAATCTAAACACCCGACCACTGTACGTAATGTAGCCTACTTGTTTTCTTCCTATCCCGTAATTCAGAAGGGCGCCCTGGCTTCACGTTTCCATGCCTTACGACCTGTTCTATTTTGTTAAATACCAATCTTAGTTTGTTTTTCTTTTATTCAGAGATTTAGCGACGAGTGCGATCGAAACCGGCACCATTTGAATAATACGATAATACGCTAACCACTAGACAGTAAGCGCCCCATTAAAATTCGTGGGCTGCCCAATACGTAAGTCAGCCATGAAGGCAGGCGTATGGAGTGACAGCATTCAACATAAACACGGCTGATTGTTCAAGAAGGCGTCATTGAAATGACATATTGCTGTACCCCTCGCATATGTTAATAGGAACGAAATCCCATGTCATGGCGGCGACGAGTATGGACAGCAGTGCTGAACAATCAAGCAGACGCACCTAAAAACTGGCGAATTTGCTTGCGTCAAAGGGCGTTCTAAGTGAAATCAATTCAAGTGGTGCGCTTGCAAGGCATTTTTCTTTTAACGTACGTGCATGCATTTCACAGGGGTCGGAGAAGTTGGTACACCTGTTGGAGTTAAAATCTATGTTAATTTCTTTTGTCTTTGAATCGTTTGCTCTTTTCTTTGGATTTTAAGATCTTCTGGGAGCCGGGGTAGCTCAGTCAATACCGTGACAAGGCTGAACAACCAGACTTCGATGTGGGAGGAGCAATCCGTCCGGAGCAGCCCTGTTGCTCATTTACCCTCCTACGCAGTGGATACCGGTGTGTTCTTTGGTCTGAGGCGTGAAATTTACCTCTATTTAGTGTCGACACCAAGAATGCGTGGAATTATACCTCCGCTTCTGCATACATCTTCGTTTAAGCACCTTTATTATCAATTTATTTTCTTTATAAGAAGTGTAATAATTCCTATACGGACGGTAAGAGTTTAATATATTGATCAGAAAGGTCTAGAAAGAATGAAGGAATGTCTGTTATCATTTAAGTGCCTTCGTCCGAATACACGTAATTCCTAATATAAAAAACTATTAGTTAATCATTTCTAGGAGTACTCGAAATGTTATAAATTCTTCATATACGAGGGTCGGACTGGAAATATTCGTAACTTTGCACCGCATATATTTTAGTTATTTATTTTTTAAACTCTAATAAAAACATGCCACTTCTAATTATACTGCTATCCACCGCATTTCCATATAATCCTCACTATAAACGATGTATTTATCACATTGTCACGTGGTGTTTTCTGTTCTTTGTTGATAGACCTTCGTGTTCTCAGTTATAAATACCGGGCATTGTGTCACAACTGGGCCCACCTCACGATTATCTTCATATTTATGATCGCCAAGATGGTACCTTAGTGCTTGTAAAGGCAAGTCTGTTGGCGCCGGATCATGGATGTTTCCGTGATTTTCCAAGTTTCCCTACTTACAAAAACACGCCACGTAAACTTATTTTCGAACCGCCTTGAAGATTAATTTTACATGTTTCAGGCACTGAACTGGAGAGTGTCATTTTTTCATAGCCAATAGCTATGAAATGGTTGCGTGATATTTGTATTTCTGCGCATACATTTCGCGGTTTTTAACCCTTATCGTCGATATTTGGCTGTCAGAGCACGATTGTGACTCTTGAGTTTTTAGTTCGATATTACAAATTCCGTCAAAGTAACAATTCACGTAACTGCCCATCAACATTACTTCAGATGACTAAGGGCTTTCTGCCAATACGTCATTTCAAGTTAAAAATCCCGTGAGCACATGTCCTTTACTCAAGAGAATGCAGTCCTGTACTGTGCTGCGTGCAGCACAGTACAGGACGCACACCCATAGTCAAGCACTCTCAGCAAATACACAATACGACACGCTGCCACAGCACCCTGTTAATGCAACGAATTGAATCGGTGACTGTTTTAAACGTGACTTTAGCGAGGAAAGTGTAGCTCCCTGATGATGATTTTAGAATCGAAACATATCGGAGCAATTTTAATGTTTTAGTGTGAAATTTTATGTATGTGCATCAGTTGGTTAATAATTAAATAATTCACATACTTGTTTATACCTACTGTTTTTAGGAAACTGAACCCACTAAAATGGGGTGACCTCCAGTAGCGTAACATCCAAATCATATTTTATCAAGTTCATTTACTAGTTTTTGACTTGAAATATGTGGAAGACAGACATCACCACTGTGTTTTCATTATTTTTATACATACCGTGTAAGAAACACACAATAACTGGCAGGAGAACGTGTATGGACCAATACTGTGACAGATGTAGGCCCATTTAAATTTCACTAAACCATTCTAAATGGTCTGTGGGACAAGCAGTGCTCTACATAACAGGCATCTGAAGGCACAGGACCCAACTTGAGTAGCACTACAAATGAATTAACTTCTGAGTTCAACTTGAGAAGCAAATAGACATGTTACTGTTCCAGATGTTCTGTGACTGCTATGGAACCTGACAATATATTAAACTGTAGACAGCAGCCGGACTACATGTCTCTGTCTTGAGCCAGATGAATCCACTCCATGCCCTCACACCTTGCTTCTTTATTATGTATTTTGATATTATCCTATCTAGGTCTAGGTCTTCTCAATAACTTCTTCCCTTCAGTTTACTGACACTGCTTTAATAAATGTATTTAAAGTTTACTGCAGCTTTCCAAGTTGAAGACACAAGCCTAGAAGAAATGTAAGCAGTACAGATATGCATGACTTACTTCTGCATGGCTCTCTGTGCTTACGACGGCTGTATCCAGGTCTGCAGTGACAGGAAGACACTCCCAGCTCAGTACGACACATTTCATTTTGTGCTGAGTCACATGTGGAGTCATCTCCCACAGTGCACATGTCTATCCTGTAAGGAAGTGTACTCTTACAGTCTACTGTAGCTCAAGAAAACAGCACTTTGAACAGACAGACAAGGGGTCATACCATCATGTAAATAAATTTATGAAAATGTTAATTCTCATTAACATACATGATGCAAGTGAAAACAATAGAGATGTATTACATTTTACATGATTCTGTGCTAATATGTTTCATACCAGTTATGAGTGTGTCATAAAATATATACTGTAGACCAATACTGGCATCACATACTAACCTGCCCTTGTGACAAAGGATAAATTAACGCAAATTTGAACTTACATATAATAACCCCCTATTTCTCTATAGCTGGCAGTGTAGCTTGACTTTTTGTTGTTTGTTAGTTGGCCCAGTCAGTTAACTTATGCTTATGTAAATGTTGATTACAGGGGTGCAAAAATCTTACAAAATTCAAGAAGCCACTTGAGAATTCTAGGTGCCATAAGGGTGATATGAAGCAAGTTGCATACTGAGAATCCACAAATATTATGTGCCACCATAATTAATCCAGATATCATGATGACCTGGCTGCATGATTTGTGCATGCCTGATATATTATTCTAGTAATGAGTGTAGAATTATATAGTCCTGTAACACGTACTGATCATCTGTAAGATTCAACAGAATTAATACTTCCTGCTGCTGTATAGAGAATTAAATTGATTAGTTGGTCATTTTACTACTTACTGTCCTTTGAACCATGCAGGGTCTTACAGTATGACAGTGGGCCAAAATCTAGTCACACTGTAATAAAAAAGTCATGTGGGGTTGGCAGTAACAAATGCCAACTAACCATGAATGAATTTATCTTCTGTGAAAACCAGAGCCATACTGCAGGTTGACATATAAAGTTTCAAATAAAATGTGTAGGAAGAATTTTCTAAACAAACAGCTAACTCCATGGAGCAGAGTCCTTATTCAAAAGCTTACAGTGAATCCACTAATCTAGTAATTCCGTGTGTTCTAGGGACTTGATTTTTTCTGCTTTTCCCTAACATACTTTTGAGCCAGTATTTATATAGTGTGCCCTAAGGAAACAGTCAAATCCTAAAGAAATAGATATTAGTATTTACCTGACTGGAGGATGGGCTGGTCGTTTGTTGTATGGCCGGCGTTGAGGTGGTGGAGAAGGCTGATCAGCTTCATGGTGGGGTGCAGTCTCATCTGTTTCCAGAACTGCAAATCTGGTCAATTCAAGAAAATCTTAACTTGTCTCCAAAATCACCTGTCATCTAGTCCAAATTATTGAGTTACTGCAACGTTACATATATTAGGTCACTCACCCTTAAGTTTAATAATTCATAAGAGTAAATCAAAAGGCATGTGAGGTGACTTTCTAAGTTGCTTTACCACAGAAATGATAGCAGTTATTTGTTTATTTCTGTGTGGACTCAGCAGTATAAAGAACATCTGTGTTGCCAGTACAGAACAAAAACATCAAAGACAAAGGCAAAACAAAAACTGTCAATATCAGCTACACCATATAAGTTAAAACTTGGTTCTCTAAAGAATTTTTAACTTATCAAAATGCATTGACAGCAGAAACACATGTACCTGCAGTACAGTTACTGGAATAACAAGTGAATATAGAACAATTGTGATGTTCAGAGCAAGAACACAAATGCAAGCTGTTTCTGGAACAGAATGGCAGAGAGGGAAGAAAAACTTCCCGTGAAATAGTTATGAATGTTCTAAGCAGCAACACGTGCCGATTCTGTCTAGAACAGAATGAGAGTTGAAACATACGAGACGTATGTATGTTCTGCACAGAAACATAGATGCTGTGTCTATGAGAACAGAGGGGCAATACGTAGTGTCATTGTAAATATTACTTACAAACAAAGCATTTATGTTAGATGGCTGGCATGAAGTGTCTGAAAATTTCACTAACATAATGTTGCTGAATATACCAAAGAATACTTCTGTGCCAAGGGGCTGCAAAATTAAATCAAAATATCAAGGTCAGTGTACCTAAGATATAGTTATATGAGCCCCCATATAGACTGGAGCATATTGAAGCTTAGACTCATCAAAAGCAGTGTACAGCATCAATATGCCATCTATGATTAATAAGGAAAAAGCAACGCTATGAATTAAAGCTAAATATTTCATGGTAAGTAAGTAAATACAGCACGAAGAAAATAAAGTTTTTGATCAATTAAAACACCTAAATCTGTAAGAAACTCTGTTTGCAGTATGGAAGAATTGTTAAGAGTGTATTGATAATTAAGTATGCTTCATTTTCTGGCAAAAGAATTAACCAGTTTTACTAAAATGAGCTGCATAAATTTAATGAAATTCCCACTGTGTACACCAAAAAGTTATTACTTTGAAAGAGAAATCCAAATAGACTCACAATTGAAACGGTACATCTTGTAGCGCAGCTGGGATAAATCAGTCACTACAGTGGTCCTGCTATGGATTGGACAATGGGTAGGCAATTTTATTTTGATTCTTGGCAGGGGCAAAATATTTTCCTTTCCCAAAGACCGGCTCTGGGACCTACCAAGTCTCCATTCAATTTTTAATGATGAACGTCCCTGTGCACACAGTGGCTGAGGGGTGAAGCCGACCGCTTGCCTCCTCTTACTACAGGGACTGAGAACGTCATAAAGTTCATATCAATTTTCATCAAAATACACCAGCATCTCTAGTTCTGAACCATATAAACGGACAAATATAAAGGTCTTCCATGATGTGTGATCTTCAAATGCACATTGTGCGAAGAGTGCACCATAAGTATGTACTTCTACTCTTTTCCAAAGTGTCCAGAACGGCTGTGGGGCTCACCTATCCTCCTATTCGATGAGTATCAGGGGTAAATAGGCCAGGATGTGAAGACGACCACTCACTTCTTCTAGTACCGAGATTAAGAATGAGTGGAGCTCTACCTTCATCGCCACCTCATAAGTCTTAATGTTTGTGTAGGGTTAATTCTACATTTACTTTTCCTGTGGGGTAGATTGCAGGTAGGGGGAACTTCGCGACTCGATGATCGGGGCCCCGCTTTGTAATTATGAACGAAGTTGCTGCAAGATCTTTTAAAAGGGGGTCTGAACGCTTCCTTCTGTAAGAAGAATGGAATCCATTCTGAAGGAAACCACAACAAGTTCCAGGATTATTACGTTGCTGTTCCCCCTGACCCATGGGGCGTGCGGGGCCTTATCTATGCTGTTGAACTTTACCTCTGCCTTTTCCAAAGACCGAAAGAAATATAAAGGTGGAAATGATACACAACATCCCTTAATAATAGAGCCCAGAGCTGTTTGGTATGGTTGTGGGACACCTACCCTGTTCCAATAGTTGATGCCGATTTGTGTGGGGGTAGAGTATGACCGCCCTGTTGTACTCTGGTCGGTGCAATACCACCCTGCTCCGTGCTACTGCCGAACAGATTGATGTAAGTTCGCTTTCCGTCAATTGATACGAAGTGCTGGCCCTCCTGTGCCTGAGTGATGACTGACACGTCACCGCCAGCAGAACCAGACAGTTGTACCCCCTCTATTTCCACTGCAAAAGACACACACATATTTTTTTTTTATTCATTACTCTAGGTTTCCAGCCTCCTGTACAAGGGGTACCGGGTATTTCCCGGAGATAAAGCGGCCTAGCTTGGTGCTGACCACCCATCTTTTTTCTAGCGCCGGGTTGTGAATGAGTTAGAGCTATACCTCCGCCTCCCCGCTGTGCCTGTCCAGTCATATCGTGGGGTTACTTTCACCTTTTACTATAGGGTTCTGGTTGTGGTTTATCATGCTTAGTACCACTTTGCTTTCGAATTCTCCCATCACACTCGACTGCAAATGGTGCAGGTCATAACGCAGTATACAGACTTTACCGTGGTGTTCTGTACTTTCAAAATGGAATGAATGTGACGGTACAGTCGTAAATAATAAAAATATGACATTCCCGATTTTCAAGAAACTGGCCAGTGCAGCACGGCAATTTTCGGCAAAATATTCGAAGTACTGCTGCACGTTCACTTGCGCTCCCAAAGAAATTGCGGCTGTGACTGCTCCGAAATTCACGCAACTCACAACGACTGAACGACTGACTGAAGTTTTGTGTTTATGTCCGGTGCCGAATTTTATCAAAATTGGACACAAAACTTAGACGAATATGGGCAAATTTTAGTTTATGCTCTTAGGTAAACTGTGGCTTTAACTGTACCGATTTTCACGAAACTCCTAATTACTGTACATGACGTAGCGATCATCGATGCCTAATTTCAACCAAGTCGGTAAAGAAATGTGTAAATTAAAGCTACATAGGCCTATTAATTTATGCCCTCAAGTAAGCTATGACTGTCAATGCGCCGATCTGCACGAAACATACGCCTGCTTGACAACTGTCCGTATATTAATCCAGTACCGAATTTCATGAAAATCTCACAAACGGTTTAGTCGCTGATACCAGGTCACGAACAGACACTCGTACGGGCAGGCATGGGCGCCATATTTGAAGGCGTTCCTTTTTTTACTTCTCGAAGAAGTCGTTGGGTTCTTTTCGCTTTGCTATAGAGGCTTAAAACACAAAGGGGATACAACGCTTCGGAAAACGTGTCAGTTTCGGCCTGAGAAAAACGAAAGGGAGTATCCACTAATATGGATCCATTAAAGACAGCTAAGAATTACTACCCGTCTGTGGGAGAAAAAAAAATATGGACACCATTGTGGTAACTGGGGAGCAGTAATAATAAAAGGGTGAAGGCTGGACTCAGCTGTTTCAGGAAAGAATCAGTAGGTGTCTCGAAAAATTTATTTTCAGGCACTTAGACGAGATAAAACGCTCACCTGGATAGATGAAAGGCTGGCCAGTGTGTGCACCTCCTGGTCCTTGAATTGCCGACACAGTGACGTCGAAAATGTCACCCACGTGACCAGGCACCGGTGCCGTAATGATGGGGCGGTTCGTTACGCCCATCGGTTTGTACTCCGTGTCGTCCAGAACAATTCCTGTCCGAGAACGATAGGGGTAGTAGGGAAATCCACCTGCAAGTAGTGGAAGAATACGAACTTGGAGTGATTTCAGACTTCTTACGCCGTGTAAATGAGGTCTTCGCTCTTCTGAGATGTTACGCAGCGCTGATCGGTGTTTAGCTACGGGTCTCATTTCAATGGTCCCGCAGACTGCTTGACCGTTGAAGGTAAGAGGGACAAGCTGTCCCGCAACGACGGTAACTGCCAATCAACCCTGCGTAAAATCGCAGAAAAGCGAAAATCTCAAATACCAACTTGCTTGTTCAGTCCATTGTGTCTCCCAAGTTGTACGCGTAGTGTCCCTACAGGTTTTCTGATTAAAACTTTGTGAGCACATCTTATTGTCTGTGTGTGTGCTACGTGACCGGCATACGTACCCTCTTTGTTTTGTCCACTCCAGTGACATTTGGTGAAAGGCACACATTATGAAGATTCTCATTACGTAATTTTCTCCATCTACCTATCTTATCCCCGGTGCGTAAGGCTGATAATCTTACCATCTTCCTGGGCCATTGTCACGTAATCTGGGCACCTTAACTTCCTTGAACCCTCTGGGCACATCGGGCCTGTAATGGGACTGATTTACCTTTTTACCTATCTTATCCTGTCGCTTCAAACCATTTTTCCTCCTCAGTACTTTGCTACTAAACGTACTCAGTTTACTTCATGTCGTTCCGTTGGGGTTACAGATACATTTTAGGCATGTTATTTAGGTAAATACAGTTCAAAGTGTTTTAGTTATAATTTCTTTCATTGAGATAAATTTATAGGTTAAATAATAATTAATAGTTAAGCCATTAGCACATTTTTTTTGACTGTTAGTACATTAAATGGTCAGTTGTAGGAACAGAATTTTTCTGTAGGAGTAGCTGTAAGTCAACTCTGTGTGTGTGTGTGCGCGCGCGAGCGTTGTGTGTTACGTAGTACTGGGACCCGCATATCATATAAAATACAACGGAACAGAATAAACAGTACGATCACTTTTATGAGTTCTAAACTACTAGCCTACTTATCTTGAGTGGTCCTGCATGTCTGCATTCGTAGGCTCTTCCTGAAATAAAATTTCCAGTTTGTTCAAAATTCTAAGATTAATGTACCGTACGGAAGTTCACTTGCATCTTTTACTTTGTGGAATGCCAAAATATGTATCAACTCAATCTGTTGCACCTAATTTTTTGCAGTGAGACTTCAATATAGTTGACAAGCAGCAGACAGTGGATATATATATATATATATATATATATATATATAGGGTGTCCCAGGAGGAATGTGCCAGACTTCGGGAGGGTGTTCCTTATGCTAAAGTATACCGATATAACCCAAAACACCTATGTCCAAAGTTGAACGGTTACGGAGATAATGG